>Ga0126376_10001269_pt1 | contig 13503 bp, 9 predicted proteins | sample PanSoiMetPlot_15_FD_92760 | JGI IMG/M metagenome (GOLD analysis project Ga0126376, IMG submission 92760) | Tropical forest soil microbial communities from Panama - MetaG Plot_15 | ecosystem: Environmental > Terrestrial > Soil > Tropical forest > Bulk soil | place: Panama | collected 2016-02-17
AAGCGCCGGCGGCGGAGAGCTTCTCGAGATCGGAATTACTCGCAGCAATCACGCGCGCTCCGACTTTGATCGGTTCGGTGCCGCCGACCGGAACCACCTCGCGCTCCTGCAACACGCGCAACAGCTTCACCTGCAACGCAGCACTGGTCTCGCTGATCTCGTCGAGAAACACAGTGCCCTCGCCGGCCTGCTCAAAGATTCCACGCTTGTTGGCGATGGCGCCGGTGAATGAACCCTTGACGTGTCCAAACAATTCCGACTCGAGCAACGTCTCCGTAAGCGCGCCGCAATTCACGGCAACAAAGCGTTCAGTCGCTCTTGCTCCATGGTTGTGAATGGCACGCGCCACCAACTCCTTGCCCGTTCCGGACTCACCTGTGATCAGAACTGCGGCGCGCGAGTCAGAAACGCGTGCGATCATCTTGTAGATCTCGAGCATTGCCGGCGTGCGTCCGATCAGTCCTGAACTGCGCTCGTCCTCATCGAGGTCAGATGCGACTTGCTTGCCCGTTCCGTTTGCGAGTGCGCGCCGTACGATTGCGACCAGCTCATCGATGTTGAACGGCTTGCTGATGTAATCAAACGCGCCTTCTTTGACCGCTCGCACCGCTGTTTCGATCGAGCCAAACGCCGTCATCAACACGACCGGAACAGACGGATATTCACGCCGCACGATCTCCAGCAACGACAAACCGTCCAGCCGCGTCTTCATGCGAATATCGCTGAGCAACAGATCCGGACATTGCCGCGCCACTTCCGCCAGTGCCGCCTCGCCGCTGTTTGCGAATGCGGCGCCGAAACCCTCGCGAGCGAAGACTTCGCAAAGCAGTTCACACGTGACCGCATCGTCGTCGACGGTCAAAATCTGCGGGACCTTACGCGGCATCAACTCTCACCTCAGCAAATTCCGGCGACGCAGACCTCGCATCCATCACCGGCAACACGACGCGGAACGCAGCGCCTCTCTCAACTTCAATGCACTCGATCTTCCCGCCGTGTTCGACAACGATCTCTCGCGCAATCGCGAGACCCAGCCCGCTGCCCGATTTCTTCGTGGTCCACATCGGCTCAAATAAATGACTCCTCGCGTCATCGGAGATGCCTGTACCGGAGTCGATGAATCGCACTTCAATCAGGTTTGCCTCCGCGACGTAATTCGTAACAAACTTCATCTCACCACCTTCAGGCATCGCTTCGAGACTGTTGTTCACCAGATTGAGAAATACCTGATGCAGACTCTCGCGGTCCGCAAGCACCCAGGGCAATCCTTCGTCAAGCTGTTGCGCGATGCGTATGTTGTGCGATTCGAAGATCGGCGCGACCAGCAGTAACAACTCCTCGACGATGAGGTTGATGTCCGTCGGTTGCGGATGGATCGGACGCCGGTGCGTTCGTTCGAGCAGACTCTTCACTGTTTGCACGATCGAGCCGAGTTGCGCGTCGATGATCTTCAGTCGTCGCTGCGTGTCGCCGCAACTCGGATGATTACGAGCAAGCAATTGCAGGTGTCCATTAATCGCATTCAACGGTGTTCCGATCTCATGTGCGAGCGAAGCAGTCACCTGGCCAATCGCCGCCAGCCGTTCCGCATGTGACAAACGCTGCTGCGTGCGGATCAGATTTCCATTCGCGGCGCGCAACTCGCTGGTCGCGAGGTGAACCTTTTTCACGAGCTCGTTATTCAAACTGGCGATCTGTCTCATCAACTCTTCGCGCTCTCGAGATCTGGACGCGATGTCGTCCATCATTTGGTTAAAGCCGCCGGCAATTTCGCCTAACTCGTCGTCTCTGTGTACGTGAGCGCGAGCCGACAAGTCGCCTTTGCGAGCATGGACCATCGTCTGGACGATGTCTTTCACTGGTTTGCGAAAGAAGTAGACGAAGAGGAGATACAAGAGCAGCACCGAAGCGATCACGGCGCCAATCAATATGAGGTTGTACTCGCGATGAAGACTGCTGACCAACCCGCGATTGTGACCTTTGAGCACGAGCGCCTTGATGAAGCCACTGTGCTGGCCGTTACTGATCGGAGTGGTAATCAACCAGTAGTCACCATTGTTGTGATGGATCTGAGTCGAAGTCGCATCGGTTGACGCGTCCCACGCCGTCAGGAGATCGCTCGTGCCTGTGGCGGTGGTCGCGATCAGTCGCGGGACAGTTGGCTGGTTCTCGTAAACGTCGATCTGCCTGAAGTCGGGGCGCGAGCTGACCACCACCTGCATCTCCTGCTGGAGATCTTCGAGGTCCGAGAAGTAGTCGTACTGCGCGATGCGATTACCGAGCGTGTTGCTCTGGTTGACCGCGTCGTCGTAGTGGTCCTTTTCGATCAGAGAGCGGATTCTGCCGCTATGCAGGTAAGACGAAGCGATCAGAATCAGCGACATCGAACCAGCCACGAGCAGCAGAATTTTCTGTTGGAGATTTAACCTCAGCCGCCTCACAACCAGCGCCATCGCAATTTCTATGCACCGGCCTAACGCCGAAGGCGTTCGCTAATTTCAGCCCAGGGTTGGAGCGCAAGCGACAACCCTGGGACATTCGACCGTAATTAGCTTAAACCCTGAAAAGGGTTCGCCAATTGCCGAACCCTTTTCAGGGTTGGGTGCAAGATATGACGACATACCCAGGGTTGTCGCTTACACTCCAACCCTGGGCTGGAATTAGCGAACGCCTTCGGTGTTGGGCTTAAATTAGCGAAATGCCTTCGTCGTTTTCTCGGCTTTAATGTGGCTATTTAGGGACTGTGAGCAAAAGGGCCACACTGGATTTATTCGCCATTGGTGTCGATCCCGTAACGTTCGATCATTCGGTAAAGCGTGCGTCGATCGATGCCGAGGGTTTCGGCCGCGCGCGTGCGATTGCCGCCCGTGACCTCGAGGATGTAAAGCAGATAGCGGCGCTCGAGCTCGTCGAGCGCGGGAAGGTCTTCGAAGAGCGCGGACAGTGGCGAGCGTGCCGCGGCGCGCACCTGGGCCGACTGAAGTTTCTCCGGCAAGTCCTCAGGAACAATCGCGTGGCCACGCGCGTGCAGCACCGCATACTCGATCGCCGACTCAAGCTCGCGCACATTTCCCGGCCAGTTGTAAGCGACGAGAGTCCGGATAGTCTCTTCCGACAGAGTTAATTGCTTGTGTCCTTCGCGCTCGAGCACCATGCCGAGGAAACGCTCCGCCAGCAACGGAATGTCAGTACGACGTTCCTTGAGCGCGGGCACTCGCAGAGTTACCACACTCAACCGGTAAAAGAGATCCTCGCGAAACTTTCCCGCCTTGACGTCCTGCTCGAGGTTGCGGTTTGTGGCTGCAAGGATGCGCGCATCGACTTGTGTCGCGCGCGACGAGCCGACGCGCCGGATCTCGCCCTCCTGCAACGCGCGCAAGAGTTTTACCTGCAACGCCGGACTCGTCTCGCCAACTTCGTCGAGAAACAGCGTTCCTCCCGCGGCCTCTTCCCAAAGTCCTTTGCGATCGTTGACTGCGCCTGTGAATGCGCCGCGAACGTGGCCGAACAGCTCCGCTTCCAAAAGTGTCTCGGTAAGCGCGCCGCAGTTTACGGCCACAAACGATCCGGCCGAACGCGTACTGTGTTGGTGAATCGATCGCGCAACCAACTCTTTTCCGGCGCCCGACTCACCAACGATCAGAATCGTCGAACGCGTCGGTGCGACGCGCGCGATCTCTTTGTAGAGTCCGATCATCACCGGCGAGCGTCCAAGCAATCCGCCTTGCTCATACGACGCAGGGGGCTGTTCGGCGCGATGCTCAGCACTGCCACGATTCGGATCCTGCTCCAGGGCGCGACGCGCAATCGCGACCACTTCCTGAACCTTGAAAGGTTTTGAAATGAAGTCCCACGCGCCTTCACGGGCCGCCTCGACCGCGGAGTCGAGCGTGCCGAACCCGGTCACCAGAATCACCGGACACTGCGCACGCAAGTCTTTTAACAGATCCAACCCTGACTGATTCGATTCGAGATTCACGTCGCTGACGACCAGATCGATCTTCTCTTTCTCAGCGACACTGAAAGCCTGCGTGGGCGTGAGCGCGGTGTCGACGTGCCAGCCTTCCGCGCAGAAGATCTCGCGCAGCAAGTCGCAGGAATCCTGATCATCGTCGACAACAAGAATGTGTTTCATCTCACGCCAAGCTCCAACTCAGACTCATGATTCTCAACCACGACCGGCACGTCACTCGGTATCGCGGCGAAAGTCAGACGGAAGCGAGTGCCGTTCCCCAACTCACTCGCAACTTCGACCCGGCCTCCATGCTCGGCGACGATCTGACTCACGATGACCAATCCAAGTCCCGTGCCATGTCCGCGATCTTTCGTCGTGTAGAGCGGATCGAAGATGTGACTCATAACCTCGGGAGTCATTCCCGTTCCGGTATCGATGAAATCAACGAAGATGCGTTGCGCCCTGCCGGGTTTGCCTTCGAGCGCGGTGTGAATCTGAATTTCGCCGCCGCCCGGCATCGCGTCGAGGCTGTTGTTAATAAGATTCAAAAACAATTGCTGCAAACGATCCGATGAACCGGCCATAAGCGGAAGATTGTCAGCGAATGTTTCGACGAGGCGGATGTTGCGTTTATCGAACGCCGGCGACATCGCGTCGCAGAGTTTGCGCAACACTGAATTCAGATCGAGTGGCGCCAGTTCAGTTTCGAACCTGGTTTTGTCGAGCATGCGGCGGACGATTCGTTCGATGCGTTCGATCTGCGCGCTGATGGTGCGAATGCGCGACTCGGCGTCGCGCGGATCGCGGTCGAGATCCGATTTGAGCAACTGAACGTGACCGCTGATCAGGTTGAGCGGCGTGCCGACTTCGTGCGCGAAGTGAGCGGCTGTTTGACCAGCGGCAGCGAGTCGTCCCAGCTCATTCATGCGACGATTCGTGCGCCACAGTTCAAGATTCGTTTCCTGAAGCTGTTGATTGCGTTTCTGGAGCTCGATGGTGGCTTCGCGAACGCGCTCGCGCAGTATGCCCTGTTCGGTCTCGAGTTTCGTAGTCAACTCCAATTGCCGGAACAGGTAATAAGTGCCCACCAGGATCAACGCAATCGCGACCAAAAACATCCAGATGACGCTCTTTAAATAGCGCAACGCAACCATCCCGATGCTGTCGAAGCGCTGCACGATCTCGACCGCGCCACTGGGACGGCCGTTTTCGAAAATGGTCGCAAACACGCGATATAGCGACTGATTTGAGCTCGGGGGAATTTTGTCGAGACCACGACGCAACGCGTCTTTCGCATCCTCAGGTATCGGTGTCGCAGGCGTGCTGCCGGAAGCAACAGCTTTTTCGACAAAGTCTGTCTGCGAGAGTTGCCAGATGCGAACACTCGTTATGTTTGGTCGCGTTCCTTTGATGAAATTGGCGGCGCGCGTCAGAGCTTCCGGATCGGACGAACGCATGTCAGTGATCTGTTGCGCGAGATAGTGCGTCTGAATCTCGGCGATCCTCTCGTCGTCGGTGCGCTCGAGGTTGGCAATTGCCGCACTCGTGACGGCGAGTGCTGCGATCAACATCGCCACGGTGAGCACCGAGCTCAGCAGAGTTGTCTTGGCATGGAGCCTAAATGTTCGCATTGCTTTGTAGAATTCTTCGCCCCAGCAAATGAAGAATCAAACCGACAAGAGCGACAGCAGCGAGCAAAACGATCTCAATTCGCCTCACGTTTATCAGCACCATCGAGACGCTCGCGCTAAGCGCGAAGCCGAGGCTAAACAGCAGTGTTGTTAATGCGAAACAGGACACTCCATCAACCAACACAAATCTGCCGGCCGCTGAACCTCGCGCCCCCAGGAAAGTCATCGTGGCAACGCGCGTTCCGTAGATCACGTGCGACGCCGGAATCTGCCAGTGGCCTACGCGCTGGAAAAGAACTTCCGCTTTCGATTTTATTCGCTGAAGTAGCGTGCTCTTCTTAATCAGGTTGTGGCGTCCTACGTAAAACCAGACACAATCACCGGCAAGGGCGCCGAAACTCGCCGCCATTATCGCAAAGAACGGATTCAAGTAGCCCTGGTGCGCGGCAACTCCCGCCAGCACCGGGATAACGTCCGCTTCAAACATCGCCGCTATAAATACTGCCACCAGCCCGTATTTGATCAGAATGAGTTCCACTCCAGATCATACGATGCATAAAGGACGCCACTCAATCTTTCAGCTTTTTGCCGCAGATTTTTGCCGATAAACACGGATCAATCCTCGTGGCGTTCTTGCGGGCTGCGCAAACGTGTCACACCTAAACTGGTCCAAATCAGCCTCACAACTGCGCATTCGATTCATTTGGGGCTGGCATGGTCGTTGCGAAATGCGACTGCGCTTAGATCTTCGAAAGGAACATTCTCTATGAAATATTTGGTTTCGTTTTTGCTGGGGGCCGTCATGTTATTCGGTGCGGCGACTCTCGGTTTGCCGTCGGCCAACGCCAGCGCCAAGGACAAGCACGGTAAGAATTACTGGCGCAAGCATCATCGTCGACACCATCGTCGTCATCGCAGGATAAACAAGCTGAGTTACTGATGTTCACGATGTCGCAAATACCGCAAGCGAAACTCGATTCATGGGTTCGGAGTTACGGCACAAACTCGAACTCGTATGTGCTGCTCGAAGGTCCAAAATCCTATTTCACGTCGTCTGGCGTGGATGGATTCCTCGCGTATCAAGTTAGCGGCGGAATCGCTTTAATCGCCGGCGATCCGGTATGCGCGCCGCACCAGGCGCGCCGCCTCATCCGCGATTTCACGCGGGCAATGCTGAGGCCGGTGGGCGCGTACCAGGTTTCGCCGCCGATGCTGGACGCATTTCGCAGCGAGGGTTTTGCCGACGTGCAGATCGGGAAAGAAGCAGTATTTGACCTGAACCGCTTTACCCTCGCCGGCGGAAAAATGGAGTTGGTGCGAGCAGCCACAAACAAAGCGCGACGCGAAGGAGTTGTGGTTAGCGAGCATCACCCATTTGCCGCAGGCGCAGAATTAATTAACAACGAGTTACGCGAAATTTCCGAATCATGGCTGAAGTGCAAGGGCAATCAGGAATTGGGATTTGTACTCGGATCGCTCGGTCTCGAGCGCCGGTCAGCCAAACGTTATTTCATCGCGCGATCTGAGAGGGGAACTGGAAGGATCGAGGGGTTTGTCGTCTGTGAACCAATCTTTGGACGCAGCGGCTATTACCTCGATGTGACGCGGCGCCGGCCCGATGCCGTACGTGGGACAATGGAGCTTCTGACCGCAGAGATCCTGCGTCTCTTGCGAGAGGAAGGTTGCCAAATGGCATCGATGGGGTTGGCGCCGCTTGCACTTCTTGACGATCCGGACCTGTTGGACCACCCGGTGCTCGCGCGACTGATGCGCTTCGCATACGACCGAGTCAATCTAAACTACGATTTCAAATTGCTCTATCGCTACAAAGCCAAGTATCACCCACAAATGTGGGAGCCGCGCTATTTCTGTTTCAATCAACGCCGGCTGTCGCTCAGCATGCTGTACGCCGTGATTCAGGTTCGTAACGCGCTCAAGCTCGAAACGATGCTCGGAAGAAGAGGTTTTCAAGAAAAAATCAAAACATGGAAACACGCTGCCTCATTCATCGTTGGCTTCTGTTGGGCCTTGCTCTCCTCGTCGTCGTGACTCGGGTCGCGGCTCAGGAGCCGTCCGATCACTACGATCCCGACGATACAAAGACGTGGCCTGACGTTGTTAGAGAAGATCGCGACGTCGTCGTCAGAGGGCAACAGTTCACAGTTCATTTCTATCGTCCGCAGGGTGAGCAGTCCGCGACGCCCGCGATCTATGCGTGTGGTGACGGCGGTTGGCGCGGACTCGCCCCGCGGACCGCGGAAGAGTTGGCCCACATCGGATTCGCGGTCGCGGGCATTGATTCTAAGATTTACTTGCGCCAGTTTTCGTCAATCAAGACTCCGCTGAGCATCGGGCAACTGGCGCACGATTATATGGACGTTGCTATAGCGTTGCGCCCTTACGCAAAAGTTGATTCGGCAACGCCTGTTTACATTTACGGCTGGTCACTCGGCGCAGGCTTCGCGATCGCGGTTGGATCAGATGAACAGACACGCGCGAACTGGGCCGGCATCATTTCCATCGGCTTGCCTAAACAGAACCAGCTTGTCAGTGGCCTGGGCGCGAATCACGCAAATCTCAACGTTGAAGGCAATTCCGTCTACGGGTTTCGTAGTCAAGACGTGATGGGCCAGATTGCGCCCGTGCCGCTGGTGATGATCCAGAGTACGACTGACACGGCGAGCCCGCAGAAGGTAGGGAATGCGCTGTTTGCCACGGCACGAGATCCGAAGAAGTACGTACTTATCAAGGCGAGCAATCACCGTTTCACCGGCGCGCGCGAGGAGTTTTATACGGCGCTCAGCGATGCGGTGGCGTGGATGAAAGAACAACAAAAAATTGAGTCACAGATTACAGGGAAAAATACGAATTAAAGCGCTGGTGGTGGCGCTGTTTCTGATGCTCTGCGCGGCGACTGTGTACGCGGTGAGGTGGTATCACGGTTTTTATCACCACGTTACGCACGAGGAACTGTCACACGAAGTCAAGCATTCGACTTTTCAGGCGACGATCCGCAGTGGTCCATCTCTCGAGTTCCAGCTCTATCAACAGGAACATGCCACGAATCAACCACTCGTACTCTTCGCTAGCGGCGATGGTGGTTGGAGTCCGTTTTGTGCGGACATCGCGGCGCATATTGCAGCGACCGGCGTAACTGTCGTGGGCGTCGACATAAAAAGCTACCTCGTGAGTTTTGCGAGTCCGCAGAAACCGATCTCCGTGGAAGAGCTTACGAGTGACTACAACGCAATCGCACAGCTCGCACGCGCGCAACCGGGTATCGATGTCAAAGCGCCTTTGGTCCTCGCGGGCTGGTCGCTGGGCGCAAGTTACAGCGTCATCGTGGCGACGCAACCGGAGTTCAGCGTGCCCGTGAGCCGGATCGTTGCGATCAGTCTGCCGTTGTATGGCGAGCGCGCGTGGAAACCGACTGATTCGATCATCTACTTCACGCACGGAACGCCGAGCGAAAAACTTTTTGATGCGCGTCAATATTTGAAAAAACTGAACCAAATCCCGATCGTTTTTCTGAATGCAACCGACGACGATACGTCGCCTTTTCGTGAAGCGCAGTCGCTGTATGACGAAGCGTCAGGCGCCAAGCACTTCTATGCAGTGAAGGCGAGTGGTCATCACTTTGAGGGGGGTGAGAAGGAGTTTTACCAGGACCTCGACCTGGGAATCTCGCTACCGCAAATAGCTGCAAAGGACGACAACAAACTGAAAGAAACTGGAGGAGCGTCGAGGTAGGATGCGTATGTAGGCAAAGACGTTCTTCAATATGACACAGGGTGAAGCGAACGAGGGGGGACTTCCCTGTGTTTTAGGTGTGGGTGGGCAAAAGAGGGCTCCGAGGGCGCTCACCCACACTTTTTTTCCGCGTTTTATCCGCGAAATCCGCGGCCCTTCACCCGCCGCAACAAGCTGACAAGCTGAGCAAACATCTACAAGAACGCCACGGTTGTCTTCCGTAACATAGCGGCGATGGATGAGCCCTTTGTTGAAGACATCGAACCGCCTCAGGCTGATGAACCGCAAGATGAACCACCGCCTGCTCCTCCAGTGGTCCAACGGCGACGGCGAATGCGCCGCCCGTTGCTCATGCTGGTTCTCCTCCTGCTCGTGGGCCTCACCGGCTTTTTCATTCTTCAGCGCCGCCAAAAAGCAACTATAGCAGCCACAAAATCACCACCACCGCAACCAGGCGTCGCGATCACGACCGCTGTGGCCCAGGAAGGAAGCATCGGCGTCTACATCAACGCCCTCGGGTCTGTCACGCCCGTGTACACGGTGACTGTCAAAAGCCGCGTTGACGGTCAATTGATAAGCGTCAATTACCGCGAAGGCCAGATGGTCAAACTGGGTGATCTGCTGGCGGAAATCGATTCGCGTCCGTTCCAGGCACAACTCGAACAAGCTCAGGGCCAGTCTCAGCGTGACATGGCGCTGCTCGAAAACGCGAAAGTCGATCTAAATCGTTACGAGCTTGCTTACAGCAAAAACGCAATCCCGAAACAACAACTCGACACGCAAGTAGCGACAGTCCATCAACTTGAAGGCGTCGTCAAACTCGATCAGGGACAGATAGACGCCGCGAAGGTCAACATAGCGTATTGCCGGATCACGTCGCCGATTACCGGACGCGTCGGTCTGCGTCTGGTCGATCCCGGCAACATCGTTCATGCCGCCGACACCACCGGTATGCTCGTCATCACTCAACTGCAACCGATAAACGTGCTCTTCAGCGTCGCTGAAGATTACCTGCCGCAGATTCGACAGCAGTTGCATCACGGCAACCGGCTCACGGTCGATGCGTTCGATCGCACACAGCAGACAAAGCTCTCGACCGGCGCGCTGCTCACTTTCGACAACCAGATCGATACGACGACCGGCACGATCAAGCTCAAAGCCGTTTTCCCAAATAAAGATAGCGCGCTGTTTCCCAATCAATTCGTGAACGCGCGTCTGCTGGTCAACACGCAACACGGCGTGATCCTGATTCCGTCAGTTGCGATTCAACGCAACGCGCAGGATTCGTTCGTCTATGTCCTGAAGCCGGATCAAACGGTGGCGATGCAGTCAGTTTCAGTCGGAACGACCGACGGAAATGTAACGGCAGTTGAGGGACTAAAAGCCGGCGACGTGATCGCGGTTGATGGATTCGACAAGTTGCAAAACGGAGTGAAGGTCACGGTGCGCGGAAACTCCGAGAACAGGAGGAACAAAGGTTGAGCCCGTCGCGGCCATTCATTCTGAGGCCCGTCGCAACTTCACTGTTGATGGCTGCGATACTGCTCGCCGGTGTCGTCGCGTACCGGCAACTGCCGGTCTCCGCTTTGCCTGAAGTCGACTATCCGACGATCCAGGTGATCACGTTTTATCCGGGCGCGAGTCCTGACGTGGTGGCGTCAGCGATTACAGCGCCGCTCGAAAGACAGTTTGGACAAGTCCCCGGACTGAACCAGATGACGTCGATGAGCTCGGGCGGCAGCTCGATCATCACCTTGCAGTTCTCGCTCGATCTCAACATCGACGTCGCCGAGCAGGAAGTTCAGGCGGCGATCAACGCGGCCTCGAATTTTCTTCCGACCGGTCTTCCGTCACCGCCGATCTACAGCAAGTCGAACCCGGCTGATGCGCCGGTAATGACGCTGGCGTTGACGTCAAACTCGATTCCGTTGACGCAGGTTGAAGATCTCGCCGATACGCGCCTGGCCCAGAAGATCTCGCAAGTCTCCGGCGTCGGCCTCGTAACTATCAGCGGCGGGCAAAAGCCGGCGGTGCGGATTCAGGCGAATCCGACTGCGCTCTCGTCGTACGGGCTCAGTCTCGAAGACGTGCGCACCGCGTTGCAGCAAACGAGTGTTAACGAGGCCAAAGGTAACTTTGATGGACCAAAGCAGTCGTACCAGATCGACGCCAACGATCAGATACTCTCCGACAAAGATTACCAAAAGATCGTCGTTGCTTATCGCAACGGCGCGCCGGTCGTGTTGTCGGACGTGGCCTCGGTCGTTAACGGCGCTGAAAACGTGAGGCAGGCAGCGTGGATGAACAACGTGCCGGCCGTGATCGTCAACATTCAACGGCAACCCGGCGCGAACATCATCCAGGTTGTTGACCGCATCAAGGCGCTGTTGCCCCAACTCCAGACCACCTTGCCGCCCGCGATTCAAGTCTCGGTGCTGACTGACCGCACGGTCACGATTCGAGCGTCAGTCAAAGATGTGCAGTTCTCGCTGATGTTGACGGTGGCACTGGTGGTGATGGTTATCTTTCTGTTTCTCAGAAACCTCTCGGCCACAATCATCCCGAGTGTGGCGGTGCCGCTCTCACTCGTGGGCACGTTGGCGGTGATGTATCTCGCGGGCTACAGCCTGAACAACCTCACCTTGATGGCGCTCACGATCTCGACCGGTTTCGTCGTCGACGATGCGATCGTGATGATTGAGAACATCGTTCGTTATCTCGAGGAAGGCGACAAGCCGCTCGAGGCGGCGTTGAAAGGCGCGGAGCAGATCGGTTTCACCATCGTATCGTTGACGATCTCGCTGATCGCGGTGCTGATTCCGTTGTTGTTCATGGGCGACATCGTTGGCCGTTTGTTCCGCGAGTTTGCGATCACGCTGAGTGTGACCATTCTTGTGTCCGCGGTTGTCTCGCTGACGCTCACGCCGATGATGTGCTCGAGACTGTTGCGCGAACACACGGGCAGCGAGCAGGGCCGGTTTTACCAGTGGTCGGAACGGATTTTTGAAAAAGTGATCGACTTCTACGGCCTGACTTTGCGCTGGGTGCTGAAGGCTCGCGTGATCACTCTCCTGATTGCGGCAGCCACGCTCGTGCTCACTGTCTGGCTTTACATGGTTGTGCCCAAAGGTTTCTTTCCGGTGCAGGATACCGGCGTCATTCAGGGCATTTCGGAAGCGTCGCAGCGGACTTCATTTCCGGCGATGGCCGAAAAGCAACAGGCGCTCGCGCAGGTCATTCTCAAGGATCCCGCGGTCGAGAGTCTCTCGTCGTTTATCGGCATCGATGGTACGAACACGACACTCAACAGCGGCCGCATTCTCATCAATCTGAAACCCCTCGCCGAGCGAAAGATCGATGCCACCGCGGTGCTGAATCGACTGCAAACAGCGCTCGCACAAGTTGACGGCATCACGCTCTACATGCAGCCGGTCCAGGATCTCACGGTTGAAGATCGAGTGAGCCGCACGCAGTATCAATACACACTCGAATCTCCGAACGTGGACGAGTTGAATACCTGGACCAACCGCTTTGTCGCGAAGTTGAAGACCTTGCCGCAACTTCAGGACGTCGCGACCGATCAGCAAACCAGTGCTGCACAGACCACGCTCGTGATCGATCGTGTGACTGCTTCGCGGTTGGGAATCAGGCCACTTGCCATTGATCAGACACTATATGACGCCTTTGGGCAGCGCCAGATCTCGACCTTGTTTACGCAGTCGAATCAGTATCACGTGATCCTCGAAACGATGCCGAACTTTCAAAACAATCCGGCAAAGTTGCAGGACATTTACGTTCGTTCGACAAACGGCACTTCAGTGCCGCTCAGCACTTTCAGCCATTTTGAATCGGGCACGGCGCCGCTCTCCATTAACCATCAGGGCCAGTTTCCGGTGGTTACGATCTCGTTCAATCTTGCGCACGGTGCCTCGCTCGGCGAAGCCACGAACGCGATCGAGCAAGTTGAAAAAGATTTGAACATGCCGGGGAGTGTGCAGGCGTCGTTTCAGGGAACGGCGGAGGCGTTTAAGAATTCGTTGACGAACGAGCCGTTGTTGATTCTGGCGGCAATCATCACGGTCTACATTGTGCTCGGTGTGTTGTACGAAAGCTACATTCACCCGCTCACGATTCTTTCGACGTTACCGTCAGCCGGTGTCGGTGCGA
>Ga0126376_10001270_pt1 | contig 13496 bp, 11 predicted proteins | sample PanSoiMetPlot_15_FD_92760 | JGI IMG/M metagenome (GOLD analysis project Ga0126376, IMG submission 92760) | Tropical forest soil microbial communities from Panama - MetaG Plot_15 | ecosystem: Environmental > Terrestrial > Soil > Tropical forest > Bulk soil | place: Panama | collected 2016-02-17
AGGTTGCTATTACCGCCATCAGCGGCTCGCTCATTTGCTGTCTAATCATTTCTTTGTTTCTCCTGACGCTACACGCTGGCGCCTGATTCAATCGGGTGGCCCACGAATCAAGTTGAACCGCAGCGCTCACCAAAAGGCGTGAACCGCAATCATGATAGTGACACGAACCCAATTCCTCCGTAATGCAGTGCTAAATTGGACAGCGCTTTTTGTCGGGCTGCTCGTCCCCTTCTTTCTTTCCCCATTTACCGTTCATCATTTGGGCAACCTGGCTTACGGCATCTGGGTTCTGGTGGCTTCGAGCGTTTCGTACTTTCACCTGCTGGATCTGGGATTGCGCAACGCAGTGATTACCTTCGTGTCCCAATCGCGCACTCTTGGCAAACAGGAGGAATCGCGGCGCGTGGTGTCGACAGCAATGTGGCTACGACTCGGGATTGCCGTCATTATTCTCATGCTCGCGGGGCTCATCGCTGCGTGGTTCCCGCACCTGTTCTCGATTCCGTACCAGCTAATCCGCGCCGCGCGTCTTGCTATCGTCTTTTCGGCGCTGAGCCTTGCTGTCACTCTCACGTCTGGTGTGCCGGCAGCGGTCTTGGCCGCAGTGCACCGCTATGACCTGTTGAGTATGGTAGCTCTTCTTCGCACAGTATTGCGGACCGCTGGCTTTGTCGTCCTTGTTGATCGAGGATTCGGAATTGTGGGGCTTTCGATCTGGGAATTAGTGTCGGCTTTGGTAGTAGGACTTGCATACACAACAGCCTGTACATGGCTCTGCCCCGAACTTCGGAAAATGCTGCCTCCGGACCGAGCAATGATTCGAAAACTTTGGGGCTACAGCGCCTACGCCTTCCTGATTACGATGGGCGGAGCCGTCATCAATTACACCGATAATGGCATCGTCGGACTATTCTTGTCCCCGGGAGCAGTGATTTTTTATGCCATCGCTGCGAACTTGATTCTCTACTCGCGCGAAGTAATATCGACGATGTCCAGCATGTTTGTGCCGGTAGCGAGTTCGTTTGAAGCAGGAGGGAGAACAGAACAGCTTCGAAACTTGTTGGTTCGTGGCACTCAGGCGAGTCTATTGCTGTCGCTTCCGATCAGCATTGTGTTATTCGTGCGCGGAGAGACCTTTATTACGCTGTGGATGGGAGCAGAGTACGGCTCTTTATCAGGAACCCTGTTACAAATTCTGCTTGTCAACCAGATATTTACGGTGGCGAACCTGACGAGCTCCGGGATTGTGTTCGGCATGGCGAAGCATCGGCCGCTGGCCATGTGGGTACTGTTTGAAGCCGTTACCAACCTGCTGCTTAGCGTCATCCTGGTCAAAAGAATCGGCATCTACGGAGTCGCCTGGGGCACGGCACTCGCGGGTGTAATCTGCAATCTCGTGTTTTGGCCCCGATATATCGCCAAGCTTCTCCAGCTTTCTTTGCGATCGTATTTATGGAAGGCATGGGGATACGCGGCGCTCGCCGCCGTTCCGTTCGGAGTCGCCTGCTGGTATCAGGAACATCACGTGCAAGCGAACGATCTTGTGCACTTTTTCGCTCAAACGACAGCGATAGTGCCCGTTTTCGTTCTCCCAGCGGCTCTGCTGTTTTGGAAAAAAGCAAGTCCGTATGTCTTGGCGCGCACGGAACCCGTTTTGGGAACCGATTAAGCATCCTTTCGTAATCCAGCCAGCCCAGCCGCCGCTCATCTTAACGAAGTGCACGCCAGCGCATGAATCTACAACTCATTGTGCCCCTGCTCTATCCTGGAGCATGGTTAGCGTTTGCTCTGTCTCTAAAGCGGCCGGAGGTCGGCGTCTACTACCTGACCCTGATTCTCCCGTTACAGACACTCCGGTACCGGCTGCAAGGCTATCCCTTGGGTGGACAGATTGTCGATCTCGTTTTGTTAGGAATGCTGATCGGCCTTTGGAGGAATGGTCGTCTCGAATTCTCGACGTTTTCCATGCGCGGCATTCTGATGTTAGCAACCGTCTATTCCTATCTGTCCCTGTGGTGGGGTTCATATTTTTTCGGCTATGGGATGCCAATTTCGCTCGCGGATCCAAGATTTGCAATGTGGAGGGAGTGGGCGGAGTTCGGCGTGATCTGCGCACTCACCTTCGCAGCTATCACGACCGTGAAGCAGATCGAGACTGTTCTCTTCCTGATGTCGATGACGGCATTCCTACTTAGTTGGGACTTCTTCCAGACGATGTCGCTGCGTGATGTGTCGCATTTCTCGTGGGAGCTGAGATACTCCGGGGTCTTGGGATATGCGAATGCAAACGGGTTTGCAGCTTTTGAAGCGATGTTTATTCTCCTTCTTTTCGGCCTAATAGGTTCGGGACTCTCAACCAGACTCAAGTTGCTGATTGGTCCCTCTGCAATCGCTTGCGGCTACGGCTTACTGTTCGCGTTTTCGCGGGGCGCATACATAGGATTTGCCTGCGGAATGATTGTCCTCGGCGCGCTGCGAAGAAGGTTTTTTTCGGTCCTCGTCTTGGCAGCGGTTGCAGGCTGTTTTCTGCTGCCCTCGGCAGTTAGCGACCGCATCGGGGCAACGTATGAAGAGGGAACAACGACCACCGAGAAAACGCTAGATAATTCAACGATGGAACGAATGGCCTTATGGCAGATCGCTATCGACGTGATTAAGGCTCACCCGTTACTCGGTACTGGATTCAACACTTTTGCATCCATACACCCATTAGGATTCAAGGATACGCACAATCTCTACTTGAAGGTGCTTCTCGAACAGGGGGCCGTCGGCTTCGTAATTTTTCTCCTTATGCTCTGGAAGATGATTTCGCAAGGATATGATCTGTTTCGATATAGCACGGATCCTTTCCTTGCTTCCCTGGGATTGGGTTTGACGGTAACCATTGTTGGCGCGGTCGTTATGAATGTCTTCGGTGACAGGTGGAGCTATCTTCAGGTGGACGGTTATTTGTGGATTCTGCTTGCACTAGTCTGTCGTGGCCGACTAGTGTCGAGCGAGCCACAAACTCAATTCGCAAATGAAGCAGCGGTACCTTTGCATCCAGCTCCCGCTCAAGCATAACAAGTCTGAATGTTCGCGATTTCTCGAAAGTAAGGCAGGTTCATGGCGAGCGCAAGTCAGCGTATCGAGACTAATCCCGTCCTGGAACGGGAACTCGAGCATTTAGCTCCGCACAGCACGAGTCAAGCACACGTGCTTTTCCTAATTGATGAACTCTGCGGAAAAGGCGGTGCGGAACTTGCGTTGCTGAACACGGTATGCTCGCTTCCGCAGCGGTTCCGGTGCTCAGTTGTGACCTTCCGGCTCAATCCCAACCTGCCGCTACTCGCAGAGTTTCCTTGTCCGGTAAAGCTGATGCCGCTACGCCGCACCTTCGACTGGAACGCGATGATGATGGCTGCCCGGCTCAGCCGGTACATACGCCACGAGCGCGTCGATGTCGTTCACACTTTTTTTGCCTCAGCGGACTTATGGGGAGGCATTGTCGCCAAGTTGTCTCGCCGTCCATTACTGATTTCCAGTCGCAGAGACATGGGGTTCGAGCGAGCCAGAAAGCATCGCATTGCATATCGCGCCCTCCGAGGAATGTTTGATCACGTGCTCGCTGTCTCGGACGAAGTAAGGAGGTATGCAATCTCCGAGGACGGACTGGACCCGGCAAGAGTGCAAACGATTCCGAATGCCGTCAGCTTGGAAAAACTGGAAGTGCGCGAGTCAGTCGCAGAGTTGCGTCAACGCTTCAATCTCACTGAAGCGTCCCACGTTATCGCCAGCGTCGGTAACATCCGCCACGTCAAAGGGACAGACGTTCTGGTCCGCACAGCAGGATTAGTGTGCCGGCAGTTCCCTAAAGCAGTATTTGTCGTAGCCGGAGCGCTCGAAACTGCCGAAGCAGGCTATATCCATGAATTGGAGAGGATGAAACGAGATCTTCATATCGTACGCAATGTGAGATTCCTGGGAAAACTTCAAGATGTGGCCCCCCTCCTGAAGGCCAGTGATGTTTACTGCATGTTGTCGAGGAACGAAGGCTTTTCAAACGCCTTACTGGAAGCGATGGGATCCCGACTTCCCTGCGTGGCGACGCGAGTAGGCGGAAATGCGGAGGCCCTTATGGAAGGTCGCTGCGGGTTTCTTGTTGATACTGAAGACTACAAGGCGGCAGCCTCTTGTGTCTGCGAGTTGCTCGAAAGTCCCTCGCTCGCGACAAGCATGGGCAATCTAGCGTTGCAGTCTGTACGGACACACTTTAGACCGGATATCGTCACTGCCGACCTGGTGAAAGTGTATGACCGCCTCTTGCGCGTCCGGAGGCAGTCGGAACTCTCGGTTGCATAAACGGCATGCACACCTATGCCGAGGCCTACTACCGAGACAGGCTGCTCGAATTAGTTTCTCCCGACACAGAGTGGATCGAGTTGGGATGTGGCCGCAAACTCATCGCGGGCTGGCTAAAGAATTCCGAATCGGATCAGAGATACCTGTCTTCGCGTTGCAAGAGACTGGTGGGCATCGATGCGGTGGCCGATGATGTCTTAAGGCATCCATATCTGCATGAGAGAACGGTCGGTGACTTGCTGCGATTGCCATTCCAGGACAATTCTTTCTCCTTATCGACCGCACGCTGTGTGATAGAGCACATTGCGGAGCCTACCTTATTCTTACGTGAGGTTTGGCGGGTCTTAAGACCAGGAGGCTGTTTCTTATTCGCCACCCCGAACTATCTTTATTACCAGTCCTTCATAGCCGCGCGGGTGCCGAACAGGCTGAAGAAGCAACTTGTATGGGCGCTGGAGCGACGCCCCGAACACGACATCTTTCCGACCTACTATCGCATGAACACGCGCGGCAAGGTCATGAGGTTGCTGCCTGCTGTTGGACTGGAGATCGAGTCCGTGGATACTATCGAGTGCCCGCCTGAGTTCTTTCGTCTTGGTCGTCCCATTCTGGAGCTTGAGAAGGCGATTACCGCGGCTCTCCGCAGCAAATGGCTTGAGTCCTTTCGTGCCGTTATCGTCGCAGTCGCTCGTAAACCCCACATAGCCTGCAACTGAAATAAGAACCATTGCTAATCAACCGCCCGAAACACGAATCCGTCTCGACTCTAAGCATCCGAAAGCACCAAGCCGAACATGACAAGCTGCTTCCATTTGCCTGCCCTGGTTTTATCGGCGTGGATATTCCGACTGCTTCTCGAGCTGTGCCTCGGCGCAATCGTCTATGTCTACGTGGGATACCCGGTTCTTCTCATCCTCGTGGGGGCGTGCTGTCGCCGGCGAAATCCCGATCTGGGATGCTGTCCATCGATCTCCGTTCTGATTGCCGCTCACAACGAAGCCGCTAATATCGGCAAGAAGATTGAACAGACGCTCGCGCTCGATTACCCAGCGGACAAACTGGAAGTGATTGTTTTGTCAGACTGTTCGACCGACGGTACCGACCAAATCGTTCGCTCATTTCGCGACCGCGGCGTACGACTTGTCCAAATGAAGAAGCGGCGTGGCAAGACTTCAGCTCAAAATGAAGGCATTAGAAACGCGAGAGGCGAGATCATCGTCTTCTCCGATGCAACCACGATCTACCACCCGCAAGCCCTGCGTTACCTCGCGGCCAATTACCGCGACAGGCAAGTAGGAGCAGTCACGGGAAGAAACCATTATTTCGATCTTGATGAGAACTCACCGACAGGAGTAGGAAGTACGGCGTTCTGGCATTACGAGAACATCATCAAGGCCATGCAGTCACGCATTTATACGCTCTCTGGTTGTGTGGGATGCATCTATTCAGTGCGCAAGTCCGTCTATACCCGGCTCGGCGATGAAATCATCAGCGACTTGGTCCAACCCCTTTGGGTGATCCAAAAAGGATACCGCGTAGTATTCGAGAGTCGGGCGTGGGCTTACGAGCAGACTACATCTACCACGGCGCAAGAGTTCAGCATGCGAGTTCGTGTCGTAACTCGCGGTATGCGCGGTCTGCTGAGTGTGCCCGAATTGCTGAAGCCCTGGAAATACCCTTGGATATCGTTCCAACTTCTTTCCCACAAGATCTTGCGTTGGATGGTGCCGTTCTTTTTGATTGGCGCACTGGTTTTCAGTTTGCTGGCCGGTACTGGACAATGGGTCAGGATCCTGCTGATGATGCAACTTGCTTTCTACCTGCTGGCGCTCGTCTCGATCCGAATTCCCCTTCACAAACTATGGAGGGTTCTTGGAATCCCCCTTTACTTTTGTACTCTCAACGCTGCTGCCTTGATCAGCTTTTTCGAGCTATTGCGCGGACGCAAGTATGCGATCTGGGATCCAGTGCGGAAGCCGACTGAACTAACTCCTGCAGCGACCGGCGAACTTATTACCGGCACATACTCGTAAAAACACCGATACACATCATCGCAGCTCGGAGAGTCAGTTCCGCGATTTGGCTAACTTCCAGCTCCGTTAAGCGAATGTTGGAACGAATACGGGACAGAATCGAAGGCCGCAAGCCACTTTAAGTATCGAATTGGGACCGAGCCGGTGAGAGCAACAACCGTAAGCGAACATGCTGTTTGATTCTCCAATCTTCTTCGTCTTCCTGATCCTCGTGGTGGCGGCATACTGGCTGTTGCCTTGGAGACGGCAGAACGTATTCCTTCTATTGGCATCCTACTTTTTCTACGGATGGTGGGATTGGCGCTTTCTGTGCCTCATGGCAGCGAGCACCGTGTTGGATTACCTGATCGCACTGCGGATGGCACGAACCAACGATCTGAGCAGGCGACGTGGTTGGATGATCTTCTCGCTGGTCTTCAACCTCTCGCTACTGGGGACTTTCAAGTATTTCAATTTCTTCGTAGATTCTTTTACCGAATTCTTGCATGCATTTGGGCTGCAAAATGCGTCACTTCCGGTACTCCGCATTCTCCTGCCGCCCGGCATTTCCTTCTACACGTTCCAGGCGATTGCCTACATTGTCGATGTTTATAAGGGCAAGATAGAGCCTTCAGAATCCCTGCTGGACTACGCATTATTCATTAGTTTGTTTCCGCATCTGATAGCCGGGCCCATTCAGAGACCCTCGCATTTACTGCCTCAAATTAGCGCCGCGCGGCGATTCGATCACGAACAATTCTTCGATGGTGTGCTGTTGATTATTTCGGGACTCTTCCGCAAATGCATTATCGCCGACAACTGCGCTTTAATCGCCAATGCAGCCTTCGGAGACAGGCTTGGTCCACCGAGCTTTTTCATTGTTCTCCTGGGAACCTATGCCTTCGCATGGCAAATCTATGGCGATTTCAGCGGTTACAGCGACATTGCACGCGGGGCAGCACAACTGCTTGGCTTCCATTTTCCAGTCAATTTTCGACAGCCATACTTGGCTACGAACCTGCGCGAGTTCTGGCAGCGCTGGCACATCAGTCTCAGCAATTGGATTCGAGACTACGTCTATCTGAATCTTCGATTCACCTATCGCAACCTCGTGCTGACCATGCTGCTGTGCGGTCTTTGGCATGGTGCGAACTGGACCTATGTATTTTGGGGTGGCCTGCACGGAGCTATTATGGCTGGCGAGCGTCTCACGTTGCGGCTGCGGGCAGCGGCCATGACAATTGCCCATTCTGGTCTCTTCAAGACCTGGATGCGAAGGATTCTCTTCTTTCACTTGTTGTGTCTCACATGGATATTCTTCCGTGTGGGCTCAATATCTGATGCATTTACGTTCCTCGGTGGACTTCGAGTATTTTCGTGGGATTCGACGTTGTGGACTGCATTGAAGTTCCTGGCTTGCTTCTCACTCCCACTATTCATGATCGACGTCATGAATGAAAAGGCAGGAACCGAATACGTGTTTCAAAACCGGGCGCCCGCGCTACGTGTAGCGGCCGGCGGATTCGCGTGGGTTCTGCTGATTCTTTTCACTGCTAATCAGGCCAGCATGTTCGTCTATTTCCAGTTCTAAACTCGCTCACATGTACTCAACCAATGTAGCGTTAAAAACTGCTCTCAGCCCCCAAGCCCTCAATCGGGGGTCCTTTACGCTTGAGCTTGGGATGCCGCATCTGGGACGAAACAACTTGTCAGAGAGTGCGCTGTTTAAGGCGATCGGTCATGACCGGTGGACCCAGATCGAAAATGCTGGGCGTATTCGGTCCAGCCTCATTTGCGACGAGGCGGGAAGCCGACTATACGCGACCTTCTTCTTCCTGGAAGTGAATCTTCCACGCCACATGCCGCTCAGCGCATTTGGCGAAAACAGCTTTGTAAGGTTTAACACCGATCTGGCTCACTTTTCCAAGGTTCACCTGGATGGCTGGTATTCGCTGGCAGAACATCCAGAGTTCGGCGTTCGAGCAAGCAACGTGTTCATTCATCAGGAGCACGGGCCTTCTAAGCTGTCGCTTGCTGCGCCGGTCAATGTGGATTTTTCCGGTATCGCCGAGCTGACTGAGCCGCCGGATTCATTGGGTATGTGTCGACAGGCGAAGACCGAGCGAGCTTTTTTTGACCCCCCGGCCGACGATGTGGCACTCTACGACGGAGAACGGGAGTACGTGTACCAAATTGATCCTGATCGCGATCTGAACGGAGCGGGCCTGATCTATTTTGCCAATTTCATCTCGTTTCTCGACCTCGCGGAACGAAGGATCTTAAGCAACATGGAGAGACCAATCCCGCCGGAGCTGGTCGATGCCAGATCGACTTATCAACGCCGGATCGGCTATTTCGGTAACGCCCGGAGTACCGACTGGCTGCACATGTTTATGAAGGCGAGGCTTCGAATCGCTCGCAATGCGGAGCATCGGTTCCTCGACTTTGGCTTCGATTATCGTATTCTTCGCTCGAGCGACGACAAGGAGATTGTGCTTTCTTCCTGCCGGAAGGTTGCTCCCTTCATCGGAAGCTCCGAGACCGAAACGTGGGCGCGGAGCTGGATACCGAGCGCTGCGGCCTGGGCCTAAATCCAAGTTCATGGGTATCAAAAAAAGGGTCAAGGTGCTTGGGTTGCAGTTGTGTCGAGGCCTGGGACTGTTCTACCTGGTGCGAGAGAGCAGTTGGCGCTCGCGGCGGTTGTTAATCCTCGCCTACCATGGCTTCTCACTGCTTGATGAACACCTGTGGTACCCGGAGCTGTTTCTATCTGCGGGAGAGTTCGAGTCGCGGCTTGCATTGCTTGCAGCGGGCGGCTACAAGGTCCTGCCACTCACCGCTGCACTCGCGAAGCTTTACGAGGGCACTCTGCCGGAAAAAAGCGTCGTGATCACGATCGATGATGGAAATTACGACTTCTACGTGAAGGCCTTCCCTTTGCTTCAGACATGCGGCTTTCCGGCAACTGTATACCTGACAACCTATTACTGTGATTATGGCCTTCCCTTGTTCAACCACATTTGCAGCTACATGTTGTGGAAATGCCGCGGCCGCGTGATCCCGGCAAGTGGCCTAACCGATTCCATTTCGGAACTTGACCTTCGCCGACCCGAGACGCGCTTGGGTGCCTACCAGTCATTGCTTCTTTTCGCCGAGCAAAAGCAGCTGTCGGTCACCGGCAAGGACGAGTTGGCCAGGAGGCTTGCCGGGGTGCTTTCGCTTGACTATGACGAGCTTGTGCGACTGCGGTTGCTGCAACGCATGAATCCGGCGGAAGTGGCTAGCATAGCTTCGGCCGGAATTGATGTTCAGCTTCATACACACCGACATCGCACGCCGAGCGAATGGTCGTTATTTAAAAGAGAAATAGAAGAGAACCGCAGCCGCATCCTCGGAATGACAGAGCGGAACCCAAGTCACTTCTGTTATCCGAGCGGCGTGTATCAACCCGAGTTTCTCCCCTGGCTTACCGAGATGGGAATCGTCTCTGCGACTACCTGTGTTCCAGGGCTTGCGTCGCGAAGCATCAATTCTCTCTTGCTTCCGCGGATCCTGGATGGGACTGATGTCTCGTCTATCGAGTTCGAGAGTTGGATTTCCGGTCTGAGCTCATATATCAGACGTGAAGCGTTGATCCATGCTGCGAACTGAAAACCTAATTGAAGCCTGTGGGGCGGCGCTCCGGCGACCGGTTTTCCTGAAGCTCAGCGACATTCTCGATTCGCGCGGATTCGACTCCTTCGACTGTCACCGCCTTGTGCTGGAAGTCGACGAGTCCCCGGCCAGTCATGCGCGAGTCGCCAATCTGAAGGTATCTATCGAAAAAGATGCTCCCGAAATGGTTTCGGATCGTCAGCTCGAGAGATTTCTCCTTCTTAATAGCGCATCCCGCATCGCCGGGGAGATCGAGGGATTTCCGTTGGCAGAATCTGTAAAGCGACTTTACGAGCAAGAGTTCGCTTTCTTTGCATCGCCCGGCTCTGATCTTCTGGACATGTTCCAGGTAGGGCAGTATCGCTTTGCGGAGATGTGCAAGGTCGCCAGTTTGCGGCGCTTCCCTGCCGGACAAATGCACTGGGAAGTTTCGGGAGTTGTACGTTCCTCGTTGCGGCATGTATCGCCACTGGCGTTGCCGAAGACTGTTGATTTTCTGGCACGAAGGCTGAAAGGATACCGTCCCTGCTTTCGTGGACACCTGAACGGCCGGCGCAGGAACTCAATGCTTCTTCTCGAATCCGAGCAAAACCAGGCTTACTACCGCATGGCAAGATCCATGGAGCTTCAGCCAGGCATCCTTGGTTATGTGGCGAACTCCTGGATACATTCCCCAGCTACATTCAAGGTTAGTCCCCATTTGGAATGGTTGAATTCGGTGTTTATTGAAAATGGGGGATTGGTGATCGATATGGGGCCTGAATCTCCCGATTGTGGCGTCTTCGTTGGCGACACGCACCGGCGTCGCTTGTGGGAACTGGGCGAGTTTAAGCCTCGCAGCGCGATGGTCATCTGGCCGCGCCGCGAGATGTTGAATTGGGCAGCACGGCATCCGGAGCTAGAGGAGGAGTACGTGAGGCGAAGCTATTGCAATTCAACAAGAAAAGAGGCAACTGAAATGCCCGAAGGCCTTCAGGTCGGGGAAGCACAGGCGATGCTCGAGTTTCTCAGAACCCGGATCGTGCGCGATTCGAAGGTGCACCTTGACGTGCAGACCCCGCTCATATCTTCCGGCTTGGTTGACTCGTTCGCTGTGATTGAGGTGTTGCAGGAACTGGAGCGAGTCACGAATCGGAGAATATCTCCGGCAGATGTTACTCCAGTAGAGCTCGATACCGTTGAAACCATGCTTAAGACTGCACAGAGGTTTTTCAGCCCCCAGCAACACGTCAGCTCCGCAGTACTTCTCTAAGCACAAGACGTCCTTAATTATTTTTGAGCGTGCCAAGGCTATTTCCCATGCGCTTCAACTCCGGCAGCCCCGCATCAGTGCGCACATACATCGTTAGCTTGCTGGCGCTGCTGGGCCTTCTGTCGCTTTCGGCAGAAGTAGCAGCTCGCTACGGTTTTCCGAAGATAAGCCGCATTCGGCAACGTATTGAAAGCGAGCATGTTGCTGCAAGGCACCTCACGGGAGACAGGCAAAGACCAGCAATCCTGGTTTTGGGCAATTCGCTCGTGGAGCGTGGAGTAGATATCAATTCGCTGCAAGCACAGTTGAGCGAGTACAAGGTGCTTCGCTTTGTGGTCAGCGACACTTCGTATTTCGACTGGTACTACGGCCTTAGGCGACTGTTTTCCGAAGGAGCCAGGCCACAAGTAGTTCTGCTCGGCCTTTCCGCAAGGCAATTACTCAACAACCGGATCGAGGGAAACCTGAGCACCAACGTTCTGATTCAGGGGACCGACATTTTTCAATTAGCGCGAGAACTGCATAAGGACAACACTACGCTGAGCAATCTTTACTTCGGCCACTTTAGCGCTTTTTACAGTGGAAGCGCGCAATTCAGAAAATGGCTGCTCGCATCTGAGCTAATGCCGGACCTCCAAAAACTCGGGAGCGCGTTCAGTCCAGTCCCTCGACCGCTGCCGGCGAGCTCGGAAATCGTATCCATGGCCATGGCCCGGCTTCGGGCGCTCGATGAGGTATGCAGAATGAACGGAGCTCGGTTTGTGCTTCTCATACCACCATCGCCTAACCCGTCGGAGGCTCAATTTAAAGCACTGGAGCAGGCCGGCTTCGAGTCTGGGGTAGATGTATTGGCTCCGGCAGAAAATGACGAATTCTCCGGGGATCTCTTCAGCGATGGTTTTCACTTGAACCGCACTGGAGAGGGTAAGTTTACTGTTCTGCTTGCTTCCAGTCTCAAGCGGAAACTGTCCGATCGCATGAACGCAAATCTGTTTTAGCAAAGCAGAGATTCGAAGACTCGCCTCAGCTCTTATTCCCCGTCAAATCTATTTAAGTCCACAATGGAACAACCCATAGCTCAGCTTCTGCCCAGCTATCATGTCGTGGTGCCGAACCGCGCCCACTATGTATACGACATCAGCACCACCGATTTTGATCGGCATCTAGAAGTCATTCGCGCCGCCAGCGGCTATGCCAATTGCCCATTGACTTTCGATGATTGCCACATATCGCAATTCCGCTACGCATTGCCGCTGCTGCAACAACATGGGTTAAAAGCCCGCTTTTTCGCGGTCGTCGGATGGACCGGAAAGCGCAGGGATTACATGACTTGGCTGCACCTCAAAGAGCTGCGTGCAGCAGGACACGAAGTCCAGTCCCACAGTTTTTCCCATGTACCTCTTACCTGTTGCGGCAGAGAGGAACTTTCGAGGGAGCTACGACATTCGCGACACGAACTGGAGCAGAAGCTCGGTAACGCGGTGGATTTGATATCTGTCCCCTTTGGGCGATGGAACCAGCGTGTGGTGGAAGCTTCTGCCCACGCGGGATACCGCCGCGTTTACACCTCAGATCCGATGAGTCCTATGCGAATAGCCGGGATCGACGTACTCGGCAGGTTCATCGTAAGACGGAGCACAACCCGCGACCAACTGAGGAGGGTGCTTTCCGACGATCAGCGCGAGCTGCGATGGCTCAGAACAAGACAGCGATTGAGCCTTCTTGTTCGCGCGTCGATCGGTGACAGTACATATTTCAAGATCTGGGCAACACTGCGCTCGGGTAAGCAGCCAGTGGCAGACTCGCGATAAACGGATTGCAGACGGAACTGAGATGAAGGTTCTGCAGCTGATCAGCAGTTCCGGTTATTACGGCGCGGAGGCGGTGGTAGTCTCGCTGTCGCAGGGGCTTCAACAGATCGGGATAAGTTCCATATTAGGAGTTTTTCGGAACGCGAACAAACCAAGTCTGGAGTTGGCTGAGATCGCGCAAACTAAGGGGATTCCTGTCGAGCTGATCGCTTGCAACGGAAGAGCGGATCGGCAAACATGGCTGGCGATTCGAGAAATCATTCGGCGTGAACGGATCGACTTGCTCCACAGCCACGGATACAAAGCCCACCTTTATGCCCATTTTGCCGCACGAGCAACGACTTGCTGCACTATTGCCACCTGCCACGGCCATCACACCCGGAATTCAAACAAAGGCGTTCTAAACGTTTCTCGCGTGAAGGTGTG
>Ga0126376_10001271_pt1 | contig 13487 bp, 11 predicted proteins | sample PanSoiMetPlot_15_FD_92760 | JGI IMG/M metagenome (GOLD analysis project Ga0126376, IMG submission 92760) | Tropical forest soil microbial communities from Panama - MetaG Plot_15 | ecosystem: Environmental > Terrestrial > Soil > Tropical forest > Bulk soil | place: Panama | collected 2016-02-17
CCGTTTGTACGAAGGTGCATACATTGTGGTTTGCCCAAGGGTGGAGATTCAAAACGGAGACACGACGCCGACTCATCAACGCCTTGCCTCGGGATGGCTTATTTGCTACGTAGAGTAACGTTACGCGAGGGCCCGGGGGTCACCGACGAGATCTTTTTGAAGCCAGAGTAACGTTAATGGAGCGCGAAGTGATGGACGAGACCTTTCTGGACCTCGGCGAGCTGGAGCAGGCGGTTATGCAACTCATCTGGGCGGGGCGCCCGATGACGGCGGAAGCCGTGCGCGAACAGTTGCCGCGGCGGTTGAAGGAATCAACGGTGCGAACCGTCCTGCGACGGCTGGAAGAAAAGGGCTACGTCACCCATACGGTAGACGGCCGTACTTACGTGTTTCAGGCTATCGAGGGACGGGGACGCGTCGCCGCCAAAGCAGTCCGCGGAATCGTCGACCGGTTCTGCAATGGATCGGTGGAAGAAGTACTGGTCGGCATGGTAGATGCCAAGATGTTCGATCGACGCCAGCTTGATATGCTCAGGGACAAGATCGAGAAAGCCAAGAAGAAGAGGTGAAGCCAGGCGGAGGGAAAGTACGATGTTGGTGCAGCTCCTGGAGGCGGCGCTCCGATCTTTTGCTCTGGGCGGCGCCGTGTGGTTGAGCCTGAGGTTCCTGCGCATACACCACCCGCAGACCCGGATGACTGCCTGGACCCTGGTGCTGATGGCATCATTGTCAATGCCGGCGTTGATGCACTGGGCGACGGTGACAATCCCCACATATTCGTCCCCGCCGGACGTCGCGGTCGCGCCCGTATCTCCTCCTGCCACAACGCCAGCCACCGTTCAGCCAACAGAATCTCTATCGGCAAAGATCGGCCGACCGCCAGGAGCCGAGAATAACAGCGTATCCGCACACCCCCACGAAGCATCGTCCGCTGCCTCGCCACTCGCGTCGCTCGATTGGGCATCGGCTCGCTATGGGCCTCTATCTCGCGGTAACCGGCGGCTTTCTGTTGAGGTTGGCGATCGGTTTAATGCTGACTTGGCGTCTGTCGCGCAGGGGCCACCCGGTCACTGAGGATTGGACCGCAGGGTCGGATGTGCGCCTGAGTGCCGCCGTTCCCACCCCGGTGACCTTCGGCACGACCATCCTGCTTCCCGCCGAGTGTCGCGACTGGAGCCAGACGAAGCGCCAGGCCGTGTTGGCTCACGAAAGATCGCACGTCGTGCGCTGCGATTTCCATGTTCTAATGCTCGCCACGCTGCATCGGGCGGTCTTTTGGTTCAGTCCGTTTTCATGGTGGCTGCTCAATGAACTGGCCGAGACGGCGGAGCTCGTAAGCGACGATGCCGCAATTGAAGTCCTCGGAGATCGCCGCTGCTATGCCGAGAGCCTCCTCGATATTGCGGAGGGCGCTCGCCGGATCTCGGCGGGGATTGCAATGGCACGGACTGGCGGTGCTGTGAGGCGCGTGGAGCATATCCTGGCGGTGGATGAGCCGCCGCCACCACGACTTCGCAGGGGCCGACGGGCGTTCATCGCCGTGAGCCTCGCACCGCTCGTCGCCATGGCCTCAGTCTCATTTTCAAAAGACACCAAACTTGTGAAAGTCACGTTCCCGGCATCAGAGCGCCTGCTCGCGGATCAGCCCCCCGGGAAGCTCCTCGCCGTTGCCGCGGCAGCGCCGCCCCAGCTGTGGATCAGCTCGGTTCCAGGCACGGCCCCCGCGGCAGATTCCGGCTGGATGTTCGGTCCGAATGCAGATTGGGAAACGGTTGCGAGTCATACCAGCGTGATCCAAGTTCCCCCCTTCGTGTTCCTGAACGGCAAAGACGACGTTCTGAAGCGCGCCTTCCAGAACCTTGCCGACCGCCATATCGGGTTGGCCCTGGAGTTTCGCGTGCTGGTGCGGACCGATCAGTGCTCGCAATGGACTAAAGCCTTCTCCGACCCGGGTGATCTGGAAAAAATCCTGGAGCGGATCCGGCGTCTCGGCGGCGATCTCAAATACGCCGTCATGGATGATCCGTTTTTCTTCGGTCACCGGTTTTCTTCCGGATTGGTCGCCTGCCTCGAGCCGCCGGCGAAATTAGCGCAGCAAATTGCCGAGAAAATACGGCTCGTGCACACATACTTTCCGCGGGCGCAAATCGGCACCGCCGACCGGGTCGACGAGTCGAGGTCCTGGATCGACGAATTGGTGGAATGGACAGATGTGTATCAACAGGCGACCGGCGAGCCTTTGGCCTTCTTTCATGCCGATATGGCGTGGTCCCACGGGGCCATCCGCAATCTGGTGCCATTGGCACGTGCTTTGAAGGCGCGTCACATTCCTTTCGGCCTTATCTACAACGGCGATGACGGGGTCGGCTCGGACGAAGAGTGGATCGACAGCGCGCGCCAGCACATCGCGGAAGTCGAATCCACCTCAGAGGTCCATCCCTATGCGGCGATCTTCCGCAGCTGGGCTCCCTACCCCAGCCGCATGCTGCCCGAGACACGACCCGGGACCCTTACCAATCTCGCGTTTCAGTACCTGTTGGCGCGCCCTTCGGTTATTCTGACACGTGAGGCTAATGTTCTGTCGGGCCGCATGCTCGATGCGCAGGGGCATCCGGTTGCCGCGGCCAACCTGACGGTGGACGCGCTCGACGTCGGCGGCAGCATGGATGTGATCGAGCGCCACTTGACAGGAAGGGTTCCGCAGGAAGCGTCGAAGGCGATGGCGGTGATGCAGGTCAATATGGAAGACGCCTGTGTCTGCGCCGGCAGGGTCGATGCGTCCGTCGGCACCTTCCGCTATGATGAAGCAAGCACTGGCCGTCACGAGGAGATTCCGCCTTTCCCCCCCTCCGCGGGCAATGATCTCCCCTCCGTCCGGGTCATTCAGTCCCCCCCAACTCAATCTGTCCACCTCGCTTTCAAGTCATTTCCCGTTACTCCTGGAGCCGGCTATGAACTCGACGCGCCGCTGTCCGTATCGGCGAACGGCGAACGCGCCGGTTACGCTGCCGTTGTCTTTCTGGACAGCGGCGGCAAGTGGGTGAGACTCGACAGGTTGTGGTTCCACCCCTCCGTACGCAACCTCGGCAATGCCGTCACCAGCGCCGATGGGCGCTTCCAGGTGGAAATTCCCCGGCCCATGGTGGAGGCGACATCTGACATTCGCGTTTATTTCCCAGGAAGCCAATCCCTCGGGTCGCAGACGGTGACCTTATCCCAATAATACTCTTAAATTTCCTAGTGGCCAAAACTCCAGCAAAGCAAGAGGAACGTCTTCAGTGGACAAAGGGAAGCGATACGCAATGGAATTGTTTCGTACGATCCTGACGGCAGGTCTTGTGTAGGTGCGGATTATGTAGCTGCATCAGCTTGATGCCGCCGCGCGGCGCAGCCGAGCTGCGCTCGACCGCAAGCACCGATTCGGCAATGATCTCCAACAGTGGAAGGCAACACAAGAGGTGGCGGCACACGAGAACATCTTCAATCACCGCGGCGTGTCCGATGAAAGAGATCTCGATTTTAACTGTGACCTGCTTTCTGTTTGTCAGCTCTATGGGCGCGCGCGGGAGATGTCATCGTTGCCGTGAACACTGTGGGTGTCGGTGGGCCAACGGCAAGGTCAGGAAGTCGGTTCGTCACGGCGGTAGATCGCCAGCTGCGGCAGCATCGGCGAACCAGTGCAATGTGCCGCTCGGGCGCAGGCGCGCTGCCGGCAAGGACTGTTCGCCGCGCTGAAACCGGCTGAAGATCTCGCGCTTCTCTTTCCCGGCGACCAGGAAGGCGACGTGTCGGCTGCTCTCGAGCGCCGGATAGGTCAGTGTGATGCGGGCGGGCTTAGGTCCGACGACCGCCGCCACCCACCGCTCGCGCTCATCGAGCACGGCCGTACCTGGGAATAGCGACGCGGTATGCCCGTCTGGGCCCAACCCAAGAAGAACCACATCGAAGAGCGGTCGTGCCGGATCAAGGCGTTCTCCGCCATAGAAAGACTTAAGTTCGCGTTCGTATGCCGATGCGGCCGCTTCAGGCGTCAGCCCTTCAGTCGGGACCGGATGGATGTTGGTCGCGGGAATCGGTGCCTGTGACAACATGGCGTCGCGCACCATGCGGTAATTGCTTGATTCATCATCGCGAGGCACGAAGCGCTCGTCGCCCCAAAACAGGTGCGTGCGCTGCCATGGGAAGACGTCCCGATACGGCGGTCCGGCCAGAAGTTGGTAAAGCCTGCGGGGTGTCCCGCCACCTGAGAGCGCCAGGGTGAAGACTGCTTCGCGTGCCGTTGACATTGCAACCAACCAATCGGCGGCTCGCCGCGCCAGCGCCTCGGCATCCGCCAGGACTTGCAGCTGGGCTTCAGACTCTATTTTCATGACCCTACCCTTATTGATGTCGTTCATTATGTGGCGGGCGTCTCGTTTCGGGTGCCGAGCACGTAACGTTCCACCGCCTTGGCAAAACCTTCGTCATTGTACGAAGCGGTTACGAACCGTGCCTGTCGCTGAACGTCAGCACTGGCATTGCCCATGGCGATGCTCACGCCGCTTTCGCGGAACATCAGGACATCGTTCGGCATGTCGCCGATGGTGGCGATCTCGGCTGGTGGTACCGAAAGCATTTTGGACAGTGTCGTCGCCACCGTCCCCTTATTGGCTTTGGGGTGGGTCACGTCGAGATAGTAGGGCTGGGAGCGAGCCGCCGAAACCTGGGCGCTCAGTGCATCCTGCGCTGCCTTCTCGCACTGCGCAACGAGGTCGAGATCATCGCTGATACCGACGATCTTCACCGCGCGCTCGAGGACGGCTCCGAGGTCGTCGACGACAGTCGGCGGGAACTTGACGGTCCATTGCTCGCGCGCGACGTGCGGTGCCTTGGGGTCGCGAACGAACCAGTCGTTGCCGCTATAGACCCAGGCATCCATGCGATGATCGAGAATAAGCTTGACCGCGCGCTTTGCCGCATCAGCCGCTAGGAGGTGCTCTTCGATGATCGTCATGTCAGGCTTGACGAAGATGCCGCCGTTAAAGCCGGCAATGGGCGTCCGCAGTGCGAGCGGCTCGAATAGCATCGCCATGCCGCGCGGCGGCCGGCCGCTGGTGATGGCGAAGGCAATGCCAGCGGCATTCAGCGCCTTTACCGCTGCCTGAGCGCGCGGCGTCAAGACCTTGTCTTGGTTGACGAGCGAGCCATCGACATCGGCAATGAACAGCGAAATCTTCGATGCGCTCTTGTTGCGACCAGTCATAAGGGCACCCTGTGGTACTCAGTCGAGTCCTCGAGCCCGAATTCCGCCAACCGCAACCATCGATCGCGGTCAGCGGAGCCTTGGCGTCGCCAGCCGACGCGATTCCTCCCGACCTGGGCTCTACAACACGGCGCGTCTAGGTGAACGGCGGCAGCACAGACTTTCGTTCTGCCTGTTCATTGTTCTCCCGGATTACGAAACAATTGGCCGCCAGGCGCGACCGCCATCGCTCGCCACCAGAACGTCGGCCGCGGTCGGGCCCTCGGTGCCTGACCCGTAATTGGGGAAGTTCGCCTTCTCCGCTGCCCAGGCATCAAGCAGCGGTTGCACGACGCGCCAAGCGTGCTCCACCATATCGGCGCGGGTGAACCGGGTCTGATCGCCGATCATGACGTCGTGGAGCAGCGTCTCATATCCGACGCTCGGCTCCTTGGGAAACCAGTCGTCGTAGTGGAAGTCCATTCGTACGGCCGCAAGGTCGATCAGCGGCCCAGGGCGCCTCGCCTCGAATTGCAAGGAGATGCACTCCCCAGGCGCGATCTCCAGTGTCAGCCAGTTGGGCGACAGGCTGTCAACGAGGGTGTTGCGGAACGGCGCGTAGGGCGCCCGCTTGAAACTGATCGCGATCTCAGTCATCCGCCGCGACAAGTGCTTACCGGTACGCAGATAGAACGGCACGCCAGCCCAGCGCCAATTGTCGATCTCCAGTCGCATGGCGACGTAGGTCTCGATGTTCGAGTCGGCTGCCACGTTCGGATCCTGCCGATAGCCGTTCACTGGCCGACCGAGCACCGTGCCTGGCCCGTATTGGCCGCGTATCGCCCACTCCGGTCTGGCGGCGGGCATCGCCGCGAATACTTCGGCCTTCTGGGTGTGGATTGAGGCGGCATTGAATGTGGTCGGCGGCTCCATCGCCACCAATGAAAGCAAAGCGAAAAGATGGTTCGGCACCATGTCGCGCAAGGCGCCAGTCACCTCGTAGAACCTGCCGCGCTGCTCCACGCCGACCGTCTCCGCCGCGGTGATCTGCACGTGGTCGATCCGGTCGCGGTTCCAGATCGGTTCAAAAATCCCGTTAGCGAAGCGGAGCGCCATGATGTTCTGCACGGTGTCCTTGCCGACGAAATGGTCGATCCGGAAAATCTGCTCCTCGTGCAGCGTGCGCAGGATGCGAGCATTGAGTTCGCGCGCCGAACGGAGATCATGGCCGAACGGCTTCTCGATCACGACGCGACGCCAGAACTTGGGCGTGCCGCTCTGCTCGGGCATTTCCACCAGCTTACTCTGGCCCAGTCTATCGACGACCGAGCCGAAGAACCGATCTGCGACCGCGAGATAGAAGATGACGTTGCCCGCCGTATGATGCTTTTGCGCCGCATCGTCCAGATGGTTTCCGAGCTTAAGATAGGTACCGGGATCGTTGATGTCGCCCTGGACGTACGACATCGTCTCCGCCAGTCGCGTCCAGGCGACTTCATCGATCTGGTCCAAGTTGAACTCCGTCGCGGCGTTGCCGACGAAGCCCTTCAGCGACTCATGGAGATGATCGCGCCAATTCTCCACGGTGCCCTGCGCATGATCCACGCCGATCAGCGCAAAATTCTCCGGGAGGATCTTGGCGTGTGCCAAATTGTAGAGCGCCGGCACCACCAAGCGCTTGGTCAAATCGCCGGCAGCGCCGAAGATCACCATGACACAGGGGTCAGCAGGAGCGAGCTGCCGCCGCGGCGATGCTGCGACCCGGGCTTGGCGTGCCGTCAGAGGCGGACGGACATCGAGCATGGCGTTATTCTGCTGCATCTGACGCCGCCCGCGACTTTTGCGGCTTCCGTTCGGGATCTATTGATTCTTGGCCCTCGATGTGACCGCCGAAACCTAAGCGCATCGCCGACAGCAGCTTTTCTCCGAACGTATGCTCCTGGCGCGAGCGGAAGCGGGCGTAGAGCGCCGACGACAGCACGTCGGCCGGTACCGCCTCCTCGATTGCCGCCTCGATAGTCCACCTGCCCTCACCTGAATCCTGGACATAACCGGAGAACGTCGAGAGCGTGCCATCCTTGGCCAGTGCGGCCGCAGCAAGATCAAGCAGCCATGAGGCGATAACGCTGCCGCGCCGCCAGACCTCGGCAATATCGGGAATGTTCAACGCAAAACGCTCATCCGCCGGCAGATCATCGGAGTCCTTCCTGCGCAGGATATCAAAACCCTCGGCGTAGGCCTGCATGAGCCCGTACTCGATGCCGTTGTGCACCATCTTTACGAAATGCCCGGCGCCGCTTGGGCCAGCATGGATGTAGCCGCGCTCCGGCCGAGGGTCGCCTCCCTCGCGGCCAGGTGTGCGTGGAATATCGCCCAGACCCGGCGCGAGCGCCGCGAACACCGGGTCGAGGTGATCCACGGCCTGCTTGGGACCGCCTATCATCATGCAGTAGCCGCGTTCCAAGCCCCACACGCCGCCCGAAGTGCCGCAATCGACGTAGCGGAGGTGCTTCTCGCTCAGTTTCCTGGCGCGCCTAATGTCGTCCTTGTAGTAGGAATTGCCCCCGTCGATGACGATGTCGTCGCGCTCCAAAAGGCCGCTCAAACGCTCGATCGTCTCTTCGGTGACCTCGCCGGCGGGCAACATCACCCACACCGCACGTGGCTTCTCTCCCAGTGCCTTCACCATCTTCTCTAGCGACCCGACGGCCGTGGCACCTTCGGCAGCTAGTTTCTCGCGCGGCTTGACGTTCGCGTCGAACACCACGCACTGGTGTCCTGCCTTCATCAAGCGGCGAGCGATGTTGCCCCCCATGCGGCCGAGTCCGACGATACCGATCTGCATCTGCTTCACTCCTTGCGCGAGGGCCTCTACAGCAGCACGCCTGCCAACCGACCATAGACCTACACGGAGAAGAGCCGGGTAACGTTGAGCCCGCGCCCAATCAGCGTCATGCCGTTTTCCTGACGTGGGCAAGTTGTTGTTGCGCCGCCTCAAGAACTCGTTCCGGCGTGAAGCCAAATTTTTTCATCAAGTCCTTGAGCGGAGCGGAGGAGCCGAACGTGTGCATGCCAATCTTGGTACCGGCCATGCCAACATAACGGTCCCAGCCAAGCACCGATCCCTCCTCGACCGAGACCCGGGCTTTGACCGCCGGCGGCAATACCTCATCGCGGTATGCCTCATCCTGCTGTTCGAAAAGTTCCCATGACGGCATGCTGACGACGCGTGCAGGCACCCCTTCGGCGGTGAGCTGTTCATAGGCTTTGAGGCAGAGCGCGACTTCACTGCCGGTGCCGATCAGAATCACGTCCGGCTTATGGTCTTGCGCGTCAGCGAGCACGTAAGCGCCGCGTGCAAGCCCACTCGCTGACGCCAAGCGCGAGCGGTCGAAAGTGGGGACTGCCTGCCGCGTCAGCACCAGGCATGCAGGCTGGTGTTGCAGGCCGATGATGACACGCCAAGCCTCAGCGACTTCGTTGGCATCGGCAGGCCGCAGCGTGATCAGGCCGGGGATGGAACGCAATGCGATCAACTGCTCTACCGGCTGGTGCGTGGGGCCATCCTGGCCAAGTCCGATCGAGTCATGGGTGAACACATAGATGACCGGGAGCTCCATTAGAGCGCTCAGGCGGATTGGCGGCTTCATGTAATCGGAGAAGGTTAGGAAGGTCGACCCGTAGACGCGGAGCTTGGATAAGGCGATCCCATTCAGGACCGCCCCCATCGCATGTTCGCGAATGCCGAAATGCAGATTACGTCCGCCGGGTGTCTCCACCTCCAGATCGCCAGCATCCCCGATCGTCAGACGCGTCTTGGTAGACGGCGCCAGATCGGCCGAGCCACCGATCAGCCAGGGATGGCGCTCCGCGATTGCGTTGAGCAGCTTGCTTGACGACTCGCGCGTGGCAATACCTTTGACGTCAGAAGGGAAGACAGGCAGGTCCGCGTCCCACCCACCTGGTAGGTCGCGCCTTTGCATACGATTGATCTGGTCGGCAAGCTCCGGGTACTTTGTTCGATATGAACCAAGGAGTCCGATCCAGCCCTCGCGAAGCTCCCGGCCGCGCTTGCCGATGCCATCCCGAAAATGCTCACGCACGCCGTCCGGGACCAAGAACTTGGCATCCTCCGGCCATCCATAATTGCGCTTGGCCAGACGAATCTCCTCCTCCCCCAGCGGCTCGCCATGCGCCGCGCTGGTATCGTGCTTGTGCGGAGCGCCGTAGGCGATGTGGCTCTCGACAATAATGAGCGTCGGTGCGTCGTGTGTGCGGCGGAAATTGTCGATCGCTTGTGCAAGCCGTCTCGTGTCGTTGGCGTCTGCAACGCGCCGCACCGTCCAGCCGTACGCGAGAAAACGCGCGGCGACGTCTTCGCTGAAGGCAAGGGCGGTGTTGCCTTCGATCGTTATGTGATTGTTGTCATAGATCCAGCACAGGTTGCCGAGCCCCTGGTGGCCGGCAAACGAGGCAGCCTCGCTCGACACGCCCTCCATCATGTCGCCGTCGCCGCAGACCGCATAAACGTCGTAGTCGAACATTGAGAAGCCGGGACGATTGAAATGCTGGGCCAGCCAGCGTCCCGCAAGCGCCATGCCGACGCTGTTGCCGCAACCTTGCCCGAGAGGACCTGTCGTCGTTTCGACGCCCGAAGTCAGATGATATTCGGGATGCCCCGGGCACTTGCTGCCGAGCTCCCTGAACCGCTTGATGTCGTCGAGTGTCACTGACGGCTCGCCGAGCCGCTCATAATTGGAATTGACGGCTTTTACTCCCGCCAGATGCAGCATCGCATAAAGCAGCATCGAGGCGTGTCCATTGGACAGGACGAAACGGTCGCGATTCGGCCAGATTGGGTCTTGCGGATCGAAGCGCAGGAAGCTCTGCCACAACGTGTAAACCACCGGCGCCAAGGCCATTGGCGTGCCCGGATGCCCGGAATTGGCTTGCTGTACCGCGTCAATTGACAGAGTGCGGATCGTGTTGATGCACAGATCATCAATCGAACGTTGCTGCGGCGATGAGCCGCGTGTTGCGGTTTGAGCAACGCCGGCCCGCATGGATGCCGCAACTGACACAGGCCGCTCCGCAGGTCGCCGCGATGTCTTCGCGGTGAGGGCCGGCTTAGTTTTGGAGAGATCTCGGTTCGTCATCGTCCCAATCCGCCATATCGAGACACATTCAGCCGCTCTTTCAATCGAGCAGCGGTGACAAAATTTCCCAAAAATACGGGGCCAGAGTCCCTGCTGCTTTACGATCTAAAAGCGACCGCTTGAGGGCAGCACATTTCTCCGCGTCTATTCTGCTCGCTCAGGCGTAAAAACTATCCCGCCGGATAGGTTTGAGTGGCGGTATGGCTCGCCACCTGAATGAAAAAACGCCGCCTCCATAATTTGGTTTCACGTGGACTGTCAAAATCGACGGCAAGGATCGACGTCGCAGGCCTGCCTGCATTGGCCGTCCGAGCGGGCATCAAGTAATGATACCTACGCATATGATTTCGCGCGCAGGCCATCATCCCGAACGAAAAATCCAGCCGAAGCACCCATTCTGCCGGCCTCCTCATTGGCAGCTGCTGTCCATCAGAGCCGTTGCCGCCTGCAACCGTTCCGTGGCAGCGGTGATGCTTTCGTTGTCCTTCGCCTTTGTCGTCACATTGCGCCCTTCAAATTGCGGTAACGGCGGATCAGGCTATTAGTCGAACTATCGTGGTCAAGCGCGGGCGCGCTCTTGCTCTCCAACTCGGTGATGATGCGTTGCGCCAATACCTTGCCGAGTTCGACGCCCCATTGATCGAAGGAATCGATGTTCCAGATCACGCCCTGGGTAAACACGCTGTGCTCGTAGAGAGCGACCAGCTTTCCCAGCGCCGCCGGCGTCAGTCGGTCCATCAGGATGGTGTTGGAAGGTCGATTGCCTGCGAACACCCGGTGCGGAACAAGCCAATCCGGCGTACCTTCGGCCTTGACCTGCTCGCGCGTCTTGCCAAAGGCGAGTGCCTCGCTCTGCGCAATGACATTCGCCAGCAGCATATCGTGATGACGGCCGAGCCGGTTGAGCGCCCGGCCGAAAGCAATGAAGTCACAGGGAATGAGCCGCGTGCCCTGATGGATCAATTGATAGAAGGAGTGCTGGCCGTTGGTCCCGGGTTCCCCCCAATAGATCGGGCCGGTCTGCGTCTCGACTGCCGTTCCATCAACCGCTACGTGTTTGCCGTTGCTCTCCATCGTCAACTGCTGGAGATAGGCCGGGAAGCGCTTCAGGTACTGGTCGTACGGCAGCACGGCGACGGTCTGCGCTCCGAAGAAGTCGTTGTACCAGACGCTGAGAAGGCCCATGAGCACCGGCAGGTTGCGGCCAAAGGACGTCGTCCGGAAGTGCTCGTCAATTGTATGAAACCCCGCCAACATTTCGCTGAAATGATCGGGGCCGATGGCCAGCATGGTGGAAAGACCGATCGCCGAGTCCATCGAGTAGCGGCCGCCCACCCAGTCCCAAAACTCGAACATGTTGGCGGTGTCTATGCCGAACTCCGCGACCTTCTCGGCATTCGTCGAGACCGCAACGAAATGCCTGGCGACGGCCTTGGCATCGCCGCCAAGTCCCCGAAGCGACCAATCACGCGCGCTCTTTGCGTTGGTCATCGTCTCAAGCGTGGTGAAGGTCTTCGAGGAGACGACGAACAGCGTCTCTGCCGGATCGAGATCGCGTGTCGCCTCGACAAAATCGGTGCCGTCGATGTTTGAGACGAAGCGAAAGGTCATGGTGCGGTTGCTGTAATATTTGAGGGCTTCGTATGCCATCACTGGGCCGAGATCAGAACCCCCGATGCCGACATTGACGACGTTGCGGATGGGTTTCCCGGTGTGGCCTTTCCACTGAGCGCTGCGGACGCAGTTGGCAAAGTCGGCCATCTTGTCGAGCACGGCGTGGACCTCCGGCACCACGTTCTTGCCATCTACAACGATGGATGCACCCTTCGGCGCACGCAGTGCCACATGGAGGACGGCGCGTTTTTCCGTCACGTTGATCTTGTCGCCTCGAAACATCGCATCGATCCTGGCGCCCAGCCCGGATTGCTCGGCGAGATCGACGAGCAACCTGAGGGTCTCGTCGTTGATGCGATTTTTCGAGTAATCCAGGTAAACGCCAGCGGCCTCCGCGGTCATGCGCTCACCGCGCGCGGGATCGTCAGCAAATAGGCTCCGCAGGTGCACGGCCTGCATCATTGCATAGTGATCTTGTAGGTCACGCCATACCGCGGACTTCCCTTTTGAAGGCATAGGAGCTGTCCCCGATCGTGCAGCCATCTGCGCTATCCTTTCTGATCGTTCAAGGGCGTCGCTGCGGCCGCGTCGCTCCGTGCGGGCTCCGTTTGGTGCCACAATAGAAAGCCGCCGCGGAGCGCGTTGGCATTGTCGCCCGTACGAGCACGTGGCGGCAGTGCCGTGATCTTCTTGGCGTTGCCGCCTCCAATCACTGTTTCGTCAGGCTGGAGCGCGGCGATGAGCCGCGTCAATATGTCGGCGACATGGCGTCGCCATTTCTTCTTACCGTGCCGCTTCAGGCCGGCACGGCCGACATAGTCCTCGTAGGTGCTTTTCTTGTAGGGCAGGTGGCCGAGTTCCATAGGTTCGACGATGCCGTCGATAATCATCGTCGATCCAAGTCCGGTTCCAAGCCCGAGAAAAAGCATCCTGCCGCCCCGGTAGCTCCCCAAGGCCTGCATCGCGGCGTCGTTGACGACTTTCACTGGTCGACCGAATGCGCCCATGAAATCGAAGCCGACCCATCCGCGCCCGAGATTGCGCGGTTCGGCGACCGGTCTGCCGTGGAGCACCGGGCCCGGATAACCAAACGACACCACGTCGTAGGTCCAATCTGCCGCGAGTTTTTTCACCCGCGAGACCAAGGTTTTGGCCGTCATCTTCGGCCCGGATCGAAACGAGCGGCGCAGTTTGTGCCCGCTGGCAAGTATCTTGACCGAGTTTCCGCCGACGTCGACAACCAGCACCCTCTTCGCGACCGCCTTCTTTGGGCGATGCCGTCGCGGTGACCCATGCTCGGCCATAAACACCGCTCTGGTGTCCACGGCGGCTAGCTCGCTCGCTCAAGGGCGGCGCATTTGGACCTGATCACGGCCATCAGATCGTTCCACGAATTGACGAACGACTTGGCGCCTTCGTCTTGCAGCTGGACGGAAAGGGAATGCACGTCGATATTCGCCTCGGCGAACCGCGCCAGTATCTCTTCGCAGTCGCCG
>Ga0126376_10001272_pt1 | contig 13465 bp, 11 predicted proteins | sample PanSoiMetPlot_15_FD_92760 | JGI IMG/M metagenome (GOLD analysis project Ga0126376, IMG submission 92760) | Tropical forest soil microbial communities from Panama - MetaG Plot_15 | ecosystem: Environmental > Terrestrial > Soil > Tropical forest > Bulk soil | place: Panama | collected 2016-02-17
CGTAGGAATACCTTCTTCAGTCGATCCGATGAAGCCGCCGAGCACCGGAACGCAACCGCTTTGGACTCGGGGACGAATGCTCGTCGCCACTCGCGATTTAATACGATCCATGAGTGGGGCGGCATGAGAATAATTGGCATCGGTAATCACCACATCACTGGAGTCCACGCGAACTGCGCGAAGACCTTCTGCGCGAAATGCTTCTGCCACTAGAAGACTCGACCATCGCTCCCCGAATCCGAGCAAACGATCGAGCGTGCGCGGCGTCAGCTCCTGAACGGCGAAGACTGCCTTCAGCAACGCACGAGCTTCATCAAACAGGGGACATAGATCCTTGTGACAGAAAGCTTCGCTCTTCGCTGGCAGCAATGCCTTCGCGGATTCGCAATGGCGCTCTTCGCAGCCTTTGAGTTTCGACAACGCTTCTTCGAGCAACCCGTCGCGACTTAGCGCGCCCATCGCCTGCAGCGCGTCCGTGACTCCAGCCAACGCGCTGACCACGACCACAGGTTGGAGGTGAAGACGCTCGCGGACAATTCTCGTAACGCGAGCGATGCTCTCCGCACAAGCTACCGAGGTTCCGCCAAACTTCATTACCAGCATGGCAACTCCTGGTTCATAGTTCCGGAAAATAAAAAACCCACCGCCTTCTGGCGGTGGGTTTTGGTATCTCTAGAACCTATTAGTGCTTAGATATCCCCCTCCGCCAGTCGAGCAGTGGACATAATTGTCCCTGTTGTTGTCATCGACATCGTAATTCGGCGGAAGTTCATCAAAGTGTCGTCATCCTAGTGCAGAATCCGGAAGCAGTCAAGAGCCGTTTCGTAATCGAGCGGTTTCAGTGACTTCCCTTCTCATCTACTGAAACCGAACTAAGCCGGTCGATGGCAAACCCGCCGTGTGATAAGACTAGATGCTTCGAACCTGACGCGGAGAAGCCATGAAAGTTGTAGTGACCGGCGGCGCCGGATACATCGGCGCAGCCACAGTCCAAGCTTTGCTCGATAGCGGGCACGAAGTCGTGGTCTACGACAACCTGAGCAAAGGCTATTCGGAGGCGGTCCCTTCCGACGCAAAGTTGGTCAAGGGAGAGATAGCGGATCGAGCGGCCCTTGATTCGCTGTTTCGCGAGCACCATCCCGAAGCGGTATTCCATTTCGCGGCACTCATCGAAGCCGGCGAGTCGATGAAACTTCCGGAAAAGTATTTCCGCAACAACTCGGCTTCGACTCTTACGCTTCTAGAAGCTATGTTGGCGCAGGGTATTCGAAAGTTCATCTTCTCTTCGACGGCGGCGCTCTATGGAAATCCCAAGCGAGTTCCGATCCAGGAAGACGACGAACTTCAGCCGACGAATGTCTATGGGGAATCGAAGCTGTTGGTAGAGCAAATACTGAGGTGGTTCCATCGCATCCACGGGCTGCGTTATTCCAGTTTGCGATACTTCAACGCAGCCGGCTCGAATGGACGCACCGGCGAGCTTCACAATCCGGAATCCCACTTGATTCCATTAATTCTTCAGGCGGCGTCAGGAAAGCGGGAGCACATCTCGATCTTTGGCACAGATTATCCGACGAAAGATGGAACCTGCATTCGCGATTACATCCATGTGAGCGATCTCGCCGACGCTCATCTTTTGGCCCTCGAAGCTCTTAGCTCGCGCGATCAACTCATCTATAACTTGGGAAGCGGAAGCGGGTTCTCGGTACGCGAGGTAGTGCAGTCCGCTCGGAGAGTAACCAGCAAAACCATCAAAGAAGTAGAGACTGCGCGTAGGCCGGGCGATCCAGCCGTGCTCGTCGCCAGCTCGGAGAAGATTCGGCGGGAGCTTGGTTGGAAGCCGAGGTACCCTAACCTCGACGACATCGTTGCCAGTGCCTGGGAGTGGATGCAGCAGCATCCTCAGGGGTACGCAGAACTCGCCGGCACAAGATCCTCATAGACCTGATGGACATCGAAACTCTCAAGAGAGATTTTCGCGAAGTTTATCGACAAGAACCCCAGATCTCCCGGGCTCCCGGACGCGTCAACCTTATCGGCGAACATACCGACTACAACGAAGGCTTCGTGATGCCAGCTGCGATCGATTTCTACACATCGGTTGCATTCGCCCCGCGTTCCGACACCAAGGTCAATGTTCGTTCCCAGAGCTTTGACGAAAAGTTTTCATTTGACTTAACCGACGGCTTTAGGGCGAGGCACAACTGGTCAGATTACGTGGTCGGAGTGATCGATCAGATCAAACGCTCTGGGCAATGCCTGTATGGCGCAGACATCCTGATCCACGGCGAGGTGCCGATCGGTGCGGGACTAAGCTCGTCCGCCGCGATCGAGGTTGCAGTGGCCTTCGCATTACTGAGCGCAAAGAATGCGGCGATCGACAGGACACAACTGGCATTACTCTGCCAAAGAGCCGAGAACGAATTTGTCGGCACGCGTTGCGGCATCATGGACCAATTCATTTCCTGCAACGGTCGCCGTGACCATGCCCTAATGCTCGATTGCCGCAGTCTCGAATTCAAGCTTTTGCCACTGGCACCTAGCGTTCGCATGGTGATCTGCAACACCATGGTGAAGCACGAGCATGCCAGCGGCGAATACAACCAGCGGCGAGCTGCCTGCGAGGAAGGCGTCCTGATTCTTCGGTCGTATCTGTCCAACGTTCATTCGCTCCGAGACATTTCTCCCGGGCAGCTTGAGCGGCATCGTGAGAAGCTACCGCCGGTGATCTATCGCCGATGCCGCCATGTGGTAATGGAAAATGCCCGCGTAGGGAGCGCCGCACAGATGCTTCAAATCCACGATCTTCCAGTCTTCGGAAAGCTGATGGCCGACTCTCACCGTAGCTTGAGAGACGACTATGAAGTCAGTTCGCGGGAACTCGACCTAATGGTCGACATTGCGAACAAGCAAACTGGCGTGTACGGCGCGCGTATGACCGGCGGTGGCTTTGGCGGTTGCACCATCAATCTGGTTGCGAGCGAACATGCCGAGGCTTTCCGCAGACACGTAGCAGCGGAATACGAACGGGCCACAGAGCTCAAACCGGACGTGTACATTACCTCTGCCGCAGATGGTGTAGCCTCGGTAGCCTAGCCTCGATGCTCGATCTCCAGAAGACCTCACACCGCCGTTGGAATCCACTGTTGAGCGAGTGGGTCATCGTCTCTCCGCATCGAACTCAAAGGCCGTGGCAGGGTCAAATTGAAAAAACTGCTTCGGTAGAAAATCCCAAATACGATCCAAATTGTTACCTGTGTCCTGGAAATTCTCGAGCCGGAGGACACAAGAATCCCGAATACAGGAGCACATTTGTTTTTGACAATGACTATGCGTCTCTATTGCCAGATACCCCACAAGGCGAGTTTCACGAATCATCCCTGATGATTGCCGAATCGGAACGAGGAATTTGTCGCGTAGTCTGCTTTTCTCCTCGACACGACCTTACGATTTCCAATATGGCACTGCCTGATATCGAGAAGGTTGTTCACGTGTGGAGTGATCAGTACCGGGAGTTGGCAGCAATTGACTGGGTGCGCTACGTTCAGATTTTTGAGAATCGTGGCGAGATGATGGGCGCCAGCAACCCGCATCCGCACTGCCAACTGTGGGCGAATGAGACAATTCCTAACCAGCCCACAATCGAACAGAATGCTTTGCAGGAATTCAAGCGGACGAGCGGCAAGTGCATGCTATGCGAGTACCTTCAGGTTGAGCAGGCGCGCGCCATCCGCGTAATTTGCGCCAACGATTTCTTCACTGTGGTTGTTCCCTTCTGGGCCGTGTGGCCGTTCGAGGTCCTGGTTCTCGCGAATGAACACGTCACTGGGATGGATCAGCTATCATCCGATGCTCAAAGGGGACTCGCAGAGATTCTGAAGCGCATTACATCGCGTTACGACACTGTCTTTAACGTTCCGTTTCCCTATTCAATGGGATTCCATCAGCGTCCTACGGATGACGAAGAGCATCCAGAATGGCATTTCCACGCGCACTTCCTTCCGCCTCTTCTGCGTTCCGCGACTGTACGCAAATTCATGGTTGGCTACGAGCTGCTGGCCACTCCTCAGCGCGATATAACTCCGGAAAGCGCTGCGGAGAGCCTGCGGTCGGCGTCTGAAAGTTCTTTGAGGTGAACCGAATACTTACTGAAAAATGAAAACCTTCCTGTTAGTAGTCCTTCTCTCCTCGCTCGCTTTCGCACAAACCGACAATCAGCACTCCGCGTCTCAACCAGCAAGGGCGCAGACACACAAAGACGAGAACCGCCTTCAGGGCCTGAAGCGGAACGACGGCTTCATTCCTTTTTACTGGGACGCAAAAAAGGGCGTTCTGCTCTTTGAGCTCTCGCCCCAACGATTGAACGAAGAGTTCATCTATTTCACCGGCTTGAGCAGCGGCGTTGGATCGATCGAGATGTTCGCCGACCGCAGCAGTGTTGGAGGGCCGCAACTTTGCCGTTTCGTACGCTCAGGACCAAAGGTTCTGGTGATCGCTGAGAACACTCGCTTTCGCGCCGAGAATGGCAGCTCCGAACTGAAGCATTCCGTCGAGCGTAGCTTCCCTACTTCAGTTCTCGCATCGTTACCAGTCGAAGCCGAAGATGGCGACAAGCTGATAGTGAATGCCAACCCGCTGGTAGTGCGCGACGCTTCTGGCTTGCTCGGGCAATTGCGCCGTCCGTCGCGGGCAGTAGGCGGCATGGTGCGGCAGGTCGTAAGCGAAAACGCAGGAAACTGGCGGCTCGACGATCAGCGCAGCTCAGTCGATCTGGATCATAGTCGCGGCTTTGTGCTGAATACCGAGATTGAGAATGTCCTCACGTTTGCGAGCGACTCGGCTGGACGAACGATCAATAATCCCGAAGCTGGCGTCCTGACAGTACATGAGCACATCTCCTTCCTGGCTTTGCCCCAAACGGGATATCAGCCTCGTATTGGGGATCCACGCGTAGGATTCTTCGGGGAGCGGTTCGAAGATTTTTCAAGTACATACAAAGAATCGCTCAACCAGCACTATATCGATCGCTGGAGGCTAGAGAAGAAGGATCCGACAGCCGTGGTCAGCGAGCCTGTCAGGCCGATCACTTTCTATCTGGATCGCGCCATCCCTGAACCCATGCGTTCAGCTGCGCGTCGTGGAGCTCTCTGGTGGAACCAGGCATTCGAGCAAGCTGGCTTCCGCAACGCTCTTGTAGTCGAGGACCTTCCGGAAGGCGCTGATCCGCTCGACGTTCATTATCCGACGATCCAGTGGACGAACCGTAGTGGACGCGGCTGGTCCGTTGGAATGGTGCAAACAGATCCCCGCACTGGCGAGATCTTGCATGCTGTCGTTCAACTCGATTCGCACCGCATGCGAACCGTCAACAATTACTGGAACGTTGTCTCGCCGGCCTCGGGTCGCGACGATTCAGGAATCAATCTGTTTGCAGAACTCGACGGCGCCGATCCTCAGCTCTCCGAAGATGAGGTCATGACCGGCCGAATCGCTTTGCTCACTTGTCACGAAATGGGACACGTCCTCGGGCTCGAGCACAATTTCGCCGCTAGCACCTTCAACCGCGGTTCGGTGATGGATTACTTTGCTCCGCGCGTTGCCATTCGAAAGGACGGCACGGCCGATCTGAGCGACGCCTACATGCAGGGCGTAGGAAGTTATGACAAGTTCGCGATCGAGTGGGGATACGGCGCGAGCGATTCCGCACAACCCACGGCGCCACAAGATCCTCGAGAGCGAGCTCGGCTTGAAGCGATCGTTCAGAAAGCTCTCAAGCAAGGCATCTTCTGGGGAAACTATGCCGATCCGCGCTGGAACGCCTATGACGATGGTCCTGATCCGGTAACATGGTTACGAGAGGTTTTGCCTGTCCGCAATGCTTTGCTCGCGGGGTACAGCTCCTCGAACCTGCGAAGGGGTGAACCCGTTTCGAGACTCGCATCGCGGGTAGCCCTCATTTATCTGTTCCACCGCTACGCTCTGGCTTCCGCTATCAATACCGTGGGCAGCGCCAAGATTCCTCCTTCGTTGGCCGGTGATGGCCAGAAGCCGCTGGAAGTCTGGGACCAGCAGGCTCAGCGTGAAGTGATCAGGCTTTGCCTGCAGGCGCTACGGTCAGATGAGCTGGAAATTCCGAAACGGCTGTGGACTGACTTAGTGCAGTACGAGAACGATGGGAATGATCCAGAGGCGTACAAGTCCAGCGCAGGTTATCTGTTCAGCCCGTACGATGGCGCGCGCTCGATCGCTGAGATCATCCTTGGCGGCCTTCTTGATTCTGAGCGTCTGGCGCGTATGGATTCCATCCATCACTTCGTCTCCACATCGCCTTCGAGCGACGAGGTGCTCTCGACGCTGGTGAGCAGTACGTTCTCCACACCATCGGCAACGGCTTCACGCACACGCTCTAGCGATCTTTCCGAGGTCGTACAGAACGAATTGGCGGACCGATTGATGATTCTGGCTGTTAGCGACGATGCCACAGCGGAAGTCCGCTCTCATGCATGGGCGGCGGTAAACAAGGCCTATGCGGGCGCGAAGGCGAAGCGGACGGCGACAGCCGGCGACATCGCACGCCGCATAGAAGCCTTCATGCGCGATCCCAAGCAGAATGTGCCGAAGCTTAAACCTTCGGGCGCGCCCGCAGGTCCGCCGATTTAGTTAAAACCAAAGCCGCAGGATGAGGCTTGACTCTTCGCTATTTATTCGCTATCATGCGAGACGATTATGTTCCGACTCGGGAAGACGCAACTGGCTACCGCAACGATGATATTCGTCGCGAAATGTGCAGTTTTCGATCCCCAGGGATTTTGGAGGATATCCCCTCCGATCCCCGGGGGATCTGAAGGGGATATCTCCGGGGATCGATACGGGACCTGATAGTTAAGTCCTTTCGAACAGGGGATTGTGCCGAAATTTGAGGTGAAGTCCCCTGGCCGAGTTCACCAAGCCTCTCACGAGGCAATGAGACTCATTACAGGATGCGCCCGATGCTTAGTCTTGCAAGCTATGGAATCAGCACGATTTTGCCATAGCTGCCCGGCTTAAGGACTTCTTCGTGAGCGCGTGCGGCTTCGGCGAGCGACAGTTCTTTACCGATCACAGGACGCGCCACGCCGCTCTCCAGCGCGGCAACAAGCCCTGCATGCACTTGCGTCAAGTCGCTCTCGGTTGCGTTCCACAAGGCCATGCCAACGATCGCTGCTTCCTTCCACATGGCGTCGCGCGGGTTAATTTCGATGTTGCCGCGATTGCCGATCACGACAATGCGTCCGTTAAGAGCGACCATCGCGAGATCCTGCACCAGGTTCTTGTTTGCCAGCATCTCGAGGATGACATTCACTCCTCGCCCGCCAGTAAGCTCTTTTACTTGATCCGCCACATTACCCTGCGTGTGATCAAGAACGTGCTGCGCTCCGTACTCCTTTACTAGAGCTTTTCCCTTTTCTGAGCCGGCTGTGCCGATCACAGTCATGCCGTGAGCCCGTGCTAATTGAACCGCAGCGATTCCCACGCCTCCGCTGGCACCATGCACCAGAACGGTTTCCGCGGGCAATGCATTTGCCTTTTGAAAGAGAGCGCGATAAGCAGTGCCATACGGAACGCCCATCGCCGCTCCCTGTTGAAAGGAGACGTTCTTTGAGATGGGATGCACCTGCGATTCGAGGCACAGTACCTGCTCGGCGTAGCTTCCGCTGAGATTGGCGGCAACGTAGACGCGGTCTCCAGGCTTTACGCGCCGGACCCCATCTCCAACGCTAGCCACAACTCCAGCCGCATCTGCACCTGGGGTGTATGGAAGCTGGGGTTTGATCGCGTAGGTGCCGGTGCGCTGATATGTCTCGAACGGATTCACGCCGATTGCGTGCACTTTGACCACGACCTGTCCCGTTCCGGGACGAAGATCCGGGATTTCTTCGATCTTCAACACCTCGGGTCCGCCGAACTGGTGAACACGAATGGCTTTCATCGCGCCACGCTCCTCGTCACTTGCGAGTGGAAGCTGCTTCGCGAAGATAGCTATCGGTCTTGTTCAACCAGTCCTGGCGAGGCGGATAAAAGACGTCGAGATCAACGGTGTCTTCCACGGCTTCAGCTTTGTGCGGAACACTGGACGGGATGCAAAGAACTTCTCCGGCGCGAACGACGATCTCTTTGCCTTCGATCCAGAATTTCAATGCGCCCTCGAGAATGTAAGTCACCTGTTCGTTCTCGTGACTGTGCTCGGGGACAACGCAGCCTTTCTTCAAAAGAACCCGGGCAAGCATGACTTTGTCGCCGGTAATCATTTGCCGGTCCAACAGGGGATTTAGCTGTTCGAGTTCTACGTCCTTCCAGGAGGTGTGTTTCATACGTTCAGACTATCAAGCCTTTCTTTAAGTCGTGTTACAGCTAATGTTCTTCGACTCCGTTTAGCCCCTCCGCCACTCGAGCGTGCATTGCTTGCGGCTACTTTCAACTGCCAACTCGAGCGCATACATCACATCCAGCATCTGCTCGTCAGTGACGTCGATGCTGGCTTCGCCCAGGATCGCATCGCGCACATTGGCATAGAAGAGACGGTAATCGCCAGGCAGAGTTGGAATCGTCTCAGCAGTTACTGTTTCATTGTCGGAAGAATACAGCGTACCCCACTTTTCCCTTGCTTCCCTGCCCCAGGTATCGTCACGAGGGGTTTCGTCGAGCTTGAGAGCTTCCTCCTGGGGGTCGCGTCCAGTTTTTACGAGTGCCGCTTTTTCTCCGCGAATCAGAAATCTCGGTTCCGGAGCGATGGCAATCATGCTGGCACGAAGCAGCGCTCGCATCTTCGGGTAGTGCAGAAGAACGTCGAAAGCATCATCTACAACGGCGTCATCGCGCTCAATGCGGATGTCGGCCGTAATCGCGGTCGGTCGCCCGAAGAGCACCATCGCTTGATCGATGAGGTGTGGGCCGAGATCGAAGAGCACTCCACTGCCCGGTTCAGCCTTCTCTCGCCATGCTCCTGGACGCGTCTGCAGTCGATAGCGATCGAAGCGTGACTCGTAAAGAGCGATTCTTCCAAGTCGTTGCTCTTCCAGTAACTTGCGGATTGTGCGGAAGTCTCCATCGCTGCGGCGATTCTGAAACGCTGTGAGCAGACGGTGATGCTGTCTGGCTAACTCAACGAGTTCGGACGCTTCCTGATAGATTGTGGTGAATGGCTTGTCGACGACAACATCTTTTCCAGCCAGAAGACATTGTTTCGCAAGCCCATAATGGGAAGTGTTGGGAGTGGCTATGACGACTAGTGGCAGTTCCTCAATCGCCAATAACTCCTCGATTGATCTCACGACTGTGGCTTGAGGGTACAGCGAGGCAGCATCAACAGCACTGCGCTGGACGATCGCCCGGAGCCGAAGGCCTGGGACGGCAGCGATAATCGGAGCATGAAAAACTCGCCCAGCAAAGCCGAAACCAACTAGACCAACGTCGATCGTCACCTACTTCTCCTCAGAAACTCGGTTGCGCAAAGCAAACCATAATAGAATTAGGGAGCCGGTCTGACACAATGCCACATCAACCTGGACAGCATGCGTCAACTAGAGGGCCCATGGAAAGACGACAGCAATCCCGCATCGACGATACAGAACTTCAGGAATTCTTTCGCAACATCGAAGAGGCCTTCTACCGCAAGTTTCAGCGAGAGTTGCCGGGAGAGGCTAGGCGGTATCTGCACCTCGCAGAACAAGTGGTCCGCACAGCTGAGCAGGAACTAAGAAGCGAGTCCTCACGAGAAGGGCTCCGGTTCTGATTGACGATAAGCTGAGGCGGCGCTATTCAACCAACGGCACGTGATTGAAGTGCGCGGTCCGGTGCTTCAGATAAGTTCCCGGATTGATTCCAGAGAATTCGCGGAAGTCATGATTGAAATGCGCCTGGTCGAAATACCCTGCATCAAGCGCAACGTCAGCCCAATCGATTTCGTTCTCACTCTTGCAATGAACAGCGCGCAACACGCTCTGAAACCGGTGGATGCGACAAAACAGTTTTGGCGCTAAGCCAATCTCATCGCTGAAGACCTGCAGGAACCTTCGCCTGCTGATACCAATTCGGTCAGTCAACTCAGCGGTCGTTCCTGAGAATTCGCCCGAGATGAATGCAAGCGCGACGTGCACCGCCGGATGTCTGACAAATGGCTTTTGCGTCAGCTCCAACAGGCATTGCTCAAAAGTAAGCAGTCTTTCTCTGGGAGTAGCCACTTCGAGGATCCTGCCTCTGATGTCGGCTCCGTTGGTTCCCCATAGCGATTCCAGTGAGAGATTCTGATCCAGCAACTCACTTGTCGGTGGCTTGAAGAATCGGGAGATGCCGCCAGGTCGAAAGTGAATGCCTATCAATGAAGCCTGGCTGGCCGTATCAATGACTTCATAACGCGAACGAGGGCCAGCAAAGATCGCTCCAGAAAATTTGTCGAACAATTCCGGGCGATCGGGATCGTAAATCCTGAGCTCATCGTCACGCAGGTTGATGACGACCTGCATGGAGCCATCTGGCATGATGCGTTCCTTCGCATGGGGCTGCGTGTAGCCCTCGTAGTACCAGAACAGCTCCAAGAACTCCGACAGCGGCGGCTTCGGAGCATATTTCAGGAACAGCATCGGCAAAATGATACTGCGAAAAGGCACCACATCGAGCAGCAGTGGTCGACTGCCTGATTCCGCTGATTAAAACCCGCAACAAAGATTCCGCTCGCGATACCAACCCGGCACCTTGAACACAGCTTCTCTATGGAATGGAGAGGACTTTTCATGCTAATGCGACAGCAGTGGAGGATTGACGGGCTGACGCGGGCGCTGTGCTGCGCCTTACTACTTCTCACAGCATGCGGCGGGCCGAGCGCAACGTCGCCAGCGACCCCGAGCAACCCGACTTCGCCCAGCCCGACTCCGCCCAGTCCGACTGCCCAACCAGCTCCTAGCCAGCCGGCAGCACAGCAGAGTCTTGTCGTGATGGTCGTCGAGGAAAACCACGCATACGAGCAGGTAATCGGCAATTCGTCGATGCCTTACCTGAATAGCCTGGCGCAACAGGGAGGACTGGCTACGCAGTACTACGCGGACGCGCATCCTTCGATCGGAAACTACTTCGCATTGACAACGGGAGCTGTACAGACAAACGACAACAACTTTCCTGGGCCAGTCTCGGCAGACAATCTCGTGCGTCAAATTAACGCATCAGGAAAAACCTGGAAGGTATATGCCGAGGATCTCCCCTCGGTCGGATATCTGGGAACCACAGTTGGCAATTACGAAAAGCATCACAATCCCTTCGCGTACTTCAGCGACGTCGTCAATGATCCCAACCAGGCAGCGAAGATCGTTCCCCTTACGCAACTTGCGATCGACTTAAGCGCGTGGACGCTCTCTGATTTTGTCTTTGTATTGCCAAATGCCATCAACGATGGACATGCGTGTCCAGCGGGGATGGTCTGCACAGACAATGATTTGGTAGCCCGTGCGGACCAATGGCTTCAGACGAATATCAGTCCTTTACTCGCTACATCACGATTTCAATCCAGCGGCCTTATTCTGATTACGTTTGACGAATCGAATATTGCAGATATCCGGAATGGTGGTGGGCGGGTGCCGCTGATTGCGTTTGGTCCGAAGGCGAAAGCAGGATCGCAGTCCGCGATGTTGTACAAACATGAGAACACTTTGAAGACGGTGTGCGTGGTCTTAAGTTTAGCTAGTTGTCCAGGTCCTGCAGCTTCCATGAGCGCCGAAGACGATCTCATTCAGCACTGAGCAACCGGCTCTTCTTCGACCCCAGCTTACAAACAATCATGTAGGAACAAACACGATCGTTTAATCTATTCTCCCGACAATGCCAGCTTGTATCTTTTGTCAGATAGTTAGCCGGGCAGTTCCTGCCGCGATTGTCTTTGAAGATCAACTAACGCTCGCTTTCCTGGATCACCGGCCCCTGTTTCCCGGCCATAGTCTTCTGATACCGAAGGAGCACATAGAGACGCTGAACGAAATCGCCTCGCCTCTTCTGGAACAGCTCACGCAAAACGCGCGATTACTGGCAATTGGAATGGAGAAAGGCTTGGGAGCTCAGGGTGCGTTCGTCGCCATCAACAATCGTGTCAGCCAGAGCGTGCCTCATCTTCACGTACACGTGGTACCACGAACCAAGGGAGACGGGTTGAGGGGATTTTTCTGGCCACGGCAGAAGTATCGCGATAACGAACATCTCGAAGAAACGCGTGCATCGTTCGCTCGTGTAATGGAAGAGATAGTGACGCGCAGAGTGTGAGCCCTCCTGGCATTTCCCCATGCTGTAGGTCCGACTCTGTCTAGCTGATCTAAGGCCTCTGGAGAGATTCACGGCGCACTGGTGTCTAATCAAGATGTGCGCTGCAGTATTTTTCACTCCTGTTGAATCTGTGGAAGCTTTGACCGGGCATTGGCGCATCCAAAACAGAAAGACAGCGGCTTTTCTTCAAGCGAAACTGCAACATCTTCCTGCAGATTCTCTGAAAGAAAAGTTGTGAGAGCGACTTTCTTTCTGCGGCAATGAAATTTTTCTTCTGCGTGCTTAGTTCGGCGCTGATGCTCACGAAGTCAACCTCGCATGCGTTGACAAAACTTCTGTGAGGGTTAGAATACGAATGCTTCCTTACACTTCTTGAGTAGAAATACCCGACCTTGAGCTCACTGTTGACCCAATCCGAACTATCTGCGTTGACGCTGCACGCGAGGGGTAAAGTAAGGGATATCTATGAAGCAGGAGACGATCTGCTCTTCCTCGCCTCCGACCGGATCTCGGCATTCGATCACATCCTTGCCACGGAGATTCCCGATAAGGGAAAAGTTCTAACTCAGCTTTCCCTTTTTTGGTTCGACTATCTGCAGGAAGTTGTCCCGAATCATGTAATCACGGCTCGCGTGGAGGAATATCCCGAGCCGCTACGGGATCTGCAAGATCAATTGCGCGGACGCTCGATGCTCGTACGACGAGCCAAGATGTTCCCAGTCGAGTGTGTCGTCCGCGGATATCTCTCCGGCTCGGGGTGGAAGGATTACAAACAAACCCAGTCGATTTGTGGTAATAGCCTGCCTCCGGGACTGCGGGAGTCAGATTGCCTGCCGGAACCGATCTTCACGCCTGCCACTAAGTCCAACACGGGGCACGACATCAACATCTCGTTTGACGAAATGGCAAGACTGGTAGGCAGTGAGACGGCTCAGACACTCCGGGAACTTTCACTGCGCATCTATGCCTTAGCGGTTGAGCATGCCAAGAGTCGCGGCATCATAGTGGCAGATACTAAGTTCGAATTCGGCAGCGTAAATGGCAAGATTGTCCTTTCGGATGAGGTACTTACGCCGGACTCCTCTCGCTTCTGGCCCGCCGAGACTTATCGTCCGGGTGGACCTCAAGCTTCATACGACAAGCAGTTCGTTCGTGATTATTTGGAATCGATTCACTGGGACAA
>Ga0126376_10001273_pt1 | contig 13465 bp, 11 predicted proteins | sample PanSoiMetPlot_15_FD_92760 | JGI IMG/M metagenome (GOLD analysis project Ga0126376, IMG submission 92760) | Tropical forest soil microbial communities from Panama - MetaG Plot_15 | ecosystem: Environmental > Terrestrial > Soil > Tropical forest > Bulk soil | place: Panama | collected 2016-02-17
CCCCCATCTCACCTCGCAGCCGTGCTGAGTTCAAGACGCCCTGTTCCATTGTGTTGCTCATCCTCCCACACGCACGCGGAGGACGAGTCGGGCAGCGGTCACGCAGCAACAGGATAGCATGTCCGGGTGGTATGGTCCGTCCACGGCGATATTGCGTCGCACCCCGAAGAAGGGTTCCCGGACAAGTCCGAATTTCCAACGCCAGAGGACATGCATTAAATTAACGCAATACGAAAGCGATTCGCGTCATGCTCCGCCTCATGCTGCTGCGCCACGCCAAATCGAGTTGGCCGTCGTCCGGGGTGCAAGATGCTGCCCGTCCGCTTAGCCAGCGCGGTGAGGCGGCCGCACGCCTCATGGGGGGATACATGACCCGCCATTCCCTCGTACCCCAACGCGTTTTGTGCTCGCCGGCACGCCGCACCCGCGAGACGTGGGCCGGGATTGCCGCCCAGTGGCCGGCCGATATGGATGTCGTCTTCGACCGCCGTCTCTATGCGGCAACGCCGCAAACGGTTCTATCGATCGTCCGAGCCCAGGACGATGCCGCGCGCACGCTGCTCGTAATCGGCCATAACCCCGGCCTCCAGGAAACAGCCGAATTGCTGATAGCGGCGGGCGACGTGGAACTGCGCGAGCGGCTGCGCGAGAAATTCCCGACCGCTGCGCTCGCGGTAATCGATTTCAAGATCGACAGATGGAGTCGAGTCCACGAACGATCGGGTCGCCTTGATCGTTATATCACCCCGCGCTCGATCGCGGCCACGACGAACTAGCGAATCGATTCGATGAAGGCGCTCATTCGCGAGGTTTGGTCATTCCGGGGCGCCACCGGAGGTGGCGAGCCCGGGATCCGATGCGCTCGCCCTAGCGTTGTGGATTGCGGATTCGCCGCATCCGATCGCGGGTTCCGCCCCCTTCCTGGGCTCCGCCGCCTGTCGGGGCTGGTAGGAAGGGAGCTGCGCACGTCGGCAACGGCCGATGTGCATTGGTGTCCCGGAATGACGCAGCCTATGATTCGAAATTCGAAAAATCGTTGAACTGGGGGCGGCACGATGTTCAAGAAAATCCTGGTGCCGGTCGATCTTGCCGACACCGATCTAGCCAAATCGGCGATTGAGACCGCGGTATCGCTCGCCAACGCGTCCGGTGGCTCGGTGCGGCTCATGAACGTGTTGCCGACCACGCCAGAGATGCTTGTCGAATACGTGCCGCACGATTTCGACGCCCAGCAGCGCCAGTCCGCGGAGGAGGCGCTGGTCATCATCGCCAAGGAGAGCGGCCTCAGCGCGGGCCACATCAGCACGACCGTCCGTCAGGGCGGCATCTATCACGAGGTGTTGGAGGAGGCGAAGTCGATGCACGCCGACCTCATCGTTGTGAGTTCGCATCGCCCGGGGATGAGAAGCTATTTTCTTGGCTCCAATGCCGGCCACGTGGTGCGCTACGCCAATTGCTCGGTGCTGGTGGTCCGCCACACGCTGTGAGGGTTCGTGACGACGATGCGCTGAGGTCCATGTGACCAGGTACCGGGAAACGAAGGGGCTCGACCTCGGTCGAGCTGGATAACCGTTGGACTTTGGACGCGCTGTCTGCACTTACGTTGAGATGTCGATCAGTACGGCCAGGTCGTCTGTCGATCCTGTCGAGAGAATTTGGATAGCGTCGGGGCAAAAAAACGTTGACGTGCGTGGATAGGGACCAGTTGCGCGAGTTCGAGAACGCGCTTCACGCCGCAAGATGCCGTGCGGAGGGCATCATCTGGGCTGCATGACGGTTACAGCGGAATTGCCAGCAGCGTGTCGATCTGCCGGCTGTCGAGAACGACCGTCTTCTCGACAAAGCGCGCGCCGTCGGGCGTATCAACGACGATATGATCCTCGTAACAGCCGGTGGCGAACAGCATCGTGTCGCCGGTGCGCATCACCCGCGCCACCATGAAGCTGGTCCGCGCCCGCAGTCCGGCGGCCTCGACCAGGGTGATCAGCGGCGTCCCGAGCACGTGGCGGTAGTGTTGGCCTTCATAGACATTGGCCTCGCGCAGCGCTTTCACGCGGTCGCGCAGCATCGCCCGTGAGGTCGCATAAATGATGTTGAGCGGCAGCCCTTGCGCAACATTCTCGACAGTGGTGACGCGATAGCACCCGTCATCGAGGAAAAAATCCGGCCATGCCTCCAGACGGTTGGCGTCGATCGCGTCCGCATAGCGGGCATTGAGATCGGCGATGGCGACGATGTGCTCGATATTCACTAGAACCCCATGTGGCGGCGGTAGTCCTTCCAGAAGCCGCGCACGGCGGCCTCGCTGACCCGGCTCTCTTCCGATGCGGTTCCGCTGCCTCCCATCTCGACCAACGATAAAGCATCGGAAGCGCCGGCGACGCCGCGCTGGACGAACCCTGCCGCCGCCCCGTCCTCCATGGAAATGAATCCGGCCGGCCCAATCAGATTGGCCTGCCGCAACCGCAACTCGGCGAGCACATCGTCATCGGTCGTAAAGCCGAAACAGGTCCATACCAGCTCGGTTTTCTCGAGGCCGCGCGGCACCACCCGACGGACCGCCAGGCAATTGCGGATCTGCTGAAGCACGAAGCCCGGAAAGACCGTGAGGATCTGCAGCCCGATGCCGTCGCCGAACTCATCAACGTTCTTCAAGAGCATGTCAGGCGCTTCCAACGCGTAACCGTCGTTGGCAGAACGCAGGCCCGCCTGTTCGTATTCCTTGCCGGCTACGTCCTGTGTCATCGAATAGCTGATGTGGTTGCCGCCTGCGTCGCTTACCACCAGTCCGCCCTTTTGCGACAGCCGGTTGAGCCGGAAGGTCGTGAAGAACATGTGCAGCAGGCTGGCGTGATAACTGTCCTTTACGTTTTCGATATAGAGCTTCCAGTTGCTGGGAATGATCTGGCTGTAACCGCCAATAAGCCTTGCCGGCGCCCGCATGACGCGACGGATGCGCGCCACATGATCGGGACCAAGATACGCGTCGAGCGGCGGCGTGTCGTGGCTGAGCGTGCCGAAGACGAGGCCGGCAAAGACAGCGATGCGCAACTGACGCGGCGCGTGCTCCTCGGGCTTACAGTCTGACGGCATGCCGCCCTTGCCGGCGATACCGCGGCGAAAAGCGACGCCGGTGAGCTTGCCCGTGAGGTCATAGGTCCAGTTGTGGTAGACGCAGACGATCTCGCGCACCTCGCCACGTTCCTTGAGGCACAGAAGCGAGCCGCGATGCGCACAACGGTTCTCGAACGCGTGAATGACGCCGTCTGCGTCGCGCGTCACCACCACCGGCATATCGCCAAGATTGGAGGCGCGGAAACTGTTGGGCGTCGGCAGCTCGGCCTCCATGCACAGGAACGTCCAGGTATCGCCGCGGAAAATGCGCTCCTGCTCCTCGTCGTAGAGCGCGCGATCGGAATAGACCCAATACGGAACCCGCGTGAGGCCTTCCGCGGGCCATTGCCGCATGGCGGTGTGGACGTTCATGGGAACCTCCGTAACCTCGTCACTCCAACCTCACGCCAGCGGCCTTGATGACGGCGCCCCATCGCACAGTCTCCTCGCGCATGAAGCGGGCCATGGTTGCCGGGTCGCTACCGACGGGTTCCGCCGAGAGATCCTCAAAGCGCTTGCGTACCTCCGGCGAGCGGATCGCCTCGGCTATATCGGCGCTGATCTTGTTGACGACATCGGGCGGTGTCTTCGGGGGCGCCGCGACGGCGAACCATGCCGCCGAGGCAAACCCCGGCAACGTCTCCGCGATGGTCGGCACCTCGGGCAGCGCCGGCATGCGCCGTTCAGTGGCCACGCCGAGCAGCCGCAGCTGGCCGCCTCGCACCAGCGCCAACGAAACCCCGAGATTATCGAACATGATATCGCAGTCGCCGGCGAGCAGACCCTGCAGCGCCGGCGCCGTGCCGCGATAAGGCACGTGGACGAACTGCACGTTCGCCATCATCTGGAACATTGCCGACGTGAGATGGGAGGTGGTGCCGTTGCCTTGGGTGGCGGACGAAATCTCGCCCGGATGGGCGCGGGCGAACTTGATCAGGTCTGCGACTGTCACGGCGTCGATCTTGCCCGGGCTGACCACCAAACCGGTCGGCACGATGCCCAACACGGAGATCGGCGCGAACGCCGCCGGATCGTAACCGAGCCTGCGGTAGAGGTTCTGGTTGACGACGAAGGGTGGAGCCGGCGACGACAACAGCGTATAGCCGTCCGGCTCCCCATGAAACGCCGCCTCGGCGCCGATATTGCCGCCCGCGCCGGCCTTGTTCTCGATGACGACGGACTGCCCCCATTTGCGCGACAAGAATTCGAAAACAATCCGCGGCATAACGTCTGCGGTACCGCCCGCCGGAAAGGGCACGATGACCTTCACGGTGCGCTGCGGATAATCCTGTGCGGCAAGAGCGGGCGGCGGCGCCGCCTGCAATGCTGCGATCGCCAGCGCTACTCCCACCCCTCGAAGCCCGCGTTGTCGCGACATCATCCACATTCCTCTCGGCGCCTCGATTTGCCACCTGACGAGGCCGGAAGGTTTCTCGCCTACGCTTCTGGCACCCTGTCATAACGATCGACACAGTGTGCGCTTCGCTTGGCGGCCGGCAATCGATAAACGCTATCAGCTTGCGGTCATGCGGGAAAGCTCAGGAGGCCTATGCTGCCCTCCCGCGTGCAGGTGAGGGGAGGTGGGGCTCCAACGCCTGAGCTGCTATCCAAACAGCGCCCTGCTGATGGCTTCCGGCGTCGTCGGCTTTTCGCAGCGCTTCACGCCCGCGAAGCGGGCCGGAACCGCGTTGGCATCGTAGCCGGTCGTAAAGACAAAGGGTATGCCACGGGCTGTCAGTGCATCCGCCACCGGATAGGCCATTTCCCCGCGCAGATTCACGTCGAGGATGGCTCCATCGAGTTCCGCATGTTCCACCGCCTCGAGCGCGGCGTTTACGTTCGAAGCAGGCCCAACCACTTGTGCGCCCGCCGCCTCCAAATATGCCGACATGTCCATCGCGACCAAATATTCGTCCTCGACCACCAAAACCCGCTTTTGGGCAACCGGTGACGATGTGGTCATGATTGGCGCTCCTGCCTTCCATCCATGCCGAGCAGCATCGCTATCGTGCACCACAAGCCCGCCTCGTCAAGCTCATATCGAGTCTTGGCGCCATGCGAATATGGCAGCGCGTCCTTGATAAACTCCCAGGGCCTATCCGGTACTCCCCCCCGGGTAACTCCCCGGGCCTATCCGGTCGAAACGATGTTCCAACAATCGTCGGCGAGAGCGGGTTCCTCTTATGTACTTATGGTCGCCTTATGTGCTTATGGTCACCGAGATTTTCAAATAAAGGAAGGCCGCAAAAGGCGACCGGTTTGAAGAAGTAAGGAGGCGCAGCAATGATCAGCCAGACCGCGCCTGAGGGCGAGCCGCACTTCGTCCTCACCATGGCGGAGCACACCGCGATGTGCGGCCAGATGGCCCGCGCTTTCGGCAATGACCGCTTCGAGCCGCCCGCGCCGTTTGATGAAGTCGTCTACATCGTGGAGAATCACGATCGCGGCTGGGACACGTACGACTCCAATCCTGGCCTCGACCCGACCACGCGCGTGCCATACATCATGGCGCGCACACCGACGCCCGACGCGGTGAAGACCAACCGGGGCTCGCCGGATTTCAACGAGGCCCATCACCCCTATTGCGGCCTGTTGTCCAGCATGCACAGTTGGGGGCTCTACAACGGCCGCTACGGCTTTTCGAAATTCGTGCCGCGCACTCAGACCACGACTTCGATCAGCGTTGCGAACGTCCACCGTCTGCTGATCGACGCGATGCTGGCTTACGAGGAAGGGCGCCAGGCGCGCCTTAAGGCGGCGCTTGCCGCCGACCCGGTAACGCGCGACTGGGTCGAGGAACGCCACCTGTTCCAAAATTACAAGCAGCTTCAGTTCTTCGACACCATGTCGCTCTATTTCCATCTCCGTCACGCGGGCGAGCGCGGTACCGAGGCCTACGTCCACGTGCCTCGCAATTGTGACGCCGATTCCGACATTACACTCAGGAAAATCGACGACCGGGTCTACAGCCTCGATCCCTTTCCGTTCGCCGGCGACCGGCTGACGATCGTATGCCGGGGCCGCTATGTCATGCCATTCCCAGCGGATTTCCCAGCCGACCGCGTCGGCGCCGCGCTACGCGAATTGCCCGCGGACCGCCAGACCTACCAGCTTGTGCCGGCGTGATGCCGCAAAATCGCCGCGTGGCCGAAGCATCGCCGAAGGATCAGTGTCGATGCCGCCAGCAGAGCGTGCCATCATGGTTCGGCCGAATTCGAACTGCGCGCACCGCGCATGCGCTTGTCCATCGCATCGCATTATGGTTCCTGCACCGTTGAAAGCGTTGTCGCACTCGATCGTGTTCGGCATGCCGCCGTCCGTCCTGCTGTTCTCATCCGGGGCCTTGCTGCTGGCGGGCTTTATCAAGGGGGGTTCAGCGGCCTGGTCTGCCGGCAACCGCGACCGGCCGCTCACCATGGTGATGACACCCGGCCAGGCGGCGCTTCTGGTCGTGCAGAAAGCCGCCACCAATATCTGGCAGGCGCTGACCGCCAAGCATCTGCACCCGCTGCGCCGGCGGTTCTGGCCGATGCTCCTCGGCGTCGGCTCCACGCCGGGCGCCGGCTTTCTGGTGCACGACTCGTCCGGCCGCGCGACTGTGGCGCTCGGCACCGCTGGGCTCGGCGCGGTACTGCGTCAGTGGTTGCGGCGGCGGGACTCATCCGCAATATTCGTCCGGTTTTTTTTGTTGGCTGCGCGCAATTGGCCGCATCTGGCCGTCAGAAACCTGATATGAATGTGAACCTGCGAACAGGCCTTTCGTGCTTTATGCCCTGGCACTGCGCTGGGAAGCGCCGGAAAGCCGTTGCGCAGTTCTCGTGCGAAATCTGACCCTGACGGTGTTTACGATGTACAATCGATTTGGTTTCGCTGCCGCGGCGACAGCCCTCGTGGTTGTCATATTTGCCAATTCTTCAAGTCAAGCGCAGGCAATCGCGCCGCCTACCCCGGTCAACCCGCCGGCCGCTCCGGCGGTCGAGTCTGCTCCGCTCGAGCCTCAAGTCACAATCGAGCCCGCGACGGGCGTCGCCATCACCTGGTCCGTCGTCAATCGGTTCCGCTTGTTCCGCGACGAGCGCGATTTCCGCCGCCATCTGGAAGCCATGCAAGGGCACACTGTCCAGGAGGCCGAGCAGGCACTTGCTGCCGCAACCGACGGCAGCGGTTGGGCGAGCGAAATGTTGGGGCGGCTCTGCCTCGACCGTATCGGCCAGGTTGCGGATGAATGCATGCGCGACGAGGTGCGGGAAAATTATCTCAACCCCGCGGACCACAGCGTCGAGGTCCGGCTCGCCGGCGTCCTTCCGCCTGGCGCGACCTGCGCTTGGAGCTTCGGTGCGGGGGGCGACCCCGCCGCCAGCACGGCGAACACCGAGTGCGACGCCCCTGTGAGGACGCGTGTGCGTTACGGCAAGCCGACCAGGGTGACTGTCGATCTCGCGGTGCCCGGCGAGACGGTGCGCCGCGCGACCGCAGAAATCTTGGTGCGCGATCTCCTCATTGCCGGCCTTGGAGACTCTATCGCCTCGGGCGACGGCAACCCGGACCGCCCGGTTGCTCTCTCCGACGAGGGCTTCTGCTTTCGCCGCTTCGTGCTCGCCGGCAGCGCTCAATATTTCCGACCCAGCCGAGCCGGGTTTCCCGGCGACAAGGCTTGCGACGGCGACCCTGGCGCCGCCAGTGACCTGCCTGGATGGGCGCGGCTGTCGGCCCGTTGGATGAACGCGGCCTGCCACCGCTCGCTTTACGGCTACCAACTACGCGCGGCGCTCGCGCTGGCAATCGAGAGTCCGCATGTCGCCGTTACCTTCCTGCCGCTTGCCTGCACCGGCGCCACCGTCGCGGACGGACTCATCAATGGCCAACGCTCCCGTGAGCTCGATTGTGCGCCGGACGGCACCCGATGTCCGGCCACGGCGCCGGCGCAGATGACGCAGCTTCGCGCCATCATGGCGCGCGCCCAACGTGTCGACCCCGCCCGCACGCTCGACCTCGTTTTCCTCACCATCGGGGCGAATGACATCAATTTTTCCGGGCTGGTCGCCGATATCATCATCGAGGGGAGAGGCGAACGGGCACTATTTTCCCGCGCCGGCGTCATCTCCTCGGTTCAAGCCTCACAGGAGATGCTCGAGAAGAAGCTGCCCGCCGATTTCGCCAGACTGCGCGCCGCGCTCAAGCCGCTCGTCAATAACGCGCTTGAACGTGTGGTGTTCGTGTCCTACGGCAATCCGGCCCTCTCCGGAGGCGGGACTTGCCCGGGCGGTCGCGACGGCTTCGATATTCACCCAGCGTTCGGGGTCGATGGCGAGCGCGTACGTCGCGCCGCGACGTTCGTGCAGGACAGATTCCTGCCGACTCTGAAGGAGATCGTCACTTGTTCGGCGAGGGGCGCCTGCCCGACCTCGTCCGACGCTATGACCTTCGTGGACGAGCACCAGGCCGCGTTCGCAGACCACGGATTCTGCGCCCGGGCCGATACCGATCCGCCGTTTGATCGCGAGTGTTTTGCGGCCGACGGCAAGAGCTTCAACGACAGCCCCATCAGCGGCGCGACCGAGCCTCTGGTCTGCGGCGCGGCGCCGAGCGAATTCCAGCCCTATGCGGCGCGCGCCCGCTGGATCAGGACGCCGAACGATGCCTACTTCGCCGCCATGACCTTCCCGGAAGGCGTTTCCGCCGCCTTGCACCCGAGCAACCTTCACGACGCCACCTGGGGCGTGGTGTCCGCCGTCTATGGCGGTGCCATCCACCCGACCGCCGAAGGCCACGCCGCGATGGCGGATGCAGCGCTGGCGGGGGCAAAGCGAGTCTTGCAGCTCCCCGCGACCGATGATCCGATCATCGCAGTGCCGCTGCCTGCGCTGCCGGTCGACGCGAAGTGAGCCATGGCAGAGGCCGTTCCAATCATATCGAAGCATAGGGCGCGCAAAGTCGCTGACTGTAGCTCATGACATTGCCTAACCGACCTCGCGCCACTTTGCCCCACCTGCAGTCCGCCGAAATCCGCTCCCCATGCCGGTTTCGTTCCGGTCATCGTCTGCTTCAGATAGGCGCGCGTGATCGCCCCGATGCATCCACTCGATCGGCGCTAGAAACTGGCGTTCGGCGAGCGCGGCCTTCACCCAAGCGCCAAATCCGCTGTAATTCGCACTCCGCGGCATCCGAGCGAGAAATCTCCAACTACCTTTTGCCTTGTCGACAACGCGCTTTGTCGCTGCTCCGACTTCGATAGATGCAGCGCAGCTTCGATAGCTTAGGAGATCGTGCTTGCTGAGCCCGCTCATACGTCAATGCCTGAAAAACGCTTAAACTTGCAGACATGACCTGGTTGGCGCATCCTGTTCAGGGCCTGCCGATCCGGGCGCGGCAACGGAAAAAAAAAGGAAACGCAATGAGGAACCTTCCGCTTATGCTCGCCATCGTCGCTGCTTCAGTTCTCGGTCACGCCGTCGCAGCCGAGGATTACGAGCATGTGCTCCGGGTCGATCATTATGTCGGCGTTCGCTCTACGGTGCCGGCGATCGCCGGTCAGACGACGCCAATCTATGTGCGCGAAGTGGTGCGGGCGGCAAGCGCTTTGCGCGACAGAAGTATTGCGAATCGCCTAGTGTTGTTCATCCACGGCGCCGGCACCCCGGCGGAAGTCGCCTTCGACGTCCCGTATCAGGACTACAGCTGGATGGAGTACCTGGCTCAGGCCGGGTTCGACACGTTTGCCATGGACACCACCGGCTATGGCCGTTCCACCCGACCGGCCGCCATGAACGACCCGTGCAATCTGTCGGCGGCCCAGCAGCTCGCGCTGGCGACGGGCGGACGCACCGAGGCCTGTTCGCCCTCCTATGGGCAGCAGATGACCACGATGGCGTCGGACTGGAACGACATCGGGGCCGTGGTGGACTATCTGCGGGCGCTGCGCGGCGCCTCGCAGGTCAGCATGGTGTCATGGTCGCTGGGCGGCCCGCGCGCCGCCGGCTATGCGGCACAGAATCCCGATAAGGTTGGCAAGCTCGTGCTGCTGGCGCCGGCCTATAATCGGGATGCGCCCGCGACGGCGCCGACACCGGTGCCGGCGCTCGGTACCGCGATGAATACCCAGTCGCGTGACGACTTGACGGCGCTGTGGAACCGTCAGGTCGGGTGCTCGGACCAGTACGAGCAGGGCGTCTTCAAAGCCGTGTGGCAGGCGATGCTGGAGTCAGACCCGGTGGGGGCGACCTGGGGCCCAGGCGTGCGGCGCGCCCCCAATGTGACGAACTGGGGCTGGACAACCGCTATGGTGGCAGCCACGAAGACGCCAACCTTGATGATCACCGGCGCCCATGACGGGCAGGTACAGCCAAGTCGGGTGCACGACCTCTACGCGGATATCGGCTCGAAATCCAAGGTTCTCATCGACCTCGCTTGCTCGTCACACAACGCCATGTGGGAGAAAAATCACCGCCTATTGTTCCAGGCGTCGCTGGAATGGCTGACGAAGGGAACCGTAAACGGCGTGGATCAGGGCAAGGTGCGGCTAGGTTATTAGGCGAGCGGAAGCCGCGCAAACGCGCTGGGACTGCCGCTTTCGTAGGTCGGCATGCTGCGCCTTGCCCACCCGACGACGCTGTGGCTCTCTTGGCGCGTGTCTATGCCGACGGCAACCGGTAATCCTTAAAGCGCTCGCGCAGCGTGGTCTTCTGGATCTTGCCGGTCGCCGTGTGGGGGATTTCGTCGACGAACACCACGTCATCGGGCATCCACCATTTGGCGATCTTGCCCTGCATGTAGCCGAGAATTTCGTCCTTGCCCATGGACTCGCCGGTTTTCATCACCACCACGAGCAACGGGCGCTCATCCCATTTGGGATGGCGGATGCCGATCACGGCAGCCTCAGCAACCTTGGGGTGGCCGACCGCGAGATTTTCGAGATCGATCGAGGAGATCCACTCCCCGCCCGATTTGATCACATCCTTGGAGCGGTCGGTGACCTGCATGTAGCCGTAGGGATCCATGGTGGCGACGTCGCCCGTGTCGAAGAAGCCCTCGCCATCGAGAATGTCGCCACCGTCGTCTTTGTAGTAGGCCCGCGCCACCGCAGGCCCGCGCACCATGAGGCGGCCGAACGACTTGCCGTCCCAGGGCACCCGCCGCCCGGCGTCATCCGCGATCTTCATCTCGACCATGAAGGGCGGATGACCTTGCTTTTGCAGAATGTCGAGCTTGGCTTCGCCGGTGAGCGACGCGTATTCGGGCTTGAGCGTGCATAGCGAGCCGAGCGGCGACATCTCGGTCATGCCCCACGCGTGGATGACCTGGACGCCGTAGACGTCCTCGAACTTCTGCGCCATCGCGCGCGGGCACGCTGAGCCGCCGATCACGACGCGTTTGAGATCGGGCAGCTTGCCGCCTGTCGCCTCGAGATGTTGCAGCAGCATCAGCCAGATAGTCGGCACCGCTGCGGTGCAGCTTACCCTGTAAGCAGTCAACATTCCGTGGACCGACGCGCCGTCGAGCTTCATGCCGGGCATCACCATGCTGGCGCCTGCCATCGGGGCTGAAAGGGCCGTCGACCAGCCATTGGCGTGAAACAGCGGGACCACCGGCATGACGACGTCGCGCGAGGACAGCCCGAATGCATCGGGCTCGTTCGCAGTCAATGCCAGCAGGATGTTGGAGCGGTGCGAGTAGACAACGCCTTTGGGATTTCCCGTCGTGCCTGAGGTGTAGCACATGCCGGCGGCGGTGTTCTCGTCAAACGATTTCCAAGCAAAATCGCCGTCCGCCTCAGCGATCCATGTCTCATAGGCGACGGCGTTGCGGAGCGTCGTCGACGGCATGTGGGCGGCGTCGGTCAACACGATGTAGCGCTCGACGGTCGGCAGTTTGTTGGCGAGCTTTTCCAGGAGCGGCACGAACGTGAGGTCCACGAGGATGACGCGGTCCTCGGCGTGATTGATGATCCACACGATCTGTTCCGCGAACAGCCGGGGATTGACCGTGTGGTAGATTGCGCCGATTCCCATGATGCCATACCAGGCTTCGAGATGCCGCCACGTGTTCCAGGCGAGCGTTGCCACGCGGTCGCCGAGCCTGACGCCGTCACGCTCGAGGCGTTGAGCTATTTTCAGGGCGCGGGAGCGGATCTCGGCGTAGTTCGTGGTGTGAATGGGTCCCTCGAGTGAGCGCGAAACCACCGGCCGGGCGGCGTGATAGGTCGCTGCGTGATCGATCACCCGATGGCACAGCAGCGGCCAGTCCTGCATCAATCCGAACATATCGTTTCCTCACTGCGCCGGTCTTTGCTTGCCCGTCTGGGCGGGCCAATTTTTTCGGACGCTCGACGTTTAGCCTAGCAACGCCGGCGCAGCATGCAACCGGCCAATCGCCGAAAGCCATGGGCAAGTGGTCGCGGCCCGCAGAAAAAACGGCTAGCCCCGCGCCCGAAGCGCGGACCCAGGCTTCAGGCGCGTGCACTTTGAGCAAGGGCCGCAAGCAGGCGCAATCCACTGGCCAAGCAGCCCCGCCATAGCTTTTTCCGATCGCGTCGTGCGAACCTCTCCCCGTCGGGAAGAGGTCGGAAGCGGTAACGTCTTTGATTCAACCGCCACGAAATCCGCGCTAAAGCGGAGGCCCGATCAAGAATACATAGGTGACAACGGCAAATACCGGCAGCAGCACCGCGCCCGACCACATCATGAAGCCGAAAAAGCTCGGCATTTTCACGCCACGTTCCATGGCGATGGCATAAATCATGAAGTTCGGCGCGTTGCCGATATAGGTGAGTGCGCCCATGTAAACGGCCCCCATTGAAATTGCTGTAAGCGTTGGCGCAAGGTCGCTCATCAGCCTGACGGCATCGCCGCCCGCAAGCTCCAAGAACGCGAGATAGGTTGGAGCATTGTCCAGGACCGCCGACAAGGCTCCAGCGAGCCAGAAATAGGCGGCGTTGCGCGGCTCGCCGGCGTCATCGGTCATCAGTGCCAAAGCCCAGGAAAACGGCCCGGCGCGGCCCGCGTGCAGCATCGCCGTCACAGGGACGATGCAGATGAAAATGCCGGCGAACAGCCTCGCGACTTCCAGAATCGGCTCCCAAGTGAAGCCATTGCGCTCGCGATGTTCCTCGGGCGTGAACACCAGCGACGCGACGGCGAGAGCTCCGAGTACGACGTCACGGACGATATCCTGCAATTCCAGCGTGGTGCCATAAATGTCGAAGGCGACGCCGGGTTTCCAGAGAGCGGAGACTAGGATTGCTCCAACGATAAGGGCAATGAGCAACAGGTTGATGAGGCCGTGCACGCGTATCGGATCGTTGGCTGGCTTTTCGCCCACCACGGTGACGCGGCGGTCTTGACGATAGTACCAG
>Ga0126376_10001274_pt1 | contig 13458 bp, 14 predicted proteins | sample PanSoiMetPlot_15_FD_92760 | JGI IMG/M metagenome (GOLD analysis project Ga0126376, IMG submission 92760) | Tropical forest soil microbial communities from Panama - MetaG Plot_15 | ecosystem: Environmental > Terrestrial > Soil > Tropical forest > Bulk soil | place: Panama | collected 2016-02-17
TATTCCAAGAACGCACTGAAGCTCGTCCCCGGCATCGACGCGAAGGCCTTTCCTGAGTAAATGTTGGACAAACTGGCGAGGGAGGAACAGCATGCAAGTGCAGAACGGCCGCTTTCGAAATAAGACTTAGGATTTGCTCATGGTTAGGAGCCATCAGGACCCGGAAGCGTTCGTCAGCATGGTGCGATTGGGCAACTTGTGCGCGGGAGGCCATAGCCACTGGCGCGAGACTGGCCACAGGGACCGCGGGGAAGCCCGAAGTTCTCAAGGGAAGCCTCGAGGCGAGAGTATAACCCGCCGTTTCACAAGGCAGGCTGGTGTGCTAGACTAACGCAGTTCCGCAGGGTTTGCGGTTCACCGAAAGATTCCGCACTGGTGTCGTTTCCTTTGCGCGACCGTGAATGGGCGGCTTTGTGCGACGCCGTTGCGGCGCGAAATTACAACCAATCGATGGCCCAGGCCAGAGCCGGGCCAAGCGAAACGAGGAATGGTCATGTCCGGACATTCAAAATGGGCCACGATTAAGCACAAAAAAGCGGCTACCGACGCGAAGCGCGGCCGCGTGTTCACCAGAATCATCCGGGAAATCTCGATTGCCGCGCGCATCGGCGGAGGCGATGCGAACTCGAACCCGCGCTTGCGCACGGCAATTGCGGCGGCAAAAAACGAAAACATGCCGAACGACAATATCGAGCGCGCTATTTTGCGCGGGACGGGGCAGCTCGAAGGCGAGCAGTATGAAGAAGTGACCTTTGAGGGCTACGGGCCGGGCGGCGTGGGCGTGTTGATTCAGGCGGTGACGACGAATCGCAACCGCGTGGTGGGCGAATTCCGCCACTTGATGAGCAAGAACGGCGGGAACCTGGCGGAAGCGGGTGCGGTGGGTTGGATGTTTCACCGCAAAGGCGAGATTTCCGTGCCCAAGGATGCCGCCAGCGAAGACAAGTTGCTGGACTTGGTACTCGATGCCGGAGCGGAAGACTTGAAGGACGATGGCTCGTCCTGGTACATCGTGACGCCGCCGGAAGCGCTCGAAAAAGTAAAGGATGCGCTCACAAAGGCAGGCATCACGCCGGCTTCCGCGGAAGTTGCAATGGTGCCGCAAAATTACATCAAGCTGACCGGGCCGCAGGCGGTGCAGATGGTGAGGCTGGTGGAAGCGCTGGAAGAACACGACGACGTGCAGCACGTGTACGCCAACTTTGACATTGACGAGTCGGAAATCCAGGCCGCGGTGGGCGCGAACTAACCGACACGGGAAATCTCGAGACCAATTGAGTTGCGGCGGCCATTGCGAAACGCAGTGGCCGTTTTATTTTGATGGGACGGCGATTCATCTAAGGTTGCATGTTCGTTGCGTGGTCGGCAATACGTACGAGGCAGCCGTGAGTTAAAATTGTGGCGAGAGAGACGCGTTCGCCGTAAAATTACAGCGATGAACCCAGCCATCACTTCGCGCGAAACCGGAACAACAAAAGGGTGCATGCGCGTCCTGGGTGTTGATCCGGCGGCCGCGGGACCCACCGGCTACGGAATCGTGGAAAGCGACGGACGGCAGTGCCGGACGCTGCACTACGGAGCGCTGAAAATCGCCGTCAAGAAACAGAGGGCCGGTCAAGGTGCGGCGCTACAGGAAGTCCACGCTTTGCTGTGCGGATTGATTCAGGAATTTGCTCCCGATGTGATGGCGGTGGAAAGCATTTTTTCGGCACTGAACGTGAGAACGGCGCTGCGGCTCGCGGAAGTGCGCGGCGTAGTTTTGCTTGCTGCGGCACAGCACGGAGTGAAAGTTCACAGTTACGCGCCACGGGAAGTAAAAGCCGCCATCGCCGGGCATGGACACGCAGACAAGCGACAAATGCAAATTATGGTGCGCGCGATCCTCTCGATGAACGCCACTCCCGAGCCGCCCGATGCCGCGGACGCTTTGGCGGTCGCGCTGTGTCATTTGCAAATGGAGCAGGCGCGGAGGCGGTTTGGGCTGCCGGCGGAAAAAGAGCTTGCAAGACCGAGGCCCCTTGCGGCGGTCGGAATTCTGGGAAGCACGGCGAGCGGCCATCGAATGAACCGCGCAACGCGCACCGGGCCGCCGCGCATCTTAACGGCGTGAGCGATTTGCAGACGAGATGAAGAGCACTTTTTTCCTGCGATTGTTTTTGGCGAGTGCGGTAGCTTGCCTGCTGGCCGGCGACGCGCTTCCCGCTCCCACGCCCTGTGCAGCGAAACTGACGTTCCGCCGCGTTTTCAAGGGCAGTTCCCCGGAATTTATCGAAATCAGCGTGCGAGAGGACTCGGACGTTGCCGGTTACGAAATCCGCCAATTGGATGAAGACCCCGGTGCTTCGCCGTTTCAAGTTGGCGCAGCGTTGCGCACAAAAATGTTTGACCTCGCCGCGGAGTTAAAACATTTCCAAGGACAGGACCTCGATGTCCATCGCAAGATCGCGTATCTGGGAGCAAAGACGTTTCATTGGGACTGCGGCGGGGAAGTGCATGACGCGAAATTCAATTACACGATGAATCCCGCGGCATCGCAGCTCTTGCAGATTTTTGAGGGCCTGGCGCGCCAGCAGGAAAACGCCGACCTGATTTCGCGTCGCATGAAGTACGACCGGCTGGGCGTCAACGATGCCTTGCTGCAATTCGAATCGGATTTGAACCGCAGCCTGCTTCCGGAGCCGAAGCGGCTGCTGCCCATGCTGGAGCAGATCGCGGGCGACCCAAAGTTTGTTGATATCGCGCGGCAGCGCGCCCGTTCGCTGGCCGAACGCATCCGCCACCAAGGATAACCCGGCCCGCGGGTCGCCTCTCTTCCCTTGAAGCGCAAACCTCAATCACGAACCTCCTACCAAGCCTACCTTTCGGCTACCTACATTTCCCCGCCCAGAAAGTTCACGCGGCTTGTCAGCCCGAGGCATCCTGCATAGACTTTTACGACCGTCCGATGAGCTTCAGCGTGCCAGTGCCATGAGGGAAGAAGGATTTCAACCCGGCGGTGACCGTTTCCCGCCGACGCGACGGTCTGTGATCGAAGCCGTGGGCAGCATTGACGCGGAAGAGCGGGAACGTGCGCTCGAATCGCTTTGCGCGGCGTACTGGCGGCCCATCTACAAATACATCCGCTTGCGTTGGAACCGCCCTGCCGAGGAAGCGCAGGACCTGACGCAGGGCTTTTTTGTCGAAGTGCTCGAACGCGAGCTTCTTGGAAAGTTCGACGCGACGAAAGGCCGTCTGCGGACTTATCTGCGCGTTTGCGTGGACAGTTTTGTTTCGAACGAGGACAAAGCCGGTCGGCGGCAAAAGCGCGGCGGAAATATAGCGCACGTGGCTTTGGACTTTGCGGCCGCTGAGGAGGAACTGGGCGGAGCGGTGATGGATCCCGCGGCCATCCCTTCCCAAGAATCGCTCGAGGAATTCTTTGAGAAGGAGTGGCTGCGCAGCTTGTTCAGCCTGGCCGTGGAAGAGTTGCGGGACCTCTGCGGTACCCGCGGACGCGAACGAACCTTCCGCCTGTTCGAAGCCTACGACCTCGAAGGCCACGACAAAATCTCCTACGAGCAATTGGCAAAGGAGTATGCCATTGCGGCGACCGATGTGACGAACGCGTTGGCATGGGCCCGCCGCGAATTCCGAAGAATCGCGCTCGAGCGCTTGCGCGAACTTTGCGGCAGCGAGGAAGAATTCCAGAGGGAAGCTCGCGCCACATTCGGCCGGAATCCCCGATGAAATTCCTTCCCGACAAGGCCGTGGAACGCTTGCGCGAAGCGGCGGAAATCCCCGACCTGGCCGGCACGCGCTATCGTTTGCTGGAGCGCGTGGCCCGCGGCGGCATGGGCGTGGTGTACGCCGCCGAAGACGAAAAACTGCGGCGCCGCGTCGCCCTCAAAGTTCTGGACGCGCCCAGTGAAGACGGCGATCTGGCAAACCGCTTGATCCGTGAAGCGCTGGTGCTCGCTCGGCTCGAACATCCCGGCATCGTGCCCGTTCACGATGTGGGAACGCTGAATGACGGTCGCGTCTTCTATACGATGAAGTTTGTCCAGGGCCAGCGACTCGACCAATACATTGACACGGTCCCGTCCGTCACCGAGCGCCTCCGGCTTTTTCTTCGCGTCTGCGACGCTGTGGCGTTCGCCCACGCCCGCGGTGTCCTGCATCGCGACCTGAAACCCGCCAACATCATGGTTGGCTCATTTGGAGAAGTTCTGGTCATGGACTGGGGCCTGGCAAAATTGTTGCGGGACGAAGCGCGGCCACGGTCGCAAGCCAGCGATCCCGACGCCACAATTTTTGAAAAGCCAGCTCAATCGGGAGATTCGAACGTCAGCATCCCGCCTTTCTCAAGTGCAACCGGTCATGGCACCGTCATGGGCACTCCCGGCTACATGTCGCCCGAGCAGGAGCGTGGGGACGTGGAGCGCCTAGACGCGCGCAGCGATATTTTCTCCCTTGGAGCGCTACTGCGATTCCTGCTTGGCTGTGATTCGAATGTCGCCGCCGGCGCGACAGGCAAGCCACGCCTTAGTAAGGCACTGGAGGCCATCTGTTCGAAAGCTGCCGCACCCACCCCCGCCGACCGTTACCCAACCGTCACAGAGTTGGGCCAGGATGTCTCGCGCTATCTTGATGGCTTAGCAGTGGCCGCCCATCGCGAGAGTCCTTTCGAGAAGCTGGCGCGCTTCTACCGCCGGTACCGCTTCTTCATCCTGCTCATCGCCGCGTACCTGTTGATGCGCGTGCTGATTCTGTTTTTTATGCACCGGTAGGCTTAAAGGATTTCTAGGAAGCGTTGTATAGGACTGTTAGAAAAATCATCACGACGGAGGAACCATGAATAAAATCTTGCTGGGTCTGCTGCTGGGAACCGTTTTGGGCGCGATCGATGGGGCGACCGCCTGGTTTACGCCGGAGGTGCGCCCAGAAATGGCGACGATCATTATCGGTTCCACGTTCAAGGGCGTGGTCGCCGGAATCCTGATCGGCTTTTTCTCGCGCAAGGTGAAATCTCTGCCGCTCGGCATTCTCTTTGGTCTCGTGGTTGGCGCTCTACTGGCTCTTGCCATTGCCCTCATGCCCGACGCGATAACGGGCAAACACTACTACAAAGAAATCATCATCCCTGGCAGCCTCGTCGGCTTGATTGTCGGCTACGCGACGCAAAAGTTTGGCGCGGCTCCCGCGCCGGCAGGCGTGAGTCAGTAATTCCAGACCGGACTCGAAACGGCGAACGCTATGGCTCTCTCGAAAGCAATGCTCGGGCTGGTTACTGGCGGATCGCTCGGCCTGCTTGACGGCTTGAGCGGATTCCTCGAGCCATCGCTCGCCCCGGTGATGACCAGCGTGATTGCCTTTTCCATGCTGAAGGGTCTTCTCTCCGGCTTGGCCATTGGCTTCTTTTCGCAGCGCGTTCGTTCCATGCCGCTTGGCCTGTTTGCGGGGATGGTCATCGCCGCAGTTCTGAGCCTCTTGGTGGCTCTGAAAGCGGGAATGGGCCTGTTCTGGGACATGATGCTGCCGGGAATGCTGCTGGGAGTGATTGTGGGATTCGCGACGCAGAAGTTTGGAAGGAGAGTGGAAGCCTCTGCATCACGATAAACAGGTAAGAAACGTGGAGGAGAAAAACATGAAAACGTTGCTGAAAGCATTTGGCCTGTTGATTCTCGGAATTGCCATCACCTCACTTCGAACGACGGCCGCACCCGGTGCCGGCGCCGAGGCGTTCGAAAAACTGAAGTCTCTGATCGGCCACTGGGAAACAGACAAAACGAACATGAATAAGGCAACGCTGGACCTGGAATTGACTTCCGGTGGCACGACCATCCTGGAAAAACTCCACATGGTGGAGAACGGCAAACCCGCGGAAATGACCACGGTCTACTATCTCGACGGAGGCCAGGTGAAGCTGACTCACTATTGCACGGCCGGCAACCAGCCGACGATGCGCGGAACGTATTCGCCCGAAACAAGAACCATCACCTTCGATTTTGTGGGCGCCACCAACTTGAAGAGCGAGAATGACGGACACATGCACCACGCCACGTACACCTTCGTTGACAACGACCATTTCAAGACGACGTGGACATTCCGCAAAGACCAGAAAGATGCATTCACGGAAGATGTGACCTACGTTCGCGCGAAATAGCCTCTTCCAAGCGAATCCCGTGCCACGTTTTGAAGGGCAGGCTTCAGGCCTGCCCTTTGTCTCTGTGACCCATGTAGAATCGCGTGCATCGAAAGACTGTTGACCGTTCCAAGGACAACAGGGTTATGCCCATGGGATTCGCGGGATTTGCCCATCAAAAATACCTGAACCTCGAAACCTTCAAAAAGAGCGGCGAAGGCGTGAAGACGCCTGTGTGGTTCGCGGCGGACCCGTCCGCGAAGCTCGATTCGGGCGACGCTAAACTATACGTCTACTCGATCGGTGTTTCGGGAAAGGTGAAGCGCATTCGAAACAATTCCAACGTAAAAATTGCGCCCTGCGACATGCGTGGCAAACTGAAAGGCGACTGGATCTCAGCACGAGCGGAGATTCTCACGGGGCCCGAAGCGCAACACGGCATGCAATTGTTGAACAAAAAATATCTTCCCTGGAAGCAACTGCTCGATTTCTTCGCGATGTTTCGCAAGCGCGAGCGCACCGTCTTTGGCATTCGTCCGGCCTAGCGAACTCGAGACTAGCCACCATAGTCACCTGCGGTCAGGATCGTCAACCGCAGCCAAAAATGCCTATTTCTCGGGGAGACGATTCAACACGAACTCGGACACCCGCGATGCCGCCGGAGGATCGAGGTTGGCGAGCACGGCCACAACATAGCCGGCCCCAGGGCAAATCTTCAGATCGCCATTCATGCCAGGAGCGCCGCCGCCGTGGCCAAAGCAGCGAATTCCGCTGATCGTCTCGTCGCCGAATCCATAGGCATACTTTCCCCCACCGGGGGTGTTCACTTTGCCGGTGGTGAGCAGCTCCGTATGCTCAGCATCCAGCAGTTTGTGGCTCGGCAAAGCCATGGCGAAACGAAAGAGATCCTCTACCGTCGAATAACCGCCTCCGGCCGAGGTGCCGCGATAGGGCAACGTGTCTGTATTCGGTCGCCAGGCTTCCGGGGCAGCAGAGCTTCCGTTGGCGCTCGGCTCACGAAAGCGCGTATAGCCCACGGATCGGCCCGCCACCACCTGGTCTTCTGCAAGCGAAGCCGTTAAGGTCATTCCGGCGGGTTTATAGATATGTTCGGCAACGTAGTCATAGTAATTCTGCCCGCTCACCTTCTCGACCAGCACGCCCAAGAGCAAAAATCCGTAATTGCTGTAAGCCCACCTGCTACCCGGCTCGAACTCCACGCCGCGCTGGCCGTAGAGCTTCACGTAATCCTGCAGCGTGCGCAGCTCCAACCGGTGTTTGTCGAATTCGGGGCCGAAGAAGTCCCCGGTGCCCCCGGTGTGTGTCAGCAATTGATGGATGGTAACTTTCGAAGCCAGCTCCTTGTTCGGGTAGTCCGTGAGGTATTTGCCGAGCGGATCGCTGAGTTTGATCTTGCCCGACTGCACGAGCTGAAGAACCGACACGGCCGTAAACATCTTGTTCATCGAGCCGATGCGAAATTGCGTGTCGAGCCGGTTAGGAATTTTGTTTTCGCGGTCGGCCAAGCCATACGCGGCTTTGAACACCGGCTTGCCGTCTTTGGCGACAAGCACCGCGCCGGCAAAGCTGTCTGCCGCGACGCGCCTGTCCAGTGCGGCGCGGAGGGCCGCAAGCGCCGCGTCCTGACTCAGACGCGGCAGGGCAAACTCTGCGGGAATGGGAATCTGCCTTAGATCCAGGTTTTTGATTTGGTGCGGCTCCGCCGCCTCCACCTCCAGAGAGAAGCGAGCAAACGTATCCGAGTCGCGCTCTTTGACGATGCCCGTAAACTTCGTGGCCGCGGATTCTTCCGCTTTCTTGAACTCGAAGCCTCCGGTCATCCGGCGAAATCCTAGTTCACCGTCGATGTCCGCGACGCGTGACGGATTATTCTTTTGAAGAAACTCAAGAAGCTTGGCGCGGTCGCCGGAATTAAACGCCTCGAGCCACGCTGCAAACTGGTGGGCGGCAGGAGTATCAGGAAATTGCGATTGCGGGACCGCACCCAGAAGGGATGCCGCGAAAAGTGTGAAGGCCAATAGCCTGAGTTTCATCGGACCTCTCCCACTGGTCAGACGAACAGATTCGGCCCAGCTGATAGGCTACGCAAGCGCCGAGAAAACCGCCAGCCGAATTAGAAATGAATTCTACCGCGCAGAGGCCATGTGCGTCGGCGGGGCCAGGGAGGCGAGAGACTGCAAGTAAGGCGCGCGGGCGACGCCGCGCTCCGTGAAGATGGCGGTAATGTAGCGCGCCGGCGTCACATCGAAGGCAGGGTGCGCCGCATGCACGTCCGGTGCAATGCATACCCCCTGCAGATGCGTCACTTCCATCGCCGAACGCTCTTCAATCGGAATGTGGTCGCCATCCGGGATGGATAGATCGAAAGTCGAAACCGGCGCCGCGATATAAAATGGCACGCTGTTTTCCTTGGCCAAAACGGCAATTTGATACGTGCCGATTTTATTGGCCGTGTCTCCATTCGCCGCAATGCGGTCCGCGCCCGTTACGATGGCACCCACTTTTCCCGTTTTCAAAAAGTGCCCGACCATGTTGTCCGTGATGAGCGTCAGCGGGATGCCACCCTTGTGCAATTCCCAGGCGGTCAGGCGCGCTCCCTGAAGATACGGCCGTGTTTCCGGCACAAGGACGTGAAGTTTCCTGCCTTGTTCGAACGCCACGCGAATCACCCCGAGCGCGGTGCCAATCCCGGCCGTCGCCAAGGCGCCGGCATTGCACTGCGTCATTACCTGCCCTTCGCGCGGCATGAATGCGGCCCCGAATCGCCCGATGGCTTCATCACTCGCCGTCTTTTCCAGATGAACTTGTTTCGCCTCCTCGACCATCCCTTGTTTGATTCTTGCCATCTCCGAAGTCTGTGAAGTAAGTTCGGCGAACCGCCGCTTCATGCGCTCAAGCGCCCAAAACAGATCGACGGCTGTAGGCCGCGTTCTCGCAAGGACGTCGCAAATCTCTCCGAATTCCCCGCGAAGTTCATCCACCGATTCCGCGGAAGAGTGCAGCACTCCCAGCGCCGCTCCCATCGCCGCGGCAACTCCAATAGCGGGCGCACCGCGAATCACCATCTCGAGAATCGCCTTGGCCACCTCGTGGTAGTTGGTGTAAGTGTAGGCGATCTCCTCGGCCGGAAGCCGTCGCTGGTCCAGCATCACCACGCCGCGCTCGGTCCATTTGATGGGTTGCGCTACATACATACCTTTGGTGGCCTCACAAAAACCAACTTCGCACTGTCTCGAGGGATAGTCCATTGTAACGGGAGAGTCTTCAGAAAGACGAATCCCTCAGCGATGCGGCGGCAGGTACGTGAATCCCTTTGTGCCGATAATGGTAAGGACTGCGAGCATGGAGTTATAGCCCAAGTGAAGAAGAAAGCTCGCGAAAACCGTGCCCGTCCAGGCCCGCGCAAACGTGAAAATAACGCCCACAATGATCAGCAAGCTGACCAGGCTCCAGGTCCAGCCAAGCTGTGGCGCGTGCATCAAGCCAAAGAGCACTCCCGTGGTCACGATGCTCGTCACCACCCCAGTGCGAAGGGCGCGGGCCGAATCCATGCCCCGTTGTTGCGCGATGCCTGAAACGATGCGCGCAAACACCGGGTAGAGATAACCACGAAAAATCGTCTCTTCCACCAAAGGAGCGACGAGCACCGCCATGGTCATCAGCAGCATCGTTCCGCTCGAGCTCTTGAACATTTCCTGGATCGGCAGGTGCTCGGTGTCCTTTACCCTCGAACTCGCAATAATGACAAAAAGCGACAGGCCCGAGCCTGAAAGGAAATACATCCACGGCTTGCCCTTGCCCTCAAGATGATCGCCCTTCAGCTTCCGCCAACCCAGTGATTGCCAGAAAGGCAAGTTGCGAAGCACCGAAAGCGTGACGTACAGAAAAAGAATGATGAGCGCAAACCACAGGATATTCGTGCCCACGATGAGCCCTGGATCGGATTCAAAAAGCCTCCGGATCTGTCTCTCGGTCAGATGGCGGTCCGCGGTGTAATAGGCTACGACGCCGATCCCAATCACAATTTGACTGATAAAGGCGTACGTGAGGAACAGCAGCAGATGCGGCCACGACCACGAAATACGCAAGTCCTCAGGCAAATTGGAACTTGGAGCGTGCGCAGCTTCAGGGTGCACGGCCACATAGGAGATGGGATCACCGCCAAGTGGCAGATCGGATGTGACCGGTGCGGATTCCGAAGTCTTCTGAGCTGCCGCCGATGTTTCTGTTGAATCGCCAGGGTCCCGAGGTGGATCCGGCGGATTTTCTTCAAATAGGCTCATCGATTTCCCAATCACGTTTTCATGTCAGCGCTTCTTCGGCCATCCCGACGCCAAAGCCGCGGCGACCAGCGGCAACATCAATTCGTGATGGCCGGTAATCGCGAAGCCACGCGATCTCGGTCCTTTGTGATTGCGGCCGGATGCCGTGGGACGCTTCACTACATTCTGCAACGGGCGATAGTGCTGAATAAAGTCGAAGTTGGCCGTGGTGATCGGACAAAGCGGTACGCCCAGATTCCGCACCACGGAAACGGCCTTCAAGAAAACCTCTGGAAGCAGAACTGCCGATCCCCAATTCAAGTAAACGCCGCTGGGGTGCATTTGCTGGGTCAGCGCGCAGAACAAACGAAAATCGCGATGCGTGGCGTAGCCCAGGGCCGCGCCTTCCGCCGCTGGATGCATGTGCGAAATGTCTGTTCCGATGGCCAGATGCACCGTCACCGGGATCCGCCGCTTGTGCGCCGACGCAAGAACGCTGGACTCCGAGTGTTTGGCCTCGATGACTCCGCTGTTCAGAAATTGCCCGGCGGCCTCGCCGTAGCCAATGCGGATGCGTTGTGCCAGCTTAGCAATTTCGTTCAGATACTTGCCGGTCTCTTCGGCCATGCCGAATTGCCCTTCGCCGAGCCCAGCTTCGACGTCTTCCGAAGTGTTCCCCGCAAGCGCAATCTCGAAATCATGGATCAGCGCAGCGCCGTTCATGGCAATTCCCGAGACGAACCCGCGATCCATCAGATTGACCAAAATGGGGCCAAGGCCGACTTTGATCACGTGCCCGCCCATGCCCCAGAGAATCGCTTTGCGCTGCCTGCGCGCCGCATGCACCGCGCTCAATAGTTGCCGAAGACTTTCCGCTGCCAGAATGCGCGGCAGCGAATCGAGAAATTTCTTCAGCGAGGTACTTGCCGATGCCGGCTTCGAGAACTCGCGCACGTTCACCTTGCTCCTGCGCGACGCCAGCGGATACGTGTGCACTTCCCCGAGAACCAGAGGCTCGATCGAGTAGATACTCATGGCGAACGATTAATGTAGGGGGAAATGCCCCAAGGCGCAAGCAGCTCGCCTCCCTATGCTGCTGTCAATTGGATCGTGTTTGACTCACTTCGCGTCCGCCATCTTGCCGTTGGAACCGCCATTGAGATTCAGCACGCGGGCAAGCACCTGCCCCGTGTAAGACTTCTTCGCACGCGCCACCTGCTCTGGCGGCCCTTGCGCCACGATGCGCCCGCCGCCTTCGCCGCCTTCCGGGCCCAGATCAATAATCCAGTCCGCCTGCTTGATGACGTCGAGATGATGCTCGATAATCAGCACTGAGTTTCCCAAATCCACGAGTCGCTGTAACACATCAAGCAGCTTCCGTACATCGTCGAAGTGCAGCCCGGTGGTCGGCTCATCCAAAATGTAAAGCGTTCGTCCGGTCTGGCGTTTTGAAAGCTCACGCGCCAGCTTGATGCGCTGCGCTTCGCCGCCGGAAAGCGTGGTCGCCGATTGCCCCAGGGTGACGTACCCGAGCCCCACGTCCACCAGCGTCGAAAGCTTCTGCTGAATCTGCGGAATGTTTTCGAGCAGCTTCAAAGCGTCCGCGGAAGGCAAATTCAACACGTCGCTGATGGAGTGGCCCTTGTAGCGCACCGCCAGCGTCTCCGAATTGTACCGCCGCCCGCGGCACACTTCGCACATCACATATACGTCAGGAAGAAAATTCATCTCGATCCGCCGTAGGCCGTCGCCCTGGCACGCTTCGCAGCGCCCGCCTTTCACGTTGAAGCTGAACCGCCCCGGGCGGTAGCCGCGCTCGCGCGATTCCGGCAGCATGGCAAACAAATCGCGAATCGGCGCGAACACGCCCGTGTACGTCGCCGGATTCGACCGCGGCGTGCGCCCAATCGGCGCTTGATCTATCTCGATAACCTTGTCGATGTGCTCTGTGCCGAGAATTTGCCGGTGCGGCGCAGGTGCCTCAGAAGACCGATAAAGTCTCTGCGCCAGCGCGCGATACAGAATGTCGTTCACCAGCGTGGATTTCCCGGATCCGGAAACTCCCGTAACCACGGTGAGCAACCCGAGCGGAAAGGTAACGTCAATTTCTTTGAGGTTATTCGCCGTCGCGCCAAGCACCTGAATCGCTTTGCCGTTCTGGCTGCGCCGCTTTTCCGGAACGGCAATTTTCGCCGCGCCGCTAAGATACTGCCCCGTCAACGATTCCGTGGTGGCCTCAATTTGCTCCGGTTTCCCGTGTGCGACCAGATAACCACCCGCATTTCCGGCCCCCGGCCCGAGGTCCACCACAAAATCCGCGCGGCGAATGGTGTCTTCGTCGTGCTCGACGACGAGCACGGTGTTCCCCAGATTCCGCAGATGTTCAAGCGAACCTAGCAGCCGCGCATTGTCACGCGCGTGCAAGCCGATGCTCGGTTCATCCAGCACATAAAGCACGCCGCGCAGCCGCGAGCCGATCTGCGTGGCCAGCCGGATGCGCTGCGCCTCACCTCCGGAGAGCGTGGCCGCCGACCGCTCCAGGCTGAGGTAGCCCAGGCCCACCGCAAGAAGAAAATCAATGCGCTCCGCAATTTCCTCGAGCGGCCGCGCCGCAATTTCCTTTTGCCGCTCGCTCAGCTGCGCAAGTATTTTGTCCACTGCCGGCCGCGCCGCGCCCAGCGAAACCCCTGTAAAATCCGCAATGGACCAGCCTCCAAGCTTCACCGCAAGCGACTCCGGTCTCAGCCGCTTCCCGTGGCACACACTGCAAACCGTCGCGGACATGTACTGCGTCATCCACTCGCGATAAGTGTCCGAGCCGGACTCTTCGAAATTTCGCTCCAGAAATTTCAGGATGCCCGGGAAGCGAAAGCCCTTCTCGCTCTTCGCCTTTTTCCTAGCGAATCCATTCTCCCCGCCATCGCGTCCATTCGATGGCGGATAGCCGTACAACAGCATGCTTTGGATGCGCGCGGGAAACTTTTCGAAGGGCGTTTCCAAATCGAACCCATGCGCGTACGCGCCAAGCTCCAGCGTGCGTTTCAAAATCGCCGA
>Ga0126376_10001277_pt1 | contig 13435 bp, 21 predicted proteins | sample PanSoiMetPlot_15_FD_92760 | JGI IMG/M metagenome (GOLD analysis project Ga0126376, IMG submission 92760) | Tropical forest soil microbial communities from Panama - MetaG Plot_15 | ecosystem: Environmental > Terrestrial > Soil > Tropical forest > Bulk soil | place: Panama | collected 2016-02-17
GCCTTGGCGGCCGCGGCTTCCCTGTGGTGGCCCTCGTAGACCCCGACATTCCCGAGAAATTTCACGACCTCGCCAGGTACATGAACTACGGCAAGACGAACATGCGTGCCACGGTCGGCGATATGTGGGCGATCTATCGACTGATAGGTGTCACGTTAAGCGGCCTCCAGATGTGGAAGCTGCTGGCGACCAGACACACGAGCGTCCCGGACGTGATGTTCATCGAGCGCGGAGCGCGGTTCCGCGATGACGAAAAGACGGAAATCGAAGAATGGCTGAAAGCCCCATGAAACCGCCGCGGGAGAAGACATCAAAGGCTGATGCCCTGCGCGCGATGCGTGAGAACAAGTTCGCCGATTACCGGGCCAAGGCGCCGAAGGTGCGCAAGCGTGTGGCCCGCCAAACAAAGGGGAGATCGAAATGAGGTTCGCCGGAAGCCTGGTGCTGGTTGCTTTGACCATGGTGTTGGTGGGTGGCATCGGTAAGGCCCTCGGCGAAGAGTGCTACTCCACGCCTGACGAGGTATTCACCATGTACCCCGATGCGCGCGCGGTGTGGAGCAAGAGGCTCCCCGATCACAAAGGGGAGAAATGTTGGTTCCAGGCGGAAAGGAAGGTGATGCACAGAGGTCAGCATCATGATCATGCTGCCTCTCATACGTTAAAGCGATCGCACTCTGCGTCGTACAGAGCGAGAGCAAACACCGGACGGTCACGCCTCAGCAACGTGACCGTCTCCCCCGCCCATCGCGCGTTGTTCGAGCGGTTCCTGGCCGACAAGCTGATCCAGAAAGAGCTCGACGCCCTTATCCCGGCCACACCGCATTGAAGCGCCAGAAGCGCAAGCGAGACTACATCCCGCTCTCTGAGAAGCTGGCGGCCGCGCTCTCTATGCTGCTGTCGCAGGCCGACAGGGATGCGATGCGTGGCGCTCAAATGCCGGCGAAGGCCGTGCTCTCCCTCTTCCAGTTCGACCACACTGTGTTCCACGCGCCGCCGTTCAACGGCTCTGATAAGTGGTGGAACCTGACGCCGCTGCAGAAGAAGCCGCACCAGGAAAAGACGCGCAGCGACATCTCGGCTATGGCGAAGGTCAATCGCATCATTGCCAGACAGGCGGAGCATCAGGAGGCGATGCGCCGATTGGTGCGGAGTACGGCGCCTAAAAGCCGATGGCCGAAGCGCAAAATCCCCAGTAGGCCATTTGGAAGACCTTGCTAACCAGCGAGTCGCCAGCCTATTTTGACGATAGTCCATAGCAGGAGGTGAGTTTGACCAAGCACGAGTTGGCGTCAACGACCTGGAGCGAGATGAAGGAAGAGCTGAAAGACCGCGGTCTGTTCACCGATGCTCCCATGCTCACCGACAAGGAATCGGTCGACCTCATGATGGCGGCGATGATCGAGGCTTGCTTTGTGAAGGCCGCAACGAGCCTCCAGGAGGAGAACGAGGATCGCCTCAGCCTGAGCGACAACGCCAAGCTCACCATCAACAAACCGGCCACCGGCCGCATCACGGTCGATAGCTCCGCCTTCTCCATTTACGACGGCCATGTGGTGATCAAGAGGGGCCAGGAGATGGTGATCCGGGACAGGGATGGCCAGATACTCATCACGCTGCGACAAGGATGAGGGCATGTCATTGAGCGCACAGACGACAACAAAGACCCGCCGCGCTGTCCCTCTGAAGGAAAAGTCGAAGGAGCGCCACCCCGCAGCATATCAACTCTGGAAGAGCGTCGGAGCATTGCCGGCCGGTTCTTGGGACGCTTTGGCCAAAGTGGGCGTCCACGAGAAGATCAGAACTCAACTTGGGCGGCTCTACATCGAGGGCCACCTTAACGAAAATCAAGCGAACGCCGGGGTTTATTTCGCCAAGTTCTGCGCCAAGGCGGATCACTATCTTGGGATGCCAAAGCGCAACTCCGCGAGCCCGGACTATGAAAAGGGGTATCGCAACGCACGCAACGATGAAGAGGCCGTTGCCATAAGGAACGGCACCATCGGCGACTTCGAGGCCCGCTGCAAATGGGTCCGCAAGAAGTGGAATCGCCTCCATAGCTACTTCGGTGATGAGAAGGTGTTTTCCCTCCTGATCGACGTCTGCATCAGCGATCAGCATTGTCCTGTCATGCAGATTCCTGTATTGCGGGCGGCGCTTGAGGTACTCGTCATCAAGCTCGGCCTGACCAGGATAAGGCCGGAAGATGAACCTCGGATGCAGCCGAAGAGGCGCAGACGAAGAGGAGGAGATCATGGCCGACACAACGATTCCGCTTCCAAAGTACCTGTGCCACAAGACGGTTGAGGCGCTGAAGATCGATCACATCGAAGGTCGCCTCGGTGGCAGCGCCTGGGTCTATCCTGTCAATACGCAATATCCCCGGTTTATGGTGTCGGCCGAATACATGGCCAAGCACACCCCGCGCGCTGGCGGCTACTGGGTGCGCTACGAGGACGGATACGAGAGCTTCAGCCCCGCCACTGCGTTCGAGAGCGGCTACGTTCGGGTGGAGGACCCCTCTGTCCCGTCGACGATCGACCGGCTGGAAGACAAGCTTAATTCTGACCCGGACGCGGCTGTAAACATCAACCCGGATGGGACCGTGACAGGATTGGACGTCATAAATCCTGAAATTCCTCCGGAACTAGAGACTAAGGCTGACACCACAGATGACGCTCCGCCCAATTGAAGCCATACCGCTTTTCGAGGGATTCAAGGTTGCCGACAAGGACAACATCGGTGAGCCGCCGACCCTGCTCTGGCTCGAGCTCACCGATCTGTGGGTTGACGACAACTATCAGCGCGACCTCAACCGCAAGTCGATCGACCTGATCAAGGACATCGTCGGTGATTTCAGGTGGGACTGGTTCACTCCACCGACGGTCTGCCGCTCGGAAGGCAAATACAAGGTAATCGACGGCCAGCACAGCGCGGTCGCAGCGAAGACGGTCGGGTTGAAGCGCATCCCCTGCCTGCTCATTGCCGGTTCGGAGCTTGAGGTCCAGGCGGCCGTCTTCGTCGCAAAGAACACCAACCGGAGGGCGATGTCACAGCTCGACATTTATCGAGCGAACATCCTCGCCGGCAACGACATTGCTGCGACAACCGACCAACTGTGCCGCGATATCGGCGTGCGCATTCGGGTCACGTCTCCGCACGCGAAGCACAAGGTCGGAGATTGCGGTTCGGTCGGCACGATCATGGCGATCATTCGTGCGAAGGGCACCGGCGTGGCCGGATCCGTGCTGCGTACTTTGGTGCTCGCCGAGCGCGCGCCGATCACGTCGGTGGAGCTGCAGGCGGTGACAAGGATCATCACCTCAAGCCCGGGCCTGTCGCCGACGGAGTTTGGTAAGGTGATCGCCGGTATGGGGACCAGGGGGCTCGACCACTGCCTTGCAGACGCCAAGAAGAGGCGCATCAAGCCAACCATCGTGTTAATGGACACCTATCTCAAGCGGCTGAAGGAGGCTGGCATTGGCCTCGCAGCGTGATCCATTCTTCGGGCTACAGCGACGCCACTTCGGCGCCATCATGGCGGACCCGCCATGGAATTTCAGAAGCTACACGGCACTCCAGACGCAGAACCCTGGTAGCCGCCGGGACGTCGATCGCCACTACGAGACGATGACCTGGAAGGAAATTGCGGCGATGCCGGTCGGTCAGCTTGCTGCACGGCATTGCCACCTGTTCCTGTGGGCAACCGGCCCGTGTCTCCAGCAGGCGTTTATGGTGATGGATGCCTGGGGGTTCAAATACTCCGCGATGGCGTTCGTCTGGGTCAAGCTGAAGCGGTCCCACAATCCCTTCCAGCTCCGGGTGCTGCCGTCGTCCGAGATGGACCTCCACGTCGGGCTTGGGCTTACCACCAGGCATAACGCCGAGTTCTGCCTTCTCGGGCGCAGTGCGGCCTCCAGGCGCAATGCCAAGGACGTCCGTGAGGTGATCATGGCGCCGGTCCGCCAGCACAGCCGCAAGCCTGATGAAGCGTTCGCGCGGGTGCAGCGATACTGCGACGGGCCCTACCTCGACCTGTTCTCCCGCGAGGATCGTCCGGGGTGGACTAGCTGGGGGCTTGAGGCCAACAAGTTCGCGGAGGCCGCAGAATGACTGTACGTGTCCGCGCCTGGGGCCACCCCAAGCTTCCCGATGTCAATTTCAAGGCCGCCAGGTTTGACGCTGAGACTCAAGCGATGGTTAAGGACTACCCAATGCTCGATGTGCAGCGGATCGAGCCAGTTCCTTCCGATGCCATCAGGAAGTACCTGGAGCAATTGCGATGAACTGGTTCCGCAGGTTCTTCAAACAGCCAGTCGAGAAGCACTGGGCCGAGACGCCAGATGAAGAGTTCGGCGTCGGCAACTATCGTTATGTTTATGGCGTCTACGCCAGGAAAGGCGAGATCGTTACATGCGAACGTGGGCACCACATCTTCACGTTCCTTCGTGACATCAAGGTCGGTGATCCATTCGATCCAAATGTACAGGGCGATTGGCGTCAGCCGGAACCCAAGCGAGGTACCGTCTCTCAGCCATGCAAGCTCTGCCGCGCGCGCTGGTTCAAGGGGACCTATTTCCATTTTCCCGATGGTTGGCGAATAGGGAGGCCTTATGCCCGGTTACCTGGTGATTGACACAGAGACGTCGGGACTCTTCGACTTCAGCCGCGCGGCCGATGGGTTTGAGCAGGGGCGACTCGCCCAGCTTGCCGTCATCCTCTGCGAATCAGAACCGGACTTCGAGATCACCCACAAGGCTGACTTTTATGTCAAGCCTGACGGTTGGCTGATGTCGCCGGACGCCACCAGAGTGAACGGGTTGACGGACGAGTTCCTGGAGGCGAACGGCATCCCGATCGCGCAAATCCTTGATTTTTATGCAAAAGCCATTCACGAGGGCCGCGGCGTCGTAGCCTTCGGGGCGCAGTTCGATTGCAAGGTTATGCGGGGCGAACTCCGCCGCGCCGGCCGCGACGACCTGTTCAATATCACCCCCAACACCTGTCTTATGCGCACAATGACAGGGATATGCCGGCTCACAAAGAGCAACGGCAAGGGCATCAAGTGGCCAAAGCTTGAGGAGGCGATGGCATACTTCGATCTGCCCTTTGAGGTTACCCACCACGCCACCAACGATGTCATGGCCGCGTACCAAATCATGTGCAAGCTCAACGAGGTAGGATCGTTGAAGGAGCCGATCATTCATCGCGCGAAGAAGTATCCACCAGAATAGACCACATCATTGTGGCGGACTGGCGCAATTTCTCTTGACATTTCAATGATTGTACGCCTACGAGTCATACAAAGATCAGAATCGCGATAATTGTCCGTTTCCAGGTGAGTGTTGGCCTCCTTCCTCAGCCCCCCAGCTTCTCCGGGAGGTCCGTGCTTACCTGGATCCAGCTCGACCTCGGCAGAGCGCCCGTTCCCGCAGCTACCCACAGCATCCTAGGTGAACTTGGGCCCGCCGAGGTCGAACTTTTGCAGGGTGGAGCAGTGGCAGCTCACTAGGCTCATAACCTGGGGGTCGCCGGTTCGAGTCCGGCCCCTGCAACCACATAGAGGCAACGGCGGCGCGGCCGATGACAAGCGGCATGGTGGAGAGCCATACCACGCCGGCACACTGTGTCCGGAGGCGCCGGTAGCGACAAAACCGGCTGCTGCGACCTAAGAAGGGAAGCGGCCACGCGGGGCGGGTTGCTTCTACACCAATACACCCCAGAGCGAACGAGGGAAGGCGTCAGGTGCCAATCGGGCCTGACGCCTTCGCCGTTTCAAAGGAGGTTCACATGAGACACCACAATTCACCGATCGGACGCCGATCGACGGGACCGCACATTGCCCGTAAAGCCGCCGCCCATATTCAGCGCAATGCCGCTAAGCCCGGCCGCGACTGGATGGGTGGGCGCCCCGGCCAGATCGACCCCAGCGCCACCGCCGCGCCTCCGCCCGGTGGGTCTACGCCAATGCCACCGGATACGGGCGGCATGGGCGGTGGCCTGGGTGGTGGTGGCGGCATGGATGACCAGGGCTTGGGAGGGCTGTGATGATCCGCGGTCGCCCCTTCGGCCTCGCTGGCGCCCCTGGCGGTGCTGGCAACATGCAAAATTACCCCGGGTGGGGTGCTGGCGGTAGGCCCGGTATGCGTCCGCCTGCGCCGCGCCCGGCGGCTGGTCCTAATGGGATGGCCGTGCCCATGCAGGCGCCGGTGGGGCTGGCGCCTGGTGCCGGCGCTGTGCCCATGGGGCCCGCGCCTATGGCCGCTCCCGCGCCCGCACCGCAGGCGAGGCCAATGCCGGCCGCAGCGCCCATGGCCGCTCCTCCGGGCGCCGTACCCGGTGCGATGGGGTGATCCATGGCGCGCGAGAACGAAGCTGACCGCCACCCCAAAGCTTATCCGAGTGGTACCGTTGGGACCATCACACCGAGCGATACGACCGTCATTTCTCCAATCTGTTCGGTCCTGTTTATCAACTGCACTGTGGCAGGAAACGTCGCAGTGCGAATGTTGGATGGCAACATAGCGACGCTTCCGGTGCCAACGGGCGTTACGACGCTCGAGCTTCAGTATGACCAGGTGAAGGCCACCGGCACGACCGCTACAGCCACTTTCGTTGGCCTCTACAATCTGTAAGGCGCCTCCTTGAGCGTCGGCACTCACCACCACCACGTTAACCAGGCGACACTCCCCCACCTGAACGCGCTGCGGAACACCCCGTCGTTCCGCCGCATGTGGGCAAGGCCGTTCAAGGTGAACGTCGCCCACACGATAGCCGACACGGCCGGCTATAACGTGTTGGGGAGCATCTATTACCTGGACAAGGATTTCTACGCCGCGGTGATGTCCGGGCAGCTCCAGATCCAGGGGATGAATCCGAAGGCGATCATCCAGGCGATCCTGATCCACGAGCGCACCGAAAAGTGCCTGCTCGACGCTGACAATGACGTCGATGACTACCTCGGTAGCCCGAAGATGGAGGGCCATGAGGCCGGCGCGCACGAATACGCGACCCTCGCCGAGCATGAGTTTGTGCGCCAGTTCACCACGCCCCGCGCCTATGAGGCTGGGTTGCGCAGGATCATCCACTTCAACGAGCATAAGCCGATCACCAATCCACCGCAGGACCTCGACTGCGAGCCGTACATCGACGAGATGGACAGCGCCGACAAGCGCGCCCTCGCCGAAATGCGCAAGCTACAGGTCCAGGATGCGGGCAAGGCCTCCAAGGTTTCCGTCGACTATCGTCGGGCAGTCGGGGAGGACCAGTGTGTTCGGTGCGCGAACTGGATGGGACAACAGACGTCAGAATTGGCGCCATGCCGGGTCACGTCGGGCGCCGTGCGGACCAATTTCTGGTGCAAGGAGTACATGCTCCGCGATGTTGAGGCGCAACCGCAGGCGGGCGCACCCGCAGATGTCCAGGCACAAGCGGCCGCCCCGCAAGCGCAAGCTCCGGTTCAGCCGGAAGAGGTCCATCCTCTCCGCGCCGCCGTTACCGGGGAGGCATCAGCAGGCCTCGCGTCGGCGCCTGCACCTACTGGAGCGGCTTCAGTACCTGGTGCAGCTTCAGTACCAAATGAAGCTCCCGCGGTCGCCCCGAAGCCCAAGAAGCGCAAGCGCAGCAAGATCAAGATGCGTCGCGACGAGGAGGGGAACCTCCACGCGGAAGTGACCTACGACGACGGCAGCAAGAAGCACGTGAAGACTCGCAAGGGCGACGACGGCACGATCGACGCTGACGTGACAGAGGAGTGATTGGTGTCCGCAACCCTGCTCGACATGCAATGGATCGCCGGAGACGCGTTCTTTGCCGGCCGTGTTCGCGCCTCGATGATGACGTTCTGCATCAATCAGGTCACGAACAACACGTCGATCAAGAATTTCTGCGCCACCGTCCTCAACAACCCTAACCAGTTTATCAACCAAATTCTCCTCGGCGCGTCAGCCAATCAGACGCTCGCAGACAGCGTTGTTGCGGCGGCTGGTGCCAATTTTACGACGTCGACGCTCCCTTCAGCAGTGCAAGCTGCCGTGACTACCTCGACGCCCCTTACGACCGGCGCGACCGACACGGAGATTAACAACGCTGTGGCGCAGGTCATCACGGCGATGGCAAATGTCTGATGTCGGTTGCCATTGACCAAAATGGGTCAAAGTTAACACTCGGCGCCACCGGGCCATTTAATTACACTGGTTTAACTATTACTAGCGGCCTCGTTGGCGGTTTCCTGCTCGTTCACGTCGCTGGGTTTACTAATTCTGCTGGAACTGTCGTTTCTGGTGTCACCTGGGGTGGCACGGCAATGACCAAACTCCAGGAGACGAACGACCGCACTAATACCGGTACGTTCACGTCAGACTGGATATTAGCCAACCCAGCGTCAGGAAACTTAACTGCTGTTATTACAACGACGGCGGCTTTTGGTGGCGGTATTGGTGGTGTTGCTCACGCATCGTCGTGGTCCGGGGTCGGTAGCGCCATAGTTTCTGCTACTAACAATGGAAATAGCTCCACCTATACTGCTGCTTTCAACAATTCTCTCGGCAGCGCTACGATTGGGACTTATTCGTCCGATTCCAGCGGCAATACGTTAAGCCCGACGTCTCTTTATAGTGACCAGACAAATTCGATCAGTGCGGCAAATTATTCAACCGCCAATGGGACTGGAACGCTTAGTTGGAGCGGCCCCAATCCCGATTTCTGGTTCTCCGTTTCAATAAGGCTTGTAGCTGCTAAGTATCTGTTCGCCGGCACCAGCCTAGACTCTAACGGAACGACGACGGCGACAGCATCGTTCAACATAGGCGCCGTTTCCAGCCCATTCGTATGGGTCGGATGGATGGGCATCGGCGCGACCGCCAACCCGACCGCGGCTACGATTGGTGGCCAGGCGATGAACCTGGACATCATCTCGACGGACTTTCCGGCGGCTGTGTTCTCGCTCAAGACGTCCGGCCTGTCGGGGTCGCAGACCGTTTCCATTACTCAGGCCGGCACGGCGTTCTTCAATCGCGTGTTCTGGTGCTGGTACTCGACTATCAACTGGACGCTAAATCGCACGGCGCAGATTCCGGCCAACGCCAGCAATATCAACATCGCCTTTGACGCCCAGGACATTCAATTCGCCCCCGGCTGGATCAGTGGATCGACTACCTGGGATTACAGCTCCTCAACGATTGGCCCGTCAAACAGTAACCGTAACCCGACCGACAACCATTTCCTTGCCGGCGACTGGGACTACGGAGGCGCGTCCGGCACGAACAACGTCAGCAACAGCGCTGGCAACTTCATGGACGCGGCAATCGCAACTTACAAATTGGCATCCACGACCGCGCCAAGCGGATCGTTAATGTTAACCGGAGTGGGATAAATGACCCAGTTGCTCACGTCAGAAATTGGGCTTGTTAGCCGCACGCTGCCACAGCCGACCGTCGACAATCAGGAAGGCGAGCAGCGGCTTGGCCGATACCGCGATATGTACACCATAAGCCTTGTGGCGCAGCCTTATGGGCTGGTCGACGAGGGCACCTATTTTGTCGCCAACAATTCCGGTACTGGCGTCGCCACCACCGCCACTCCAACGGCGTTCTCAGACACCGCGCCACTGTTTACGATTTACAATGCAGATACCGCGCAGAACGCGGTCAACAAGCGCATCTCTCTGGACTGGATGCGCATCACTGAGACTGCGGCCGGCACCGCTGGTGTTGATCTCCGCCTGCGAGGCGTACTCGATTACACCGTACCGTCAGCGGGCACTCTCTTGACGCCCGTGAATGCCAACGGGGACTACCCGAAATCGATTTCTATTGCGCAGCCAAGGATCCTGCCGACCGGCGTTACCCAGACCGCAAACTCGCGCGTCATGATCGGCACGTTGGTGGCGATCCCCACGCAGACCGCGCCGCTTGCTGCCTTGTCCGAGGTTTATTTGAACTTTGGTGGTTCTGGTGGTGGGCCGTTCTACGACAACGCAGCAAGCGCCAACATCGTGAAGATTTCTTATCCGCTTCCGCCGGTCATCATCGGCCCGGGTCAGTGCTTCATGCTGGAATTTTTGATCACCTCGCAAACGGCCGCATCATCGTGGACCGTTGAGGCCGGCTGGTGGGAGCGGTAATCTCAGTATGAACACCGGCTTTATTCAGGTCGCGCCGGACTCGACCGGAAAGCAGCTAGACAACGACGTCGTCCAGGTCCCGGCCGGCACTGTCGTCACGGACGGATTGGGCAATCAGACGACGCTGACGTCACCGCAGTATTATTTTCGTGAGCGGATCGTTGTAGCCGACTCCAACAACCCGTCCGGTCTTGCTCCGGTTCGTGTTCAATTCGGCCTGTCGCCCATGGACATGGGGTTGTCGGTACAACTGGCACCTGGACAGGCTGATCTGCAGACGATCGCGGCGCTGCTGCTGGATATCGATACTCAGCTTGCAAACATAAATGGGACTACGCCTCTTGGCGGCATTAGCGCGGCGGCGCCCATAATGGTGTCCCCGGTGGCTGGGTTGCCGCCGAGTTCGTTGTCCCCCACTATGCCGCGGCCGGCAATTGGCGACATGTTTGGCCGTCAGATTGTTGTCCCGTACGGCACCAGGGAATCGTTCATCACAACCAGTGTAACGATCACCAGTACGACGTCCGCCCAAACCCTTTTGGCGGCGCCGGCGGATGTTTTCACATTTAACGATCTTCTAGCTGTCGTTGCGTCCAACACGTCAGCAATAGCGACGGAACTGGACATCAGCGACGGCAATAGCGTTATTCCGCTGTATCTTCCGGCCGGCGACACGCGCGGCATTTCGCTTGGCGTTGCCGCCAAATCGTTTCCGGGCGGAACGGCCTGGACTGCGACCACATTGACATCGGTCGCTTCAGTTAAAATCTGGGCGATGTTCTTCGCCAACAAGAGCAGATAGAGTTGAGGGGATGAGATATGTCTGGCGCTGGTGACTTTTTCGAGCAAGAGGTCCTGAACTATCTGGCCGGATCGCTGGCGATGCCGGCACTCCCTCCGATCTTCGTGGCGTTGTTCACGACTGCTCCAACCAGCGATGCCGGTACGGGTGGTACCGAGGTCACGACTGCGGGTACCAATTACGCTCGCCAGCAGATTGCCGGCGCCGTCACCACCAACAACACGACCGCGTCCGGCAACGCGACCCTGCATTTCGCGTCGGTGCCATCCTGGATCCTTGGCCCGAGCGGCACGGGCGTCGTCGGTATGCAGATTCGAGACGCGACGAGCCCGGCGGTTATCCCCGCGAACACGACCTTGGTGTCAGCGACCGCCACGACCGTCGTCATGAGCAACAACGCCGCTGGCGCTGGCGTCGGCAACGGCGACTCGATCACATTTTCCTGCTTCGCTCCCGCCTCCGCATCCTCCAACAACCCTGAGCCTGGCACGCTCCCTGGTGCGATCACTAACTCGGCCGCGACCGTCACATTCAACCAGTCGACCGGATCTTGGGGCACTGTTACAGCGTTTGCGCTCTACGACGCGGTAACGAGCGGCAATTTCCTGGCCTGGGACTACATCGGCAATTTCAAGTGGGTGCCGTTCACCGCGAACTCCGCGTCGCCTATGGTTGTGACGGCGGACTCGACGGGTGATGCTCCGGCTAACAACAGCACTGTCGTTGTCACACAGAAGTACGGCGCGACGCTGCCTACACTGAGCGCAGGTTCGTTCTCCGGCCTACTGAACAGTACTGGCCTATCGGGTGCAACGTTCAATCTGCAATCGACGGGACCAACTACACTAAATTCGTCCTCGATCGGCGGCGGCCTATTCCGCCAGGTCACCCAACAGGTGATCGGCAACAACACCACGCCGTCGTTCGCTACGAGCCAACTCACGGTATCTATGGCGTAAGCATCGGCCAAATCGAGGTTGATGTGTGGCCCTTCTCAATTCCCGGTCGCTCTGGCTACCGGACAACGTTACTGTTGCCCTTTCCGGGAGATGCACGCTTCAGCTTAAGGCCAGCGCTGCTGCCGTAGGGGCAGCGTCGGTTGCTGCGTCTACCGAACTACAGTTAAAGGCCAGCGCCAAAGCGACCGGGGCTGCAGCGCTTGCGGCCGCCACCGAACTCCAGTTGAAGGCGTCGGCCGCAGCAGGGGGCGCCGCTGCGCTTTCTGCCCGCTCTGAACTGCAGCTCAAAGCATCAGCGGCAGCAACGGGTGCCGCTGCGATTGCTGCGCGCGCCACTATGCAGCTCAAGGCCGCTGCGGCTGCCACAGGGGCCGCTGCCCTGGCTGCCAGCGCCGAGATTCAAGTTAAGGCGCAGGCTTCGGTTAGTTTCTTCGTCGCCCTTGCTGCGCGAGCGGAACTGCAATTGAAGGCCGCTGCTGCCGCCACGGGTGCGGCGGCGTTAGCGGCCAGGTCGACGATGCAGGTGAAGGCCTCTGCTGCTGTGATCAGCACGGTGCCGCTTGCCGCTCGCGCCGAGATGATGGTCAAGGCGGCTGGTGGCGCCTCCGGTGCCGCCGCGCTTGCTGCTCGAGCGGCCATGCAATTGAAGGCCTCTGCGGCTGCTACCGGCGCCGCCGCGCTCGCCGCCCGTGCTGGAATACAGGTGAAAGCCGCTGCGGCCGCGACGGGGTCTGCTGCGCTGGCTGGCCTGGCCGCGATGCAACTCAAGGCATCCGGCGCTATCAGCTTTGCCGGCGTCGTTGTCGCCCTTGCCGGCAACTGTGTCATGATGCTGAAGGCGAGCGCCGCAGCGGTTGGGGCCTCTGCCCTATCGGCGCGCTCGACGATACAAACGAAGGCAAGTGCGGCTGCGTCGGGCACGGTACCGCTCGCTGCGCGTACCCAGATTCAGGTTAAGGCGCCCTCGCCCATCACCGTGACCGCCAACCTGGCCGGGCGATCGGTCATGATGGTGAAGGCCTCGGCCAGCGCTGTCGGTGCCGCTGCACTATCGGCGCGCTCGGCGATGCAGCTCAAGGCCGCCGCAAGCGCATCTGGTACCCTCGGGCTAGCTGCTCGAGCTGCGATCATGATGACCGCCCGGGGCGGGCTCAGCGCGACCGTCGGGCTTCTCGCTATAGCGGGCCGCGCGGCGATGATGCTGCAGGCGTTCGCCGGCATCACGGTTTCCGCGCCGGTCGCTCCACCACCTGCTGGCGGCGGCAAGCGGCCGATCAAGGGCAAGCCGAAGTACATCTCTCCGCTCAGCCTCAAGCCATTGTGGAGCGAGGGTGACCGGAAACGCGCCGCGATCGCCGCCAAGCTGCGGCGTAAGGATATCACCGAGGAGGAGCTCACGCTTCTGCTCACCCTGCTCGATGACGAGGATTAGACATGCACGGTAGCAACTGGCACCCGGGCGGCCACAAGGGAAAGCTCCATCGAGAGATGGGCATACCGGAAGGGCAGAAGATTCCCCAGGGCCGGCTCACCGCCGCGACGCATTCGAGCA
>Ga0126376_10001280_pt1 | contig 13434 bp, 6 predicted proteins | sample PanSoiMetPlot_15_FD_92760 | JGI IMG/M metagenome (GOLD analysis project Ga0126376, IMG submission 92760) | Tropical forest soil microbial communities from Panama - MetaG Plot_15 | ecosystem: Environmental > Terrestrial > Soil > Tropical forest > Bulk soil | place: Panama | collected 2016-02-17
CGGCCTGACGCCGCGCCGCGCCGAGCAATGCGTCGCCGCCCGCGCTGCCGCGTGCGCCCGGCGCAAGGCCGAGGCCAAGCCGTAGGCTGCGCGCCGCGGTCTCGATCTGCCGCGCCGAGAGGCGGAAACGCTCCGCCGCATCGACCAACGCGGCCAGGTCGGTGAGCAGCCCGGCGCGCTGCAAGGCCGACGCCCAGAGCTCCTGGCGCTGCGCGGCATCGGGCCCGGCGAACGGAACCTCGACCAGCGGGAGCCCGACAAGGTGCGCGCGCCATGCTGCGTCCGCCGGCGCGGACAGGAAGGTGGGGACGCAGAGCCCTCGCAGTGCCGGCGCGAGCGCCGGCACCGCCTCGGCGGCAGGCTCGATCAGGAGCAGCGCGTCGACAAGGCGCGCCGCCAGCAGGCCATCGCGGACGATCGTCTGCGCCTGCGCCTCGTCGGCGACGGTCAAGCGGACAATGTCGCGATCGAGCCGCCGCGCAAGCCCGGCCACGGCCGTTGCGCGCGCGTCGGAATGAGCCCCCGCCATCGCGATCAGAGGCACTTCGCCCGCGACGATCGCGGCCGCAAAACGCTCGAGCGGACCGGGGTCCGCATCCGGGACGGGATGCTCGAAAGCGAGCCCGCAGCGGGCGGATATCATGCGTCCGAGCAGATGCGCCGAGAGCATCGGGTTCGCGGCGAATTCGCAAAGCGGCAGCGGCGTGCGCGGCTCTTCCGCGGCGAGCGGCAGCAGCAGCGCGGGCCCGACCAAAGGACCGTCGGCCGCAAGCGCATGGCACGCAGCCTCGCCGAACAATCGTCGCGCCAGATCGACGGTCGGCCAGCGGCGGCGCACGTCGTCGTTGAGGTAGGCGAAGATCTGCGCATAGGCCGGATCGATATCGGGCGCCAGCGCCAGCATGAGGACACCGGCCGCGGTCTCGTCGAGATGAAAACGCGCGATGACTGCGTCGATCGCCGCATGAGGCTCGCGCTCGGGAAGCGCTGTGGCATCGGCAGCGTTCGCGCCTTTGCGGGCGTGAAGGGCATCGACCTGTTCGTCGCTGACGAAGAGGCCACGGAACTCGTCCAGCGAAAGCTGATAGCGCGCCCGGAGCCGCTGGACCTCGCGGCCCAAGGCCGCGTCGAGCCTTCCGAGCGGAAAGCGCTGCCGAACCGCGCTCATGGCGGCACCCGGCCAAAATCGACGCGCGCGCCGGACGGCGCGACGACGCTGCCTTCCGCGATCCGCGCGAGCGACAGGACCACGTCGAGCGGCGGTCGGTTCAGCCGTCCGCTCCAGCCGCCGGGACGGCGCTCGAGGGCGGCGGTCGTCGCCAGCAGGTTGGTCCACAGGAAGGGCGCCGACGCGTCCCTGAACCCGGGCAAGCGCCGGGCAAAGCGCGCCGATGCGGCGCGGGCAAGTCCGGCCAGAGCCCTCGCAGCCGCGCGTGAGCCGACCAGGCTGCGCGGCGCGAGGAGGAAGCGCGCGTCCCCTCCGCGGCGCAATGGCTCGAGCTGCGGCGCGAAATCCGCCCATCGATCCGCCGGGATTGCGCCAAGGCGCGCCGACATCGCCGACGCCGACGCGCGCGCGTCGAGGCCGAACAATTCGCGCCACAGGCCGTCGCCGAGGTACTCGGCAAATCGTCGCCGGCCAGCGCACAGTCCGAGCGCCGCATGCCCGACGAGCGCTGCCGCGTCGGCCGGCGCGTCCGGCCAGGTCGCGACAATGCTTGCGATGTTCGCGAACTCGAGCTCGGGGAGGAGCAGCAGCAGGCCGCCGAACGGCGTGAACCGGTAAGCCGGGTCCGGCCCGGCCGGACGGTTTCGGCGCGCGGCCGCAGCCAGAATGCGCTGGGCGTCTGCGGCAGGCACGGAGCTTGCGGCGGCGTCTAGCTGCTGCGCGGGAGAGGATAGCGCGCCGGCGGCGCCATCGCGCGCGTCATGATCGAGCTCGCCACCGAGCTCGACCCATAGACGCGCCGCGGCGGCGAGCGACGCGCCGGCGAGGACCGGTTTGCGCGCGAACGCGCCGACAAAAATTGCGAGCGCTGATGCGGCTTGGGGGAGCTCGGCGGCCGCTTCGGCCACCGCCTCGGCGCACTGCTCGAGACTGGCGGAGCCGCGATCGGCGCGGCCGAGCTCGTCCACGATCCGGTCGGCCTCGGCGGTCGTGAGCGCGCCGAGCACCGACATCCGCCGCAGCGGAGACAGGCTGGCGAGCGCTTTCAGGCCCACCCGTGGTTCCGCCAGGACGGCGGTCCGGATCGCCTGGGATCGCGACAGGAAGCGCAAACCTTCCGCATCGCGCAGCCACCACCGACCGGCGGCGCGCCCCTCGGCCAGCGCCTCGAGCAGCGCCGCGAGATAGATGGCGTGGCTTGCGTAGCAGCCGACGCCGTCGCCGTCGACGGATCCTGTCTGCTCGGCGCGACGCAACTCGCGGACGATTGCGTGTGCCAGGACCGCTGCGAAGCTCTGCGGCTCGAAGCCGGCGTCGAGCGTGACGTCGACCTCGAGCCGGCGGATTCTGAGCACCGCTTCGCCGGACCAGGCGTGCGCCGCCCGCTCGATCGCCTCGGGCAGAAATCTCTGCGCCGCATCGACGAGCCGTTGCTGAAGCTCTCCTGGCGCGGGATGGTCGCGCGGCGCGAGGCCGCGCAGTTCAAGGCGTCGAATGGCGACGCGGGCGGGCATGGGTCAGTCGTCTTCCGACGACTTGCCGGGGGCGTTGGTCTCTCCGGCCTGCCGCGCCTGTCGCTTCGTGCGGGGTGACTGCGGGCCCTGCGTTGCTTGCGTGCCTTCCCTCGAGCCCGCCTCCAGCATTTGCGCAAGGCGCCTGTTGTCCTGTTCCAGCGCCTCTACGCGATTGACGAGTTGCCGCAGGGCTTCGACCACAAGAGCCTCAAAGCCCTGTGGGCCGATAAGGTCCATATCGGTGCTCGGGTCGTGACGGACCCAGTCCGGAAAGACCTTTGCGACCTCGTCGGCGATCAGCCCCGCGTGGCGCCCCGGACGGAGCTGGGCTATGTCCGCATGCTCCCACGCGAACTCGACGCCGCGCAGCGCCAGGAGCTTCTCGAGCGCTCCCTCGAGGGGCCGTATGTCGCGCTTCAGCTTGGCGTCGGACGGGTTGGAGAACGTACCCCAGACCGTCAGATTGCCCCTGACCAGCGTGTTCCCTTGGACATCCAGCCTCGCGAGCGGCGACGCAGCCCCGATGCCGACGTTGTCGAAGCCATCAAATACCACGGTGCTGCCGCCGCTCTGAATATGCAGCACGCCGTCATCGGTGTCAGACACCCGCGAGCCGAGGAGTTGAAGGAAGGCGGAGCCCGTATTGGTGACCGTAATGCCGCCGCCGAGGTTCAGGCTGCCGGCGATGGTGGCGTTGCCGGTGATATTGGCGCTGCCCGCGCTGATGGCGCCGGCCGTGAGCGTGGTGGCCACGTTCGCGTCGCCGTTGACATCGAGCAGGTGCGCGGGGCTTGGCGTGCCCACTCCGACCTTGTCGTTCCCGTCAAACGTCACGGTGGAGCCGCCGCTGCGAATGCGAAGGATTCCGTCGTCCTGGTCGATCAGCGCGGAGCCGAGCAGTCGCAGGAATGCGTTGGCGTTGTTGACCGCGATTCCACCGCCATGCACGTCGAGCGCAGTGTCTGCCTGCGGCGACTTTGTGCCGATGGCGACGTGCGTCAGGACCCCGTCGGCGCCGAGCTCGATCGTGCCGTTGCTCGCGGTCATGAGCAACGTCCCGTCGTTCTCGCCGCTGACGATGGAGCCGTTGAGATGCAGCTTGGTGGGGTCGCCGTCGTGACCGAAATCGCCCTTGACGTCGAGTGCGAGCCCCGCTTGCGGCACGGCAACGCCGATGCCGACGCGCGAGTCCGTCCCGACCGACAACGCCGGCGGCGTCGCCAGGGTGACGGGCGTCCCCGGATTCGACGCCGCGACCAGGAGCCGGTTGACTGCGCCGCCGGACGGCGGCTGTCCGATCGACACTTCGAGGTTCTGCACCGTCGGCGTCGAGGCGTCGACGTTGCGCCGCAGGAAGAATGAGCCCGCAGGCTCGCTGCCGTCCGATGCGCGCAGGCTGAGTTGTCCGCCCCACAGGCGCGCATCGCCCAGCACGCGCATATTGCCTTCCACCCATACCAGCTCGTTGCCGATCAGCCTGCTCGAATTGTTGGGATCGGCCACGAGGTCGGCGACCTGGACGCTAGCCTTCTTCTCCAGATCGTCATTGCTGAGGCCGGCCTGCTGATCGGTCTGCCGATCGCGCAGCCTGAGCACGCCGTCCGCAGCCAGCACGCTCTCCGCGACAGCCCCGACATAGCGCCGCGCGACCCGATTGAGCGCGAGTTGCGGCGCCGTGCGTGGGTTGAAGCCGCCGGCAACCGCGTCGTAGCTGACGATTCCGACCGGGACCAGCCAGTCGGCGCTGTCGTCCGGAAAGAGCTGATGCGGCGCCGATCCATCGAGCACGACGGCCGCGGCCGCGTCGAAGGCGATCAGCATGTCGCGCGGGTCCGGCACCGTGACGCCGTTCAGGACGATGCCGTCGCTTCGCTGGGCGACGTTCTGCGCTCCGGTCACGATCGCATATGTGTCGGCGATCCGGGTGGCCGGATCGCCCGCGCCGCAGGTCTGGAATCCAGGCGCAATCATCTGCGTGTCCAGCACGCTGTATCTGAGCCAGACCGGCTGGTTTCCGGACGAGAGTCCGGCGAACATGTCCGCTGTGACCTGCGCCGGGGAGATCACGACGATCGCTCGGCCATACCCGTCCCAGGCGACGCCGGGCTCGATATACATCTGCGTCGCGCCGCTCGCGTCAGTGATCTCGACTAGCGCCAGCCCCGCGGCGATGCCCCAGCTGCGCCCGGACAGTGCGAGCCTCTCCGTCTTGTCGCGTGCATAGTCGACGGCGGCATTAAGGTCGTCGGCGCCGATGTACTGGCCGTTCGAGAACGTCGGGCGTTGCGGCAATGTATCGGACATCGCGGAAACCCTTTCGCTGCTAGCTCCTGCTTGGCGGCGCCTGCCGCAGCGCGTCGAGCGTCGATTGCTGTGCCGTGACCGTGGCCCTGAGGGAGTCGAGTTCGGCGCGCATCGCAGCCATGGCGGCGGCACCGGCGGCGTCCGACGTTGCCGTCTGACCGAGGCCGCCGATGGCAGCGGTGAGTAGCGGTGCGAAGCCGCTGATGAGTGGCCGGATGACCTCGGCCATGATCTTGGCACGCGGAGCGGATTGCAACGACTGGGGCGTCGCGTCCGGCGGAACGGGATCAAGTATCGCGTGCATGAGATCGTTCAGGGTGAGCGGCTGAGCTCCAGCGAAAAGATTCGCGGCCACGGCCTCCGAAATCGGGGTGCTCGGCTGATAGGTCTCGGTCGCGAAGGAAATCGGCTGGTTCAGGAATGTCGCCCTTGGGTCGACCGTCGTTGCATCCGTTGCGGGCGCTGTCGTCTGCCTCACGAATGCGTCTTGTTGCCGACGAAAGCGCTGGTCCGACAGGTTGAATGCGTTGCAGCAGGCGAACTGCAGGAACTCTCGGATAATGGGGACGAACGGAAGCCAGCCCAACCAGTAGCCCAGCGTCTTGGTGGTGACGACATGCTTGCGCAACGGCGTCCAATCGCAAATTGAGATGATCGTGCAGTCGCTGCTTCGAACCGTCACCGCGGCCAACGGCACGCGGGGATCTCCCGCCGGTAGGCAAGGCGGCAGCAGCACAGAGCAAAAGCAGCCGAAAAAGACCTCGAACATGATGGGGACCAGGGCTTTAAACGCGGCTTCAAGCGCACTCCAGAACGAGGGGTTGTCCGGAGCTGGGCATGCGATCGCCTGAAGCTTGGCGATTGCCTCGCAGTCGGTCCCGCCGGTATTGATCAGGTACCGAATGAGTGCCTGGCGTATGGCGCAGCAGAAATTGGACCACTGGACCGGGTCCTGCAGGTTCGTCGGGACGGTGATGCTGTTCGGGAAGATAGACTGGATGCAGCACTTCAGGCGCTCGAGGAGATCGCCGCCGATCAGCGTCGGCCTGGTTTCTGCAGGCGCCGGGAACACCTCGTAGCGATAGGCCTCGCAGGTTACCGTCGGTTCGCAGACCGATGGCGCGCCGCGGCGAGGCAGGTTCGTGGCAACCGGCGCGCTGCTCGAGATCGTCTCCCCGCAGCAACTCGCCGCCGACATCATGCTGCCGCAGCCGCAGGGTTTCGAGCCCGCCATGCCGCACGAACACGAGCCGGCGCCATTGGCGCTGCAGCCGCATTGCGAGCTGCCGGTCAGCGGCGTCACGCCGCGCGACGGCGTCTCGACGTAGCGGATCGCGACGATCCACGTTTGCGTCGTATCGGCGCAGAACGACTGATCCTTGAAGGGCGCGCAGTTGGGCGTGCTCGGGGTGCAGGCCTTGATCAGCTTGCAGATGTCGACGGGGTCGGGCGAGCAGACGATGATGTCGTTGCCGCACGGGTCGATGGCGTAGCCCTCGGAGACGCTGATTGTATTGGCGCAGGGACTGCACGTCACCTGCAGGCCGCAGACGACGCCATGACCGACGAGGTAACGGTTGTGCAGCCGGTTCTTGGCGAGAATGTAGTTTTCCAGCCGATTGAGATCCTGCTCGGTCAGGAGCTGCCCGGCGAAGAAGCGAGGCCGGCACAGGCATTCGAGGCCGCCGCAGTCCGGGCATGGCTGGCAACTTGGTCCCGCCGGAAAGAGTGCGGTTTTCTGCGTGGCGGCAGGCGCCGGACTGCTCCAGGCCGAGCCCTGGCTATAGGAATACGCCATTGTGGCCTCCCGCTATCCCTGTTGAACCGTGAACCAGCTTTCGAACAGCCCGCCGGCGATGCCGTCTCCTGTCTTGCTCACGTTGGGCAGCCAGGGCGGCAGGTGGTTTCCGTCGAGGCCGCGGAGCTTGTCGTCGCGGATCAGGTCGCCGTGCACCTCGACGCGAAGGGGCAGCTTGCCGTTGTTCTCCGCGACAGCCGCGCGCAGGTTCGCCTTCAGCTGGACGGCGTTGCACGTGATCCCTGCGCCCGCGGTGATGGCCGTGGCGGCGCTTTTGACGTCGCACGGCGTCGCGAGATTGACGCAAGAGAGGATCAGCGGGACCTCGCCCCACACGACCAGACCCATCGGATTCGGCTGCGGCGGCACGAGCGAGCCCAACAGCCTGACCGATTGAGTGGTCAGGTCGAGGGTCTGCACCGGGCTGCTGAAAGCGATGGTGAGAGGCGCCGTGATCACGTCAGCGACCGTGACCGTGCCACCGTTCTGCTGCCAGCTGACGGCGCAGATCCCGGTGAGGTCCTTACTCAGTCCCGATGGGCCCTGAGGGCCGGTTGCCCCCGTCGGACCAGGGGGCCCGGCTGGGCCGGCGGGACCTGTTTGGCCGGCGGGACCAGCCGGTCCGGGGGGACCGGAAGGGCCGGCCGGCCCGACCCCGCCTTGGGTCCCATTGTCCATCAGACAGAGCAGCGCCTCGGTGATGGCCTGCATCGAGGCCAGAACCGTACGCGCGCTGTTGTCGATGCGCGCAATGCCGGCCGCGTGGTCGTCGGCAGGCGACGTCGGCGGGTCCTGGATGTCCTCGAGCTTGAAGCCGACCTGCCAATTGTTGACGCGGGCAAGCACCACGCAATCGGGCGTGTCGCAATCCGGGCACTCGGGAGCGAGCAGCGCATCGCGGCAGTCGGCGCTCGTGATGTCGATCACGGCGACCGCCCCGGCCGGCGGCGGCGGGGACGCGCCCGAATAGGGCACGTAGAGACGGCGACCGGACGCCGTCATGGCGAAGCGGCCGATCGTCGGCGACAAGGCAAAATCACCGCTCGTCGTGTTGGCGGCGCCGTTGGCGAGCGCGATGAGATTGACCGCTTGCAGCGCCTGCGCGCTCGCAACGATCGCAAAGGCGCCTCCCGGCGCGATCATCATCGAGGTGGGAGCGTCCGCGAGCGCGGCGCAGTTCGTCACCGCCCCCGCGGTCGTCACCAGGCACAATGACTTGTGCGCCTGATCGAGCACCGCGAGCGTATCGCCGCTCGGGCCGGTCGTCGCCAGCGCGACCGCGAAACTGGCCACCGTCGGCGTGCCGGTGATGTTCACGGTCTTGAGACTGGGCGTGCCCGAGGTGAGGTCGGCCTCGATCAGCGTCGCCGCGCCGGTGGCGAACCACGCGCTCTTGCCGTCGGACGAGAAGACGCCGGCGCTGCGGGCCCCGCTCGCGGTCGCGGTCAACGTCGCGGTGGCGGGCATTCCGGCCGGAAGAAGCCAGAGATTTCCGCTCGCCGGCGCGGCGGCGAGCAACCGCCCGTCGCTTGCCGCCGTGAGCGCGATCGCCGTCTCATGGGCGGAGCCGAGCGTGAGGGTCGCGGCCGGCGGCAGCGCGAGGCCGCCGCTGCCGCTTGGATTAAAGACCCAGATCTCGGCCGCGGCGGCTCCCTGCACGGCAACATAGAGAATGGCGCCGTCGGGCGATGTCGCGAGATCGAGCGCCGCGCGTCCGAGCGGAAGGCTTGTCTCGATGAGAAGGTGCTCGGTGCCGAGCTGATACAGGGTCGAGTTCGTGCCGCCGGTCAGGACGAAGAGCCGGTCGTTCGCCTCATCGAGCGCGACCGCTACGGGGTCGGCAATGTTGATGCTGCACGAGCCCCAATGCAGCTTCGGCGCATGCAGATGCACCGGAGGGAGCGACGGCCGAACGACGACGTCGAGCGAATAGGATTCCAGGATGCGGTTCGGCGCGCACTGCGTGTCGTCGCAGCCGCATTCGTCGTAGAGCACCGGAATCTCTTCCGTGGGACACTCGCGCCAACTGAGGCAGAATTCGAGGACGTGGGTCGCGGTGTCCTTCGCCTGCACGAGCGCGTCGATTGCCGGCACGCTGGTGATGTCGAATACCTCCTCGTGCGCCACAAGGATGTCGTGCCCGCAGCAGTCGACGGCCGATCCCGGCCGCAGCACCACCAGCCGGTCCGGGCAGGTCGGGTGCGCGCGGATCTGCAGCCCGCACACGACGCCCGTTCCGTGCAGGCGCTGGTGATGCAGGCGGATCTTCTCGCGGAAGTACCATTGCTCGTCGGTGAAGTCGCGCTCCACCAGCAGCTTGCCGGTGAAGTAGTTGTTGCGGGTGAGTGCGCGCGGCTTGCAGTCTTCGCAGGTCGCGGCGAGATCGCCATGGCGGTCCATCGACATTGTGAATCCTCCCGCGCTCATGCGATGCGTGCCGGATGGCCGACCCGGGTGAGCCCAAGGCGTGGCCCCGCGCCGACATTGGGTGCCGCGCTCAAGACGGTTGCCCGTCCCAGCCGGGCGGCGTTGAGCAGGATGCCCTCCGGCCAGCATCCGACCACGCTGTCGAAGCCGATGCTGGCCTGGATTCCGATGCGCATCCGCGGCAGCACAAATCGCAGCTTCGCCTGCGACCACGCCGGCTTCTGCTGATCGATGAGCCGTTGCACCGAGGCCTTGGCCGCGGCGCTGCGGGCGAGCCCGCCGGGCGCGAAAACCGTGAATGCGTAGGCATCGACATTGAAGGGATCGGTGAGGGCGGCGCGCGACGTATCGAGCTGGGTGACGCCGGTCTGCGCCGTATTGCCGAGCTGACTGCGTCCCATGATCGTCTCGCCCCACAGCACCGCGGCGTCGCCGAGGCGGCCGGCGCCGAGAAAGAGCCAGCGGCGGATTTTCCAGTGCTCGAGGATCAGGGGCGGCGGGCACCAGGCGGGCGACGGCGGGGTGCAATTGGGCGCGCACGGCGCCGGGCGGCGCCCGATCTTCAGCGTGTCGAGGCCGAGGAAGAGAAGAAGTGCGCTGCGCAGCCCCGGCAACGTGCCGCGGCACGGATAGAGTTTCGCCGCGCGCATCAGGTACTGCCGCCGCTTCTCGACCGGCCAGGCGCGGTCGAAGGTGATGCCGATCCAGCTCGCGAGCCAGCTCAGCATGTCCGGCACCCCGCGCGCCTTCGGAACGGCGGGCGCCGAGCGCGGATCGAACAGATCCGCCTGTGCATCGATCTGTGCCTCCACCGACCGGAAGCCGCGATCGAAAATGCCGAGGAGGCGATCGCTGAAGTTGGCCGAAACCAGGTCGGGTGCAAAGGCGGCGGGCAGATAGCGGCGCAGGCTGACGCGCGGATACTCTATCATGAGCTCCTCGACGCGCGGTGTCGCCTGCTGGTTGCCGGCAAGCGTCGCGCGCAGCCACAGGAAGCGGCCTGGCGGGCTGAGAATCAGCGCCTCCGTCGGTTGGGCGCCGATCGGAATCGGGACCCATGATGTCGGCGGCAGGCCTGCGATCAGGTCGATCGGCTGCTCGACCTCCGACGTGTAGGTCTCGAGCGCGAGCGTCGTTCCGCGCGGCAGCCGGACGCGCAGCACGACGCGGTGCCATTGGCAGCGCCCGATGCGGCTGTCGAGCGCCGTCGAGAGAAAGACGCCGGACGCCGCGAATGCGGGAGGCGTCGTCGGCGTGGCGGCGCTCGGCTCGCCGGCGGCGTCGAACCATCCCGCGCCCGCGCAGCGGCCGGCAAGATTGATCCGGCCCGTTGCATCGCTCACGATGTTCGGCAAGCGCGCAAAGCAGGCGCGCACCTCGTCGACGCCGGCGGCCTCGGCGATCTCTTTGCCGCCCGAGTCCGAGACGCGAACCGTCGAATCGCCGTCGACATAGGTATAGATGCGGCCGAAGCGGTCGATCGCCATCGCGGCGACGGCGCCGAATCCGAGCCACGCCGCGCGCCAGGCGCCGCCGCGATCGAACACATGCAGCGCGCCGTTGGCGATGTCGGCGACGAAGGTCCGCCCATCGGGCGCGATGGCGATCGCCGACGGCCGCCACGGCTGCGCGACGGCGCCTTTCGGCGGCAGCCAGACGGCGCGGAGCGCGAAGCCGTGGCTGGCGAAGACCAGAACGCGGCCGGGCGCCGCGTCGGCGCCGCCGTCCAGCACCAGGATGTCGCGCCCGCGCGTCGCGATCGCGACCGGCGTGACGAGTTGGCGCGCGCCGTGTCCGATGCCGCCCGTGCAGGGGACGTCGACAAAGGCGCAGGCGCAGTCGTCGAAGCGACGCAGCTTCCCGCGCGCAATGTCGAGAAGCCAGACCGTTCCGTCCGGAGCCAGGGCAACATTCGGCGACAGCGCGAGGCCGCCAAAGCGGCCGGAGGGATCGGCGAGCGCACAGGCGCCTCCCGGCAGGCTTTGCAGCACGAGCGCGCAATCGAGCGGCGAGACGACGACGTCGCTCCACGGCTCCGCCATGGGCCAGCCGTCGCGCCCCCTGAGGATCATCCAGGTCGGGTCGTCCGGCAGGCCCGGCGGCGGATTGCGAAAGGGCGCGGCGTTGGTCATGCGATCGCCCCCATTGCGGCGGGGTCGGTGGTCACCGTCGCCGAAACGGCCTGCACGGTGAGCAGCGCGCCGGTTGGAACCGCGACGTCGGTACAAGCCGGCGCCGGCACGCCGTTCAGCGTGATGGTGAGCTCGGCGACGCGGATGACGTCGGCGACTTGCGAGGCGACGCGCAGGACACTGACGAAATAGATCGTTCCGCCGAACGGCCAGCCGGTGCCGGGCGTCGCGGGATCGACCGATCCTCCGGCGAGCGGATCGAGATACGTCGTCAGCGCCGACTCGACGGACTGCTCCACCGCTGCGGTGTCGGCGTCCGGCTGAGCGAGCACCTGCAACGTGATCGTCACCGGGACGTAAGTAGGCGCGATGACGTAGAGCTCAGTGGCCACGAGCCGGCGCTGGTCGAGATAGGCGCACACGGTTCGCAGCAGGCCCGGGCTCGGCATCGGCGCCGGCGAGACAACATCCGGCACGACGATCACGCTGACGACGCCGGGGACCTGCATCCCGGGAAAGTCCGGATGGTAGAGCGGCAGCGCCTTGGCGCGGGCGATCGGCCCTGCCTGCTTCGCCAGCGTCTCGTAGTCTTCGGCGGTGACCGCCCGGTTCTGGCTCTTCAAGGCCTCGGGCGCGCGGTTCATCGCGTGCTGCAGCGTCTCCTCGTCGCTGCCGCCATAGGCCGCGAAGGGCATGCTGAGCGCGCCGGTGTCGATGCCCGGAATGCCCGTCATCAGCGTGAGCGCGGAGCCGGCCGCGATATTGCTGTTGGCGCCGCCGCCGAATTGATAGCTGACGGCCACGATGCTTCCCGCAGGGTTGGTGAGATTGGCAACCGGGATGTGTCCCTGCACGCCGTCGCCCAGCGTGATCACGCCCGTGGTCGGGTCGAGCACGTAGACAGTGTCGTTCTGGCCGCTGCCGGAAAAATCATCGACCTGCGTCCACGGCTGCGGCCCGCTGCCTTCGTCGATCGTAAGCTCGAGCGTGCCGTCGAGTACCGGCGTGCTCGACAGTGTGAAGGTCTGGCCCGGCGTGCCCTGGCTGCCGCCGAGGACCTCGTTCTGCACGGTCTGCGCCGCCATGGCGGCGACGGCGTTCGCCCGCACGAGCGACAAGGTGGGTGCCGATTCATAGAAGGTCGCGGCAAGGCGTGCGCGAAGCCAAGCGCGCTTGGCGTCGACCCTGCCCGGTATGGTCGAGGGCACGATCTTTCCGGCGGCCGGCAGCAAAACCTGCACGAAGCCCGGGATCGTGAAGGCGAGCGTGCTGTCCGACAGTACCTTCAGCGGCTGCCAGTCGGTCCCCGCCCAGTACTCCCACACGATCTGCGCCGGCGCGAACACCGGGGACGCGCCGCCGCCGCAGGGCGAGGGCGGCGGCACGCCGCGATTGGTGGCGGGCCAGATTCCGAGGGAGACCACCAACCCGCCCGGGAGGGGCTGCTTCGGGTTGAAGCCGAGAAGCAGCGCCGAACCCGCCGCGGCCAGCGGCCCGAACGGCTGGAAGCCGTTCGACGTCGTGACGTTGTTCGCCGTTACGTCCGTATAATAGACGGAGTCGAAGGCGAGCACGGCGTCCATCGGCGCCTGCAGCGCGGTGATCGCCGCCTGCGTCTCGAACACGATCGGCGGCCCGCCGTCGGGCGCCGGCGCGCTCACCTGCGTTCCCATTGGCACCAGCGCGCTCGTCTGCGCAAAGCCGCTCTGCATCGGAAACACGAGCACCGTCTCGGCAGGTCGCGCCGGGGTGAGCTCGATTCCGATCAGCTGAAGGAATTTGATGTAATTGAGCTGCGGCACCTGACCGAGCCGGTAGATCAGGAGTTCGCTCATCCAGGCGAACAGCTCGACCAGCGCGAAGCCGGCGTCGCCGGCGTTGAAGTCGGTCCACTCCTGGGTGTAGCGCGGGATGCGCGTCTGCGCCTCGGCAACGATATCGTCGAACGTGCGGTTGTCGATCACCGGCAGCTGGGCGGAGAGCGGCATGCTCAGCTCCCCTCGGTGATGAAGAAGGGATAGACCACATTCGCGAGCGCATTGTTGGCGCGGATGCGGTAGTCGACGCGCAGGAGGAGAACGTTGCTCTCGC
>Ga0126376_10001281_pt1 | contig 13421 bp, 10 predicted proteins | sample PanSoiMetPlot_15_FD_92760 | JGI IMG/M metagenome (GOLD analysis project Ga0126376, IMG submission 92760) | Tropical forest soil microbial communities from Panama - MetaG Plot_15 | ecosystem: Environmental > Terrestrial > Soil > Tropical forest > Bulk soil | place: Panama | collected 2016-02-17
CGCCTCTCTCGCTGCAGTGCCATTGAACGTAGACCAGCAGCGCCTCGACATCGTCTTCAGCGGCTCGCAAAAAGCACTCAGTGCGCCGCCAGGAATGTCTCCCATTACCGTCGGTCCGCGCGCGGAAGAAGTCATGACCTCGCGCAAAACGAAAGTACAGAGCTGGTATTTCGACATCACCACTGCAATGGCTTATTGGGGCCAGGGCCGCCTCTATCACCACACCCCGCCAATTTCGCTCATCTACGCGCTGCGCGAAGCGATGCGCATCGCCATGCAGGAAGGGCACGAAGCTCGCTGGGAACGCCACCGCTCCTGCCAGCAAGCACTTGTTGCCGGCTGCGAAGCGATGGACTTGAAACTTTTTGTCGAAGATCCAAAAGACCGTCTCGTCACCGTCACGCCGGTTATGATTCCCGCCGGCATCAATGACGCGAAATTCCGCGCCCAGCTGCTGGACGAATTCAATATTGAAATCGCCGGCGGCATTGGCCCCTTAGGTGGAAAAATCTGGCGCCTCGGCCTGATGGGCTACTGCGCTCAAAAAGCGAATGTTCTGCTTTTGCTGGGCGCGATGGAAAAAGTCCTGCTAGATCAAGGCGCGCGTGTTCCCGCAGGCGCTGGCGTTGGCGCAGCCGTGAAATCTTTCTCACATGCCGAAGCCGCCGTCGCCGCAAAATAGCTTGAACGCGGGATTGACGATATACTTTCGATGATTCTCGGAGTGGATGCATGACAGCGTACCCAGTATTGGCGAACAGCGGCGCGATGAGCGAATTCGTCGGTGCCTTCGACGTCGTATCGAAATTGACGGGCAAGGTTTATCACTGCCGCTTTTCGCATATGTGGAACGGCATCGCTACCCGCCACGCCGACACGATCGACACGAAATTCTTTTTCGATGATGACGGCAACGCGTGCGTCGTCGGCCTCGCGCACACCGCGTTCAGCGCGTTTCGTGAAAAAACTGGCCGCGACCTCACCGACCGCGAAGCCAGCTACATCGCCGCTCAGTTTTTGCGCGAACGCTTGGAAGAAGAAGACGAGCGGAAACTCTACGACGTCTTCCACGACGACGTCCTGCGCCTCATCAACCAAATCGGAATCAAGTAGCGTAGGTGCGCTTGTTTACCCTGAAAGGCCTGCGCGCTCTTCAAATTTAGCTGGAAGTTTCCGGCGGCTCCGCGTGGAACGCTTCCACCGCCGGATGCCGCAAACCGTCACGCCGAATGAAATGAATCACGAGCAGCATTAAGAGTCCGCCGCAAACCAGAACCGCCGCCGCAATCTGCAACGCGACTTGCAGATCGCGCTGGTCGGAAATCTTTCCGATGATCTGCGGACCAAGCCCGCCGACAAGCTGCGTAGCGAACATGTATACGCCGATCGAGGTAGAATGCGCGCGCCGCGGCATCATGTCGTGAATCACGGCGGTGACTGGGCCGTGATACCAAGACATGAAAAACGTCGCGATGAACAGCCCGACCAGAACCATGTTTTTTTCCTCGGACTGGATTGCGAGAAGCAAAAACGGCGCAGCCAGAAGCAACGCCATTCCGATGGCGATCAATCTTCCGAAAGAAAATCTTCTCTGCAAACGATCCGCGACAAATCCTCCGCACAGAACCCCGAGCAACAAGGACGCGACGGTGACGACGGAAAGTAGCAGGGAAGCTTCGCGCACGCTGAAGCCTTTGTAATTCACGGCAAAATCGACGCCCCAAGCAATTAGCGAAACACTGGAGAAGGTGATGCAAATTCCGCCCGCGATCATGGACAAAAATGCGGGCACGGAAAGAATTTTGCCAAGAGGCACAACTTCGGAGCGCGGACCACGCGGCGGTTCTTCCAACCAGAACAGAGCAATCGCCGGAAGAATTCCGGCGCACGCGACGACGAACAGAGCCATTTGCCAGCCATGCCGCGGCGCGATCAGTCCTGCAATGACCTGGCCGAAAACGCCGCCGAGCAACATTCCTGAAGCGAAAACCGCTTGTGCGGAAGCACGGCGCTCCTGCGGAAAACTGCCGGAAATCATGGATTGCGCGGCGGGCGCGTAGGCCGCTTCGCCGAGGCCGACGAACGAGCGGGCAACGAGCAGCATCATGAAGCCTTTTGCGAACCCGCCTGCAAAAGTCGCCGCGCTCCAAAACAGAATGCCGAATGCGATGATGGCTTTGCGGCTGAGGCGGTCCGCGAGAAATCCCGAAGGAATGCTGCCGAGAGCGAGCACAATCAACAGCAATGTTTGCAGCGAGCCGAGTTGCTCATCGGAAATATTGAGCTGGGTGCGCAGCATTGGAATGAGCGGGACGAAGACCTGGCGCGCGGCGAAGTTGACAAAGTTGATTAAAGCAAGTACAGCAAGAAGCCGAAACTGGTAGGAACTCAGTGGTGTGGAGTTGGAAGCCATGCCGCCGCAGTTTTTTCTGATTGACCCGGACCTGAGTTTCAGAGGGATTATATACCGCGAATGAAAAATACTCCGCCCGCGAAGACAACGACGAGTGACCGGCTGACAACCGTGCTTTCGTACGGCGCGTTGTTGCTGCTCGGTTATTTTGTTTACCGCATCGTCGAACCGTTTTTGATTCCGCTGGCGTGGTCGGCGGTGCTGGCGATTTTCTTTACGCCGCTTCACGAGCGCGTGTTGCAGAAATTCAAACCGACGGCGGCCGCGTTGCTCAGTACGCTCGGCGTGACGTTTTTGCTGGTGGTGCCGTCGCTGGTGTTGACGGGCTACACGGCGCGACAAGCCGTGGAGGCGACAGCGAAGGTGCAGGTCGCGCTGACGCATCAAGGATCGAGCGCAACGGACCGAGCGGAAGCTTGGGTGAAGAAGCGGCTGCCGGCATCCATGCAGGACGTCGATTTGTCGGAACAATTGCGGCAAGGAGCGGAAAAAGCCGCTTCGTACCTTGTGGGAAAGCTGACCGGGCTGCTGAAAAACGTAGCCGCATTCTTTGTGGATCTTTTTCTGATGCTGTTCGCTCTGTTCTTTATGTTTCGCGATGGACAGGAAGTGGTGCGCGGAGTGCGGCATTTACTGCCCTTTGACAGCGAGATTCAATCGGAAATGCTGGAAGAGTCGCGCGAATTGATTTTTGCGAGCGTGGCGGTAGCGCTGGTGATCGCGGCGATGCAAGGCGCGTTGGGCGGACTGGCATTTACGCTGGTGGGAGTTTCGGCGTCGCTGTTTTGGGGAGTGCTGATCGCGTTTTTCTCGCTGGTGCCGGTAGTCGGCTCGGCGCTGATTTGGGTGCCGGCGGCGCTGTGGATGGGGCTCAATGGACACTGGGGGAAAGCGATTGTTATCGTGGTGTTTTCCGGAGGCATTGCCGGGATTACGGACAATTTGGTGCGGCCGATCCTGTTGAGGAATCGCACACGGCTGAACGAACTGCTGCTTTTCATCAGCGTGCTTGGAGGCATTGAAGTGTTCGGGCTGCTCGGAATTGTGGCTGGGCCGACAATCTTGGCGGCGGCGATGGGCGTGTTCCGTGTTTATATGGAACACCGAGACGAATTGGAAAGCGCGAACGCGTGAAAAGTCGTAAGCGACCCCTGAGGCAAACCCACACGCTAGGTTCCAAACGCCGGCGCCTGGGGCACCCACCCGCTCGGAACTAGTCGATGCATTGCACTAAATGCAGACATGGAGATAGCTGGTAGTTCCTTCGAGAGTTATAATCCCGCCAATTATGCCAGTCCAAGCAGGCACGAGACTGGGGCCCTACGAGATTCTTGCGCCGCTGGGTGCGGGCGGGATGGGGGAAGTGTATCGCGCTCGCGATACACGTCTGGAGCGGCAAGTAGCGATCAAGATTCTGCCGGCAGAGTTTTCGAGAGATTCCGCGAGAAAACAGAGATTCGAGAGGGAAGCGAAAACGATTTCGAATCTGAATCATCCGAACATTTGCACGCTGCACGATATTGGAGCGCAAGACGGCGCGGAATATTTAGTAATGGAGTGCGTGGAAGGGGAGACGCTAGCCAAGCGGCTGGAGAAGGGGCCGCTGCCGCTCGAGCAGGTGCTGAAGTACGGAGCGCAGATTGCGGATGCGTTAGACAGAGCGCATCAAGCCGGCATCGTGCACCGCGATTTGAAGCCGGGGAACATCATGCTGACGCCGAGCGGGGCGAAGCTGCTGGATTTTGGATTGGCGAAGCCGGTGGCGGTAGGCATCGCGAATATGACACTCACGGAAGCGAAGCCGACGACGCCAGTGACAGAAGAAGGGACGATCGTCGGGACCTATCAGTACATGTCGCCGGAGCAGATAGAGGGGAAAGAGTTGGACGGAAGGTGCGATATCTTTTCGCTGGGAGCAGTGCTGTATGAGATGGTGACGGGCCAGCGCGCATTCCAAGGCAAGAGCCAACTTAGCGTTGCGTCGGCCATCCTGGAAAAGGAGCCTGCGCCGGTCAGCACGATCAAGCCGATGACACCGCCAGCGCTGGAGCATTCCATCAGGAAGTGCCTTGCGAAGTTACCCGAAGATCGCTGGCAAAGCGCGAGCGATTTGAAAAGTGAGCTGCAGTGGATTGCGGAAGGCGCATCGCAGGCTGGCGCGACAGCCCTCAGAGCCGCCAGACGCCGCGCGTGGGAACGAGCGGCATGGTTATCGGGCGGGGTCGTTGCTTTCGCCCTGCTAGTTCTTTTGGTGGGCTCCTTGCGGCAAAGCGGTTCCCGCCTTCCTCTAATCATTTCTTCCGTAAATCCTCCGGCGGGCACGCAGATTGTCGGCATACCCATGATCTCTCCGGACGGCCGAACACTTTTGCTGGTTTTGATGGATGGACAAGGCAAGAGCCTTCTGTGGTCACGGCTGCTCGATTCCACCGCGGCCCAGCCAATTGCAGGCACGGAAGCGGTGACTCAGGCATTCTGGTCGGCAGACGGCCGAAGCCTTGGATTCTTCGCAGACGGCAAGTTGAAGACGATGCAGGCTTCTGGTGGTCCAGTGGTAACGCTTTGCGATGCTCCTTTCGCCATTGGAGGAAGCTGGAATCAACAGGGGATCATCCTTTTCGTACCGCAATTGGGCGCCGGCATTTACAAAGTTGCCGCGTCGGGAGATTCTCCAACGCTGGTTCTAAGTTTGGATAAATCGAAATTCAGCAGTTTTGCTAATCCGGATTTCCTGCCCGATGGCAAGCACTTTACCTACAGCGCTCTGAGCCTTGAGCCGGCCCTCACCGGAACGTATTTTGCGTCCTTGGACGGCCGGGAAAACAAGCTGATAGCGCGCTCAACCGGCAACCGGGCCTACTCTTCAGGTTACTTGTTTTTCGAGCAGGGAAGCGGATCGAAGGCCGACTTGATGGCGATAGGCTTCGACCCCGCAAACGGAGAAGTGAGAGGTGAGCCGAGCTTGGTGGCGCAGGGGATTGTGTACGTGCCTGGTGCGGACCAGTCTCCATTCGCGGTGTCCGAGCGAACTTTGATTTACCAAACCAGTTCTGGAGGAGTGACGCCAGGCCCTGCACTGGTCTGGCTCGACCGCTCGGGCAAAAAGATCTCCGTCGTCGCGGGCGGATACGATACGTCCGATCTGCGGCTTTCGCCGGACGCACAGAAGGTGGCCTACGCCAGGGGCGACCCCACCAGCGATATCTGGATTCAGGAACTAAAACGAGATGTGCCAATGCGCCTGACTTTCGATACCTCGGTGGATAAGGGCGCACCGATATGGTCACCGGATGGGAGTGCAGTTCTGTTTTATATTGCACCGGGCGGGAAGACGCCTCCAGGAATCTACCGCAAATCTGCGAGTGGGACCGGCGATGAAGAACTAGTGGCTCAGCCGAAGGGGCCCTGGGAGGTGCTTTGGCCGACGGACTGGTCGAGGGACGGGAGATTTATCCTGTGTGTGCAAGGCGAAATTATCGGCCGGAATCGGGGCGAAATCTGGGCGGTGCCTATGTCGGGGGACCGCAAACCTCGGGTGTTCATTCGTGCGCCAGGTGCAGCCTACGACGGGCAGTTTTCGCCCGATGGGCGCTGGGTCGCTTATGTTTCCAGGGAATCGGGCCGCGAGGAAGTGTACGTCGTACCATTCGATGCGAATCAGGTCTCGAGTACGCCGCCTTTCGAACAAGTGGCCATTACGAAAAGGTGGCCCATATCCGCGAATGGTGGATCGTTCCCGAGGTGGCGTCGCGACGGCAAAGAGCTGTTCTATGTTGCCCCAGGCGAAGGATTCGTGGCCCTAAGCGTCGAGAGCCGGGGCAGTGCATTTTCGGTCGGTGAAGCGCGGCACCTGTTCAGGCAAACCCTCGCAGCCGCCGCGTTCCCTTATGACCCAAGCGCGGATGGCCAGCGCTTTCTGGTAAACGCTTTTGCAGGAACCGACACTTCGCCTTTCACCCTGGTCGTAAACTGGAAAGAATTGTTAAAGGCCAAATAGAGCGGGATGGACGGTAATATCTTGCCGCTCGGCTTCTAGAGCGGACAAAACGCCGAGAGCCAAATCGCTCAGTGGTTCGCAAGTCCGTATCACTTAAAATCATCCCGCTCGGAGCGATCATGATCAACGAGAAGAACTGAAATGCGAAATTGGACCAGCGGCGGCACCGCTGTGCTAGAGTACCCGGCCGTAGGAAAGCATACGTATGACGGAACCCAAAGAGAACAGCCACGCACCTGCAGAATTGACGTCGGATAAGTTGCGCTGGCGGTGCGAGCCTGAACGGCTGCCGTTTGAAACGACGGCGCAAGCGGATTTGCGCGAAGGATTTGTCGGGCAGGAGCGCGCGCTACGCGCACTGAAAATGGGTGTGGAGCTGGGCGCGCCGGGATACAACGTGTTCGTGTGCGGACTTGCCGGGACGAGCCGCGGCGGAACGATCGCGCGGATGATTGAAGAATTGCATCCAAGCGCGAAGGAATCACCGGACCGCTGCTATGTGAACAATTTCAAGAATACGGACCGGCCGCGGCTGATTTCGCTGCCGCGCGGGCAAGCGAACGCGTTCAAAAAAGATATGCAGGCGGGAGTGGATTTTTTACGACGCCGGATTCCGCAGGTGTTTGAAGGCGAACCGTTCCAGCGGCAAAAGGGCCGAATCGTGGAGCGTTTTACGGCGCGGGAAAAAGATTTAATGGATGACTTTACGCGGCGAATTGCGCGCGACCAGTTTGCGCTGGGCCACATGCAGGTCGGGGCGGTGGCGCTGCCAGAAATTTTTCCGGTGCTCGAAGGACAGATGGTGCCAATCGAGGACATTTCGAAGATGGTGCACGAAGGGAAGCTCGATTCGCCAGTGGCGGAAGAGATTGAGCGCAAGTACGAGCAATTCCGCTCGGAATTCACCGTGGTCTACCGAAAGACGCTGACGCTGTCGCGGGAATTGGCGAGTGAATTGAGTTATCTGGAGCAGGAAGCGGCGTCGGTGCTTGTGGACGGCGTAATTGAAGAGTTGAAAGAAAAATATCCGGGCGACAGTGTTTCGGAATACCTGGAAGAGGTGCGGCATCACATTCTGGACAATCTGGAGCCGTTCAAGGAGCGCGAGGGCGAGGAAGAAGACCAGGCGGAGCTGCAAGAAGGCGGACCAGCGCTGAAACCAACGGGGCCGGAGCGGGATCCGTTTCGCGTGTATGGCGTGAACGTAATTCTGGCACATGGAGACGAAGCTGGAGCGCCCGTGATTTTCGAAATTACACCAACGCACAACAATCTTTTTGGAACGATTCAGCGGGCTTACGATTCGCGCGGCGGATGGACGAGCGACTTCATGGATTTGCGCGGCGGTTCGCTGCTGCGGGCGGATGGCGGCTACTTGATCATGTACGCGCTGGAGACGATTTCCGAACCCGGTGTGTGGCGAGCGCTGAAACGGACACTGAGCCACAACCGGCTGGAGATTCAGCCGGCGGAGATGTTCTATCCGTTTGGCGGCAGCGCCATGAAGCCGGAAGCGATACCGATCAATTTGAAGGTGATATTGATCGGTGATCGCTCAATGTACGAGTTGCTGTACGACTACGAAGAAGATTTTCGGAAGATTTTCAAGGTACGCGTGGAGTTTGACGAAGAGATGCCGATGAGCGATTCCGTGATCGCGGAGTACGCAGGACGCTTGCGCGCGCTGTCGGAAAAAGAGAATTTGTCGCCGTTTGACCGGGGCGCATTCGCGGCCATGCTGGAGCATGGCGTGCGCATGGCGGGGAGGCGGAACAAAGTAACGGCGCGGTTTGTGGACATTGCCGATTTGGCGCGGGAGGCAAACTACGCGGCAAAGGCGGCCAACGAGCACGTCGTGCGCGCGGAGCACGTGCGTACGGCGCTCGGCTCGAAGATGGAGCGACATAATCTGATTGAAACGCGCATCCGGGAAATGATTGAAGAGGGCACGCTGCTCGTCGATGTCGACGGGAAACGCGTTGGACAAGTGAATGGATTAAGCGTGCTGGAAATTGGCGGGTACTCGTTTGGCAAGCCAGTGCGGATTACCGCGACCGCGGCACTGGGAAAAGCTGGGCTGATTAACATCGAGCGGGAATCGAATTTGAGCGGCCGGTTCCACGACAAGGGTGTTCATATCATCGCGGGTTACCTGCGGAGCCGGTTTGCGCAGGACAAGCCGCTTTCGCTTGCAGCAAGTATTTGTTTCGAGCAGTCGTATTCGGGAGTGGATGGAGACAGCGCAAGTTCGACGGAAGTGTACGCGCTGGTGTCGGCGCTGGCGGAATTGCCGCTGCGGCAGGACGTTGCGGTAACGGGCTCGATGAACCAGCAAGGGGATATTCAGCCGATTGGCGGCGTTAACGAAAAGATCGAAGGTTTTTACGACGTGTGCCGGATCAAGGGGCTGACGGGAACGCAGGGCGTTCTGATTCCGGAAGCGAATATCGAGGACTTGATGCTACGGCCGGACGTGGTGGCCGCGGTAGAGACGAAAAGGTTCCACATTTGGCCCGCAGCGAAGATTGAACAAGGCGTGGAGCTGCTGACGGGCGTTCCGGCGGGGTACAAGAACGGCTCGGGCGCGTTCGATGGCGGGACGGTGTTTGCGCGAGTGAATCAGCGGCTCACTGAAATGGCCCAGACGCTGAAAGAATTCGAGTAGCTCGCGGAACTGTATTCCACGGATTGTTTCAGCGAAGTGATGAGTCTCCGAAGCTTCTTCCTTACCGATTGCAGTATCTTGCGGCCAGTCTGGCGGTTCGTTCTTTTTTTGTTTCTGTATATTTTCGCTGGACACGCTCTCGATCTCCTTCTAGCGCGAATTCATTTTTCAGATAGAACGTTTACGTGGTCGGGGCTTCTTTCAAACTATTTGGTGGACTTTGCTTTCGTGGCGGCGATCGCCGCGGTGATGTCGTGGATTGGTAAGGAAAAATTCTCCTCATATGGCCTGCCGCTGGCGCGAAATCTAGGAGGTCTGTTGGGAAAGGGAATTGTGTGGGGCTTTGTTCCGTCGGCACTGATATTGATTCCAATTTACTTAGCAGGTGGCTGCGAGTTCCATGGATTGGCGCTGCGCGGCAAGGAGCTCGTTTCCTACGCCCTACTCTGGGGAGCTGCCATGCTGGCGCTTGGTTTCGCAGAAGAGTTTCTGTTTCGCGGATATGCGCTGAAGACGCTGGGGGAGAGCATCGGATTTTGGCCGGCGGCTATCTTTCTCTCATCGATTTTTGGTCTCGTTCACCTGATCTTCAAACCGCACGAGGACTGGATCGATCCCATCAGTGTTGCGCTTTATGGAATCTTTTGGTGCTTGACGCTGCGGCGCACGGGAAGTCTGTGGTTTGCCGTGGGGTTTCATGCCGCTTCTGACTACGCCGACATGATTGTGTTTGCCGAACCGAATTCTGGCAATGACGGTAAGCCGCTGACGGGTCATTTGCTCGACGTTAGATTCCATGGACCGGACTGGCTTACCGGTGGGCCGCGCGGGACCGAAGCGAGTTTAGTCGTGTTCGTTGTGCTTGCGGGGTTGTTCTATTCGTTCCACAAGGCCTATCCGCAAACAGCGAGTGCAGGGCGTGGTTCGGACCGTTCCGCCGAGAGTCCGGCGCGCTGATGGCTCGAATTTGCTCGCGACGATTTATGGAGCGAAGTAGGCCTGGCGGTGGTCGAGGCGGACGGCGTGGTTTGCGGTGACGGAAAGGGTATGGAGTTTTCCGTCGAGGGATTGCGGGACGAAGGCGAGATTGTATTCGTGGCGGACGATTTCGGCGATTTCGAGGAAGGCTTTTTCGAATTCCTTCGTTGATTGTGGGAAGTAGGACCGACCTCCTGTCGCACTTGCTACTTCACGGATCCTTTCCTCGCCCGCCAACAATGCTGGAGTCAGATTCGCAAGGCCTGCTTTCTCAGCGCGAGTGCGAACGTGGTGTTTTGGGGGCTGCGTCAAGATTCGCGATGTGCCGATGGCGAGCACGCGGACGTCGGTCGAACTCAGCCTCGCGCGAAATTCCTCGGGCAAAACCGGAGGCGAGCTGTCGATGCCGCTGCTGAGGAGGACGACGGTTTTCTTTCCTTGCAGCTTTTCCAGGCGCGCGATGACTAGAAGCAGGCTTTTCGAGAGATTCAGATCGGCGAAGCCGGCATGGAAATTGATGCCATTGAGCGCAGCAATTGCTGCGGATTTGTCTTCGCTGAGGTCAACCTGGGTCTCAGGCGCGGACGAGTAGCAAACGATGGCGACGCGGTCGTTCGGCGAGAGATTACGAATGAGAGCGGCTGCTCGTTCGACATATTGGATACCGAAGAGATTCACGGATGGGCCGCACTCGAGCATGAGGATGACCTGAGCCGGATCGTCGTTGGCTAGGAATCCGGAAATGGGTTGTTCAATGCCGTCATCGAAGACGTGAAAGTCGGATTGTTTGAGCCCTTCGACAAACTTTCCATTCTTGTCGGTGGCGATGACGCCGACGCTGACGCGGGTGACTTCAACGCGAATGGCGGAGCGTTGCTGGTCTTGTCCTGAAGACAAAGAAGGAATGAACACGGCCAGAAGCAAGAAAGCCGGCCGCAAGCGAATGCGACAGGCTTTCTTTGAGAAAAACATCCGAAGTCAGGCTTGTTGGCTCGTGACTATTGTTTCGCCGGAGCCGCGGCTGCCGCTGGAGCCGCAGCATCCTTTGGCGTAGAAAGATAGCCGGTGATTTGGTCCTTGCCGACGGTGAAGACGACGATTTCGTACGGCAAGCTGCGCGAGTTGCCGACGTAGAACTGCACTGGCTCGCCGGACGTCTTGTCCTTCTTTTCAATCTGGCGGTCGTCGGCGACAACGGTCATGGTGTACTTCGATTTCTTGGGATCCGTTCTGTTGAGATTGACCTGAATCGGGCCAACGCGCTGCGCGTTCTTGGCCTTCTTGATGCTGAATTCATAGTAGTTGCGCTCGCCGCGGCGCCTGAGCTCTTCGAGATCGTCGTGGTTGCGCGCGATAAGACCGGACATGACCCCCATATCACCCTTGGTGCTTTCGAGCTTGGCCTTGGTCGCTTCGAGGTCGGTGCGGGTATCGGCGATGTCCTTCTTCGCGCCGCCGACTTCCGTGGCAACCGCGCCGATCTTTTCGTTGCTTTCAGTCTGCACGGCGGTCAGTTGCTGCGTAAGTTTTTGATCGGCTGCCTGCTGTTCCTTGCGGATGGATTCGGCGCGACTCTTGGCGGCCGCGACTTCCGAAGCGGTCATGCCGACCTTTTGCTGTGTGACTTCGACGATACTCTTCAGCTCGGCAATGCGGGCGTTGGCCTGCTCGAGCTGCGTGCTGAGCGTGGCGTTAGTTTTTTGCGCGTCGCCCAAGTCTTTTGTCAATTTGGACGTGGAGCTATAGGCGAAGAAGCCGACCGCGCCGAGCACGAGAAAGAGAACTACAAACAACACGGAAATCCAGCGCGGAGTGCCCGAGGATTCGTAATGATAAGACTCCTGCGAGCTCGGCACGTTGGGAGAAATACTCATTGCCCCTCCTCAAAAAGTGGCGACGAATAAATTGGGTAAAGAAAGCTAGACCGATTATGGCGCGAGCGGGACCGAGAGGCAAGGCGGGCGTACAGGCTTAGAGTCAGACCTAAGACCTGGCCTTCGAGTGGCGCCTAAGGCCGGCAAAAGAAACGTTTGAAGGCGTGACCCGGCTGCCCCGCCCGAACCACCGTGCCCTGTCCCCGGGGAACCGGTACTAGAAGCAAAGGGTAACCTTTTCAGAAGAAAACCGCCTTTGCGAGTGCGGTTTTCTTGACTTGGCGCGGACGCGACCTCAAAATAAATGGACATGAGCGTAAGCGCCGGAGGCGCCGATTCGATGTTTCTCGATGTAAAAGAGCTAGCCGTCCGCAAGATGAGCTTGCGTAAAAGCTATGCTCCCGGCGCCATTGATTACCATACGACCGAGATTAAACAGGTCGAGCCGCTGGAGGTGGTGGCCACGGCGGAGCTTTACGAGGGTACGGAAATCCGGATTACCGGGCAGCTTGAAACGAAGATCGAGCTTTCCTGCGCGCGGTGCCTGGAACCGGTCACCGAGGAGGTCCATCGCTCGTTCGACTTGTTCTATAGCCCGCTTCCGAAGAATGCCAAGCCGGAAGAAGAGCGGCTGAAGGACGACGACGCGGACGTGGGCTTTTACCAGGGTGAAGGGCTGTTCCTCGCGGACGTTCTGAGCGAGCAGGTGCTGCTGGCCGTGCCCATGAAGGCCATTTGCCGCAGCGATTGCCGCGGATTGTGTGCGTCGTGCGGCGCGAATTTGAATCATGAAGACTGCCGCTGCGAGACGCATGGTGTGGACGCGCGCCTAGCTCCCTTGGCGCGGCTGAAGCAGGACTGGCTCAAGAAACAATAAAAGAGCGTAGTTTTTGGTCGAAATTTGCGGGTTTGTGTGTTTTTGTGGTGTGAAGCAACGAAAGGGTATCGGTCTAAAGGCCGGCTACTACAAAGGCAAAGATCTCAGGGAACTGAATAAAGGAGCAGTACGATGCCGAATCCAAAGAGAAGACATTCAAAGCGCCGGACGAGCACACGCCGGGCGCACGATCATCTGACGAAGCCGGCCAGTTCGGAATGCCCGAACTGCCATGAAGTGAAGCTGCCGCACCAAGCGTGTCCCCACTGCGGCTACTATAAGGGCCGCGCGGTAAAAGAAGCGAAGTCGTAAGCGGCGCCCCGGTCTTTTGCACGCATATCGAGCAGAGCGGTAACCGGTTCCCATGATCACAATTGCCGTGGACGCGATGGGAGGGGACAACGCACCCCGCCCCGAGGTCGAAGGCAGTGTGCTGGCCGCACGCGAACTGGGAGTGCGTGTGTTGCTGGTCGGGCAGCCCAGCGTCATTCGCCCGGAGCTGGCGCGCCACGCTGCACCAAATTTGCCCATCGAGATCATCCCAGCAAGCGAGGTGATCACTATGGACGATCACCCCGCGCAGGCCTTCCGCCGCAAGAAGGACAGCTCCGTGCACG
>Ga0126376_10001283_pt1 | contig 13415 bp, 15 predicted proteins | sample PanSoiMetPlot_15_FD_92760 | JGI IMG/M metagenome (GOLD analysis project Ga0126376, IMG submission 92760) | Tropical forest soil microbial communities from Panama - MetaG Plot_15 | ecosystem: Environmental > Terrestrial > Soil > Tropical forest > Bulk soil | place: Panama | collected 2016-02-17
CACCGAGCGCGGCACTCTGTGTGTGTCCAGTCAGGTTGGGTGCACGCTCAATTGCAGCTTCTGCCACACGGGCACACAGCGTCTGGTGAGGAACCTGACGGCATGCGACATCGTCGGCCAGATCATGACCGCGCGCGATCGCCTTGGCGATTGGCCGGGCGGAACGCGGCCGACCGACGGTGTTGTGCCAAGTGGTGATCGTTGCATTACCAATATCGTGATGATGGGCATGGGCGAGCCCCTCTACAACTTCGACGCAGTGCGTGACGCGCTTCTCATCGTGGCAGACGGCGAGGGCATCGCCATTTCCAAGCGCCGTATCACCTTATCCACCTCGGGAGTTGTTCCGAATATTGTCCGCACGGGCGCCGAAATTGGCTGCATGCTGGCGGTGTCGTTGCACGCCGTGCGTGACGAACTTCGCAACGATCTCGTGCCGCTCAATCGCAAATACCCAATCGCCGAACTGCTGGAGGCCTGCCGTAACTATCCGGGTGTTTCCAACGCCAAGCGGATTACCTTCGAGTATGTCATGCTCAAGGACGTGAACGATTCCATTGACGACGCGAAGGCACTGGTTCGGTTGCTGAAAGGCATCCCCGCCAAGATCAATCTGATCCCGTTCAACCCCTGGCCGGGCACGCGATACGAGTGCTCGGAGTGGGAACAGATTGAGAAGTTCTCGCAGGTCGTATTCGATGCCGGTTATGCTTCGCCGGTTCGTACGCCGCGCGGTCGCGACATCTTGGCCGCCTGTGGCCAGCTCAAGAGCGCAACCGAAAAATTGTCCGTGCGGGAACGAATGGCACTGCGTGCCATGGCTATGGTTGAGTAGCCGCGCTGGTTTCATTTCAAGGAAAAATATTATGTTTGGCCGGATCATCGTCATCATTTTCGCGCTGCTGCTGGCCATCGTGGCAGCTGGCATTACTCTCGCCTTCGGAATCGTCGCGCCCGACTGGGCAGGCGCCGATGCCGATCCTATCGAACGTCTGAGCTTCTTTGTCGTTTCTTTCTTCGCCACAAGCTTCGTTGCTACGGTCGCCTTCCTGCCGGCCATATTGGCTATTGTCATTGGCGAGGCTGCTCGTTTGCGAAATTTCCTCTACTACGGAGTCGGCGGCGCCGTGGTCGCGCTGGCCTCGTACTACGGCACTGATATTTCCGTGCGACTGGAAAATACCACTGATGTCGCGCCTGTGGCCAACGCGCTGCAACTCGCGGCCGCCGCCGGGATCATAGGCGGTCTGGTCTATTGGCTGATTGCTGGGCGCAATGCAGGCCGCTGGCGCGAACCGCGTACGCCAAGCGCCGCATAATCCGGGACAGAAGTTCGTCGGCTTTTCATTTGGCGGTGCGTCGGGTAGACGAACCCCGCATGAACCGCACCGGACTGCTGATCGCGCTTGCCATTGCTGTCGTCGCCGGACTGGCCTTCGGCCTTTATCCCGAACTCGACCTGCGCGTCACCGGCTATTTCTACGGTTTCGAGGATCCCGCCCACAACAAATTCGCCTTGCGTTTGTACCCACCACTGATGAAAGCGCGCAACGTCGGCCTCTGGATCGGAACCGTTCTCGTGGCGCCGGCCGTGGCCGCACTCGTGATCAAGCTGGTCTTTCCGCGACGCAAGCTACTGATGTCGGGCCGTGCGGTCGTTTTCCTGATTGCAACCATGATTCTGGCGCCGGGCTTGATGGCCAACGTGCTGCTGAAGGATCATTGGGGCCGGTCACGTCCGATTGACGTAACGCAGTTCGGCGGCACCGAACGTTTCGTACCCTGGTGGGATCCGCGTGGCGATTGTCGGTCAAACTGTTCATTTGTCTCCGGCGATGTCACCGGCGCGTTCTGGACTCTGGCGCCGGCGGCATTGACCCCGCCACATTGGCGCGCGATCGCGTATGGAGCGGCACTCGCACTCGGGATTGGCATGGCAGTACTGCGCGTGATGGCCGGAGCGCATTTCCCGTCCGACGTCATATTTGCCGGGGTATTCACGTTTCTAATCATATGGGTCGTCTACGCGTTCATCTACCGCTGGCCGCGCACGCGGCTGGCAGATGATGGTGTGGAGCGCGCGCTCGAGCGCACGACTTTGCCGATCTATGATTCCATTGCTGCTTTGTTCGGCCAGAAGCCGAAATGAAGCGGTTAACCGGTCAAAGAATCCGAACAAGGACGTACTTTGCGCCGTATACCTTTCGCCCTATAGTCCGCCGCGTTTTCAACGCGGACGTTTTCTGATGGCCGACAGCAAGCCCAAAAAGACTGTAAAGAAAGTCGTTCTCGCCTATTCCGGCGGGCTCGATACCTCGATTATTTTGAAGTGGCTGCAGACCGTCTATGGCTGCGAGGTCGTCACCTTTACAGCCGATCTCGGTCAGGGTGAGGAGCTCGAGCCGGCCCGGCAAAAGGCGTCGCTCCTCGGCATCAAAAAGGAAAACATCTTCGTTGAGGACCTGCGCGAAGAATTCGTGCGCGACTACGTATTCCCGATGTTTCGGGCAAACGCGCTTTACGAAGGCCAATATCTGCTTGGCACGTCGATCGCGCGACCGCTGATCGCGAAGAAACAGATCGAAATAGCGGAGAAGGTCGGTGCCGATGCTGTTGCGCATGGCGCGACCGGCAAAGGCAACGATCAGGTTCGCTTTGAACTGACCTACTATGCGCTCAAGCCCCATGTAACGGTGATCGCGCCGTGGCGGGAGTGGGACCTGACCTCGCGCACAAAGCTCATAGAGTTCGCCGAGAAGCATCAAATTCCGATCGCCAAGGACAAACGAGGCGAGGCGCCATTCTCCGTTGACGCCAATCTCCTGCATACGTCCTCGGAAGGGAAGGTTCTGGAAGATCCCGCGCAGGACGTTCCGGATTACGTTTTCTCCCGCACGGTCGATCCCGAGAAGGCGCCGGACAAGCCGACCTACATCACGGTTGATTTCGAGCGCGGTGATGCGGTTGCCGTTGACGGAGAGAAGACGTCACCGGCTGCGTTGCTCAGGCAGCTCAATGAGCTCGGCCGTGCCAACGGCATCGGGCGGCTCGATCTTGTCGAAAATCGCTTCGTCGGCATGAAGTCACGCGGCATGTACGAGACTCCAGGCGGCACGATATTGCTCGCCGCCCACCGGGGGATCGAATCGATCACGCTCGATCGTGGCGCCGCACATCTCAAAGACGAACTGATGCCGAAATATGCGGAACTTGTTTATTACGGCTTCTGGTTTACGCCCGAGCGGGAAATGCTGCAGGCGGCGATCGACAAGAGCCAGGAATTTGTCACCGGCCGGGTGACGCTCAAGCTCTACAAGGGCAATGCCACCGTTGTCGGGCGCGAAAGCAAATATTCTCTCTACGATCAAGACTTGGTAACTTTCGAGGAGGGAGCGGTGGCCTATGACCACCGCGACGCCGAGGGCTTTATCAAACTCAACGCTTTGCGCTTGCGCACGCTCGGACAGCGACGGCGCAAGCTGAAGCTCGATTGAATCGTCGTGTTGCAGGAATGGCCGAGGGTGCGGTGCGCAGCGAGATTGTGTCTGCTGTCGGCACTAGCGGCGTCTCTCGTCGCTTGTTCGATCGATAGGAAGCAGGCGGAAGAAAATCCAAATGTCTTTCCGGCCGACTACAAGAACGAAATTCTGCTCACAATGACCAACACGCTTGATGATCCGACCAACATACGCAGTGCCTACATCACCGATCCATTCGTCAGAGTGGCGGGAAAGGAAGAGCGTTATATAGTTTGCGTGCGGGCGGATACCCGGAACCTCAACAAGCACTACACCGGCATCACGGACCGCGTTGCCGTTTTTTATAGCGGTCACCTCAATCAGTTGGTTGAAGCAACGAAGGAACAGTGCGGAAATGCAGCGTACAAGCCGTTTCCCGAGCTCGAGAAACTGTGCCAGGCCAAGAAATGCGACTAGGCGCTAGCCTGATCGTTACTGAGAATCATCAGTGGGGTTTCCTCGGCCTGAACCGTATTGACTCAGGGATCAATGACGCGTTACGGCGCTGTTTGTCGGCAATCTTGGCGATAACTTTCTGCATCTGCACGAAACGCACGGGCGTTATCGGGTGCGTTCGCCCGACCCGAATATCGTCGGTGTTCTCTCACGCTGAATGCTGATGCGCCAGCGTTCGCAAGATGCGCAAAGTAGACTGCTTGCGAGCAGAAACGCCGAACACCAACGCACACACATACTCCGCACAGGGAGCCAAGGTGCATCAGCTCATTTATCGATTCAAGCTAGCGTTGCAATGAGAGAACAGCAACAACTGTAGCATCAGCCATTCGGCTGACTAGAGCTGTCGGTCAACCAGCGCTTTTTTAAGTTTTGCAATTTCCTTTGCCGGATTTAGCCCCTTCGGACACGCCTTCGAGCAATTCATGATGGTGTGGCAGCGGTAAAGTCGGAACGGGTCTTCGAGATTGTCGAGTCGTGGCCCCGTCGCTTCATCGCGGCTGTCCTGCACCCATCGATTGGCCTGTAGCAGCGCCGCAGGTCCCAGGTAGCGATCCGAATTCCACCAATAGCTCGGGCAGGAGGTAGAACAGCATGCGCAAAGGATGCATTCGTACATGCCGTCGAGCTTGCTGCGATCCTGGTGACTTTGCCGCCACTCTTTCTCCGGCGTTGGCGTCGTCGTCTGCAGCCACGGTTCGATGGACGCATATTGGGCGTAGAAGTTCTTCAGATCCGGCACGAGATCCTTAACCACGGGCTGGTGCGGCAACGGATAGATTCTTAGCGGGGCACGCGCGTCGTCGATCGCCTTGGTGCACGCAAGCGTGTTGGTACCATCAATATTCATGGCACATGACCCACACACGCCCTCGCGGCACGAGCGACGGAATGTCAGTGTCGGGTCGATGGTGTTCTTAATCCAGATCAGCGCATCGAGAACCATCGGCCCGCAATCGTCGCGATCGACATAATAGGTGTCGACGCTCGGGTTCTGCCCGTCATCCGGATTCCAACGGTATATCCGGAATTCGCTCACGTGCGTTGCGTGCGACGTGCGCGGCCATTTCCTGCCTTCGGTTATTTTCGAGTTCTTCGGTAAGGTGAATTCGACCATGGCAGGTTTCCGTCAGTAGACGCGCGCTTTCGGCTCGATGTAGGCGACATCGTTGGTGAGCGTGTAAGTGTGAACAGGGCGGTGGTCGAGCCTCACTTTGCCGTTCTCATCCATCCACGCCAACGTGTGCTTCATCCAGTTCTTGTCATCACGCTCCGGATAGTCTTCGCGTGCATGCGCGCCACGGCTCTCGGTCCGGTTTCTGGCCGAATCCATGGTCACGACGGCTTGCGCGATGAGATTGTCGAGTTCGAGCGTTTCGATCAGATCCGAATTCCAGATCAACGATCGGTCGGTCACGTGAACGTCGGCCATTCCTTGATAGATGTCATGAATGCGCTTGTGGCCCTGATCGAGAACCTCGCCGCTGCGGAAGACCGCGCAATCTTCCTGCATCACCTTCTGCATGTTTAACCTCAGCTTTGCAGTCGGTGTGCCGCCAGATGCGTTGCGGAATTTATCGAGACGCGACAGCGACATTTCCGCCGAACCCTTCGGCAAATCCGGCTGCGAATCGCCGGCGGTCAGCACGTCGGCGCAACGCAATGCCGCCGCCCGGCCGAAAACGACAAGGTCGATCAGCGAATTCGAGCCCAGTCTGTTGGCGCCGTGCACGGAAACGCAGGCGGCTTCGCCAAGCGCCATCAATCCCGGGATGATCGTGTCGTCGCTGCTGTTTTTCTTGGTCAGCGCCTCACCGTGGTAGTTCGTGGCGATGCCACCCATGTTGTAGTGCACGGTCGGAAGCACCGGTATCGGTTCCCGCGTCACATCGACATTGGCAAATATGCGTGCAGTTTCGCTGATGCCAGGCAATCGCTCATGCAGCACGGCGGGGTCGAGATGATCGAGGTGCAGGAACAGGTGATCCTTGTCCTTGCCGACGCCGCGACCTTCGCGAATTTCGACGGTCATTGCGCGTGAGACCACGTCACGCGAGGCGAGGTCCTTCGCCGAAGGTGCGTAGCGTTCCATGAAGCGCTCGCCTTCGGAATTCACGAGATATCCGCCTTCACCGCGTGAGCCTTCGGTAATCAGGCAGCCAGCCGGATAGATCCCGGTCGGATGAAACTGCACAAACTCCATATCCTGCAGCGGCAATCCGGCGCGCAAGACCATGGCATTGCCGTCGCCCGTGCAGATGTGCGCCGACGTGCACGAGAAATATGTGCGGCCATAGCCTCCGGTCGCAAGGATCGTCATGTTGGCGGAAAAACGATGGATCGACCCATCGTCCATGTTGAGCGCAACCACGCCGCGACAACGACCGTCGCTATCCATGATCAAGTCGATCGCAAAATATTCGACGTAGAACTCAGCCGCGTGGCGCAGCGCCTGCCCATACATCGTGTGCAGCATGGCGTGTCCAGTGCGGTCGGCAGCCGCACAGGTCCGCTGCGCCGTGCCCTTCCCGTAATGCGTGGTCATGCCGCCGAACGGACGCTGATAAATCTTGCCATCCTCTTCGCGGCGCGAGAACGGCAGGCCCCAGTGCTCCAGTTCATACACGGCCGCCGGCGCGTTGCGGCAGAGATACTCGATCGCGTCCTGGTCGCCGAGCCAGTCGGCGCCCTTGACGGTGTCGTACATATGCCAACGCCAGTCATCTTCGCCCATATTGCCGAGCGCTGCCGCGATGCCGCCCTGGGCGGCAACTGTGTGCGAGCGCGTCGGAAACACTTTGGTGATGCAAGCGGTGCGAAGACCCGCTTCGCTGCATCCCACGACGGCGCGCAAGCCCGAGCCTCCAGCACCGACAACAACGACGTCGTAGCTGTGGTCTTCAATAGGATAGGCGCGACCGTTGATCGCAGGCGCGCCGCTCGACTTTACGTTGGTCGCCATGGATCAGACCCCGAACGAGAGCTTTAGAATGGCGTAGACCGACGCCAAGCTGACTGCGATGACGAAAAACGTGTTCGCCATCAGAGCAAGAAACTTCCATCTCGCTTCGTGCACATAGTCGAGAATGATTTCCTGCATGCCTATCCACATATGGTAGGCCGTGTTGATGATGAACAGCAGCATGATGATCGCGACCATCGGCGAGCCCAGAATCTGGACGACCGCCGCGTGGCTGCGCCCAAGCAGTGCAGTGATGATCATCAGAAGTGCGATCGTCAGCGGCACACCGCCGACCGACGTCACGCGCTGATGCCAAAAGTGGCCGGTGCCGGATCGCGCCGCACCCAGTCCGCGAACCTGGCGCAAAGCGGTGCGCATGGGTTGGATCTCGCTCATCGCGGACCTCCCATGACGAGATACCCGACGACCCAGAGAATGAGTGTGAGTGCGATCGACCCGATCAGCGTCGCGAGCGTGAGCATCTCGCGTTCGGCCGGTTCAAGACCATGGATCGTGTCCCAGATCAGATGGCGGATGCCGCCGAGCATGTGATGGAGCAATGCCCACGTGTAGCCGAACAGGATCAGTTGCCCGATCAGGCTGCCCATGAACCACTCGACATTGGCATAGGCATTTGGACCGGTAGCTGCCGCGACAAGCCACCAGGCGAGGAGCAGCATTCCGAAATAGAGCGCGGCGCCGGTGACGCGATGGACTATCGACATCATCATCGTCAGCATCGGTCGGTAGATTTGCAGATGCGGAGAAATTGGCCGCGGCCGCGTTGCTCCGGTCGTCATACCCGTCTCGAGCTCGGCCATTGTTAGCCTCCAATCATCATCCCTACGCGAGCGGAGGGGGATTGGCATCGCCGGGTCTGAGGACCGCGGGAGATGGGTCAGCACTTGACCCAGGGCCCAAACCCATTACTTCATGATTTGCGAAGCTTGAACCCGGAAATCCGGCGTTGCAATATGCCTTTTGCGTAGCCTGCCTTCGTAGAATAAGAAGGTAAGCCCTCATGCGGTTCGATTTCACGGATCTCAATCTCTTCCGGCACATCGTGGAGGCCGGGAGCATAACCCATGGCGCGGAACGTTCGAACCTTGCTCTGGCGGCGGCCTCGACGCGGATCCGCAAGATGGAGCTGGCGTTCGGGACGGAGCTGCTGATCCGGGGTCGGGCAGGGGTCACGCCCACTCCGGCGGGCCGTACCCTGCTACAGCATGCCCGAGGAATTTTGGCACAGACCGAGCGCTTGCAGGAAGATCTCACCCCATTTGCCCGAGGTCTCGCCGGCCAGGTGCGGGTGCTCTCCAACACCAACGCCCTCACCGAATTCCTGCCCGAGACGCTGAGCTCATTCCTGATGGCCTATCCGGATATCAGCGTGGATCTCGAGGAGCGACTGAGCGACGAGATCGTCGGCCTGATAGCGGAGGGAAACGCCGACATCGGCATTGTTGCGGGCACGGTCGACTACGGCGGACTGAACACCTTTCCATTCCGCAGCGACCGCTTTGTTCTCGTTGTGGCGAAGAACCATGCGCTTGCAAGCCGGGCCCGCATCGCCTTCTCCGAAGTGCTCGACTACGACATGGTGGGACTTGACCGCGCCAGTGCGATTCAGCGCTTTCTTGCTGACAAAGCCAATCGCATCGGTCGTCCGCTTCGGCTGCGTGTGCAGCTGCGCAGCTTCGACGCCATCTGTCGCCTGGTCGAATGCAATGTCGGCGTCGGCATCGTCCCCGAGACCACGGTCCATCGTACCGAGCGCACCATGGCAATCAGCGCGGTCCGCCTTGTGGATCCCTGGGCGTTGCGCGAGCTGACGATCTGCGTGCGCGATATGAACTCACTGCCACCATACGCGCGGCAGCTGGTCGATCATTTGCGGGCAAGCGCGTAGACAACCGTCACCGCGGCATCAGCACCCAATAGTCGAGATCAAGGATGATAGCCGGATCGTAGTCGTCCTCGCTCTTGAGCGGGAAGTCGGCGCAAGGACGATCTTTCGTGGCAATCGTCCTGATGCGCAGCGCGCCAACATCCTTCCGGCTCGGCAGATTCGCGCTTGCGATCACCTCCGACCACGCAAACACTGTGTCGCCGGCAAACAATGGCGCGACGTGGCGTCCGCCGTTGATAGCTGCGACATGAAACGCATTACCCAGTCCGTTGAACGACAGCGCACGCGCAAGTGAAATGGCGTGCCCACCATAAATCAGTCTCCGTCCGAAACGGCCTTTGCTTTCGATAAACTTATTGAAATGGATGCGCGCTGTGTTTTGATAAAGCCGCGTGGCAATCTGGTGCTCGGCTTCTTCGACAGTGATGCCGTCAACGTGGTCGATTCTTTCTCCGGCCTTGTAGTCGGAAAAGCGACGTAAACCTCCGGCCAATATATTGTCGTAGGCGGCCACCGCAATTTCAGGACAACCCCTGCCCAGTTGTTCGGGTTCGACGCTCTTGGGAAGCTCAGGAACTTTCTCTCGTGGTGCGGGCGCTGCCGGGTCGCGCTTTTGCACCATCACCCACCGCGCATAGTCGAGAACGGTGTCACCGGTCTCGTCGAAGCCGCGTGAGCGCACATAGACGATGCCGGTCTTCTTGTTCGAATTTTCGCGAAGCCCGATGACTTCGGACACTGCGTTCAGTGTGGTGCCCGGGTAAACGGGCTTGAGAAAGCGGCAGTCGGCGTAGCCAAGATTGGCAACAGCATTGAGTGAGACATCGGGCACGGTCTTGCCGAAAACAACGTGAAATACCAGGAGATCGTCGATCGGAGATCGGGGATAGCCGATTGATCTTGCAAAAGGGTCGGATGACTGGACGGCAAAACGCGAGCCGAACAGACCGTTGTAAAGCGCGACGTCTCCGACCGTTATCGTCCGCGGGGTGGCGTGACGGATCTGCTGGCCAAGGCGGAAACATTCAAAGAAATTGCCGGGGCTCGTTCTTGAGGATGACGGCGCGCTCACAAGCTCACTCCTTTAATTCGGCCGGCCCACTATTCTCACAAAACCGTGAGCCGAACGCCAGCTTCCGGCAACGAGGAACTGATGAGGACGTGTCCAGACGTTGTGATAGCGCAAGGGGCGTAACGTCAATTCAATCATGTGAAGGATGCCCCCATGAAGAAGCGGATGCTCTTGTCAGCGTTGATTGCCACTGGTCTGACCTTTAGCCCGTTGACGTCGGCAGCTTTCGCCGATGACATGAAAAAGGACACGATGTCCAAGGACAGTATGTCGAAGGACTCGATGAAGAAGGATGCAATGACCAAGTCCAAGGACACGGCGAAAAAGGACGGCATGACGAAGGACAAGATGCAGAAAGACGAGATGAGCAAGTAACGGCCACAAAAAATGGCCGGGCGCGCGCATCCGTGGGCTCGGCCGTATCGTAAGTGTGGTAGGAGCTGCCCAAGGACACCGTCGCAATGACCACCGAGACGCTCACCGCAGTCGATACCGTCGAAACAATTCACCCCGGCTGGGTGCGTATTTGTCATTGGATCAATGCGTTCGCCGTCCTGGTCATGATCGGGTCAGGCTGGCAGATCTACAACGCCTCACCGTTGTTTGATTTTGTGTTTCCCCGGCAAATCGCCCTGGGCAACTGGCTTGCTGGCGCCTTGCTCTGGCATTTCGCCGCCATGTGGGTCCTCGTGATCAACGGCATCGTCTACGTCACGCTCGGCATTGCCACCGGACGGTTCCGCCGCAAGCTTTTTCCGATTCGTCCGAACGAGGTTGTCGCTGACCTGAAGGCCGCGGTGACGTTCAAGCTCGCGCATGACGACCTCTCGCACTACAACGCCGTACAGAAACTGCTCTACAGCGGTGTCATTCTGGCGGGCGTCGTGATTGTTCTGTCAGGTCTGTCGATCTGGAAGCCGGTTCAGTTTCAGGAATTGACGGCGCTGTTTGGTGGTTATGACACAGCCCGTTACGTGCATTTTCTGGCGATGGCGGCGATCGTGGGCTTTCTCGTCGTGCATGTGGCGCTCGCGCTGATCGTGCCGAAGAGCCTGCGCGCCATGATCACGGGCCGCTAGGAGGACGCGCCATGCGAAAGCGCAGGATCATCCCCGGGGTCGATGCGAAGCTTCTGATCAAGGATGCGACCAATTTAATGCCGGACGCCAGCCGACGCGGGTTCCTCCGCGGTGCGGCAAGTCTTGGTGCGCTGACCTTCCTGACCGGATGCGACATCATCGATGGCGAGACCGCCGAAGGTGTTCTGCGCAAGATTTCCGAATTCAATGATGGCGCTCAGGCGGCACTCTTCAGTCACACGAAGCTCGCGCCAACTTATCCGGAAAGTGCCATTACCAAACCCTTCCCATTCAACGCCTACTACGACGAGGACGAGGCGCCGGAAGTAGACGGCAAAAATTACAAACTCGAAGTCGCCGGCCTCGTCGAGAACAAGAAACCGTGGACCCTCGACGAATTGTACGCGTTGCCTGAAGTCTCGCAGATAACCCGCCACATTTGCGTTGAAGGCTGGAGCGCAATCGGCTCCTGGCAAGGCACGCAGCTGTCGGAATTCCTTAAACGTGTCGGCGCCGATATGCGCGCCAAATACGTCTGGTTCAAATGCGCGGAAGGCTACACGAACACGATTGACATGCCGACGGCGCTGCATCCGCAGACCCAGATGACGTTCAAGTTCGCCAATCGAACCCTGCCGCGCGCCTATGGCTATCCGATGAAGATTCGGATGCCCACCAAGTTGGGATTCAAGAATCCCAAATACGTGGTGGCGATGGAAGTCACCAACATCGACAAAGGCGGCTACTGGGAGGACAAGGGCTACAACTGGTTCAGCGGTTTATAGGCGTTGCCGGCACAAAAGGCGTTGTCGTGGCCGGGCCTTCCCCGACTATCAGAAGGACTGCATCGGTATCTTTGGCGCCATCCCAGTGCACTTGCTTTCCAAAATGGGTGACGAACGATCCCGCCGGCATGGGAACGCTCGTGTTCGGATCAAAATCGGGTCCGCTGCCCACCCACCATGTTCCCGACAGCACGGTGATAAAGCGATCGTTCGGGTGAAAGTGCGGTCGGCTGAAATGATTGCCGGCGAGCCACTTCGTCATGACGCCGTACAGACCCGGCTTTGTCGGATCGCCGAACAGGACGGCCTGCTGGTTGCCGTTCGGGGTGACCGGGCCCCAGTTGATCTGACCGGGCAGCTTGAAGACGACGGCCTTCGGATCGAGTTCGCCCGCAGAGGACATCATCGTTAAGCCGAGCAGGAGCGTCGCGGCGAATGCAGCAGATTGTGCTCGTTGGCCGCCATTCATGTTTTCCTCCCGACCTCTGTGTTTGAGTTGGGGTCGACAAGTTGCCACACTCACGCGTCGCGTCCAGTCCCTCCGTCATTGGGCGGATCCGTAATCAAACGCGCACCGCGCTGGAAGGTGAGGTAGTCCCAGAACCAGTTAAAGGCGACGACAAAGCGGTTGCGCAGCCCAATTAGAAAATAAATGTGCGCAACACTCCAGAACACCCAGCCGATGAATCCCGTCAGTTCCAGCGGTCCGAACTTTACCACCGCGGCGCGACGCCCAATCGTCGCCAGGTCGCCAAGATGCATGTACTTAAACGGCTTATTCCACTCGCGACCCGCGATGCGGGCTGAAATCAATTTGCCGACATAGGTCCCCATTTGTTTTGCGGCCGGTGCAATGCCGGGAACGGGATGACCGTTTTTGTCGGTCACCGAAGCCGTATCGCCGACGACGAAAATCTCGGGATGTCCTGGCAGCGAAAGATCGGAATTGACTTTGACTCGCCCGGCGCGGTCGGCCTCGGCATTGAGCCAGCGCATGGCAGGAGAAGCCGTCACACCTGCCGCCCAGATGACAGTGCCGGCGTCGATGCGACCGTCCTTGAGGTCGACCCCGTCCACTTCACACTTCGTGACAAGGGTTTCCGTCCTGACCTCGACACCCATGCGCGTCAGCGTTTTCAGCGCATAGTCTGACAAGCCGGGCGGGAACGTCGGCAGCAATCGCGGTCCTGCCTCGATCAATATGATGCGCGCCGAGCGCGGATCGATGCGACGGAAATCGGCGGCGAGCGTCTGACGCGCAACATCCGCGATGGCACCGGCCATCTCGACGCCGGTCGCACCCCCACCGACAATGACGAAAGTCAGAAGACGGCGCCGCTGGTCTTCATCCTTCATAACTTCCGCGCGCTCGAAGGCGATCAGGATGCTGCGGCGAATCCGCGTCGCATCTTCGATTCGCTTCAGGCCGGGCGCATAGCGCGACCATTCATCGTGACCGAAATACGAGTGCGTGGAGCCGGTCGCGATCACCAGATAGTCGTAGGGAATTTCACCGTATTGCGTCAGAACGTATTTCTTCTCCGGGCTCACGCCGCGCACATCCTCCATGAGAACCGTGGCATTGCGCTGCGGACGCAAAATATGCCGGATCGGCCAGGCGATATCGGCCGGTG
>Ga0126376_10001285_pt1 | contig 13413 bp, 11 predicted proteins | sample PanSoiMetPlot_15_FD_92760 | JGI IMG/M metagenome (GOLD analysis project Ga0126376, IMG submission 92760) | Tropical forest soil microbial communities from Panama - MetaG Plot_15 | ecosystem: Environmental > Terrestrial > Soil > Tropical forest > Bulk soil | place: Panama | collected 2016-02-17
CATGTCAAGCATTCGCTGCGGCGGCCAGGTATCGCGGGTACCTAACCCCCCGCGCTGTTCGTCAACTGCAGCCGCTGGTACCGCCGCAGGTGTCGCACTTGAGGCAGGTGCCGTTGCGAACCAGGGTGAAGTTGCCGCATTCGCGGCAACTCTCGCCCTCGTAGCCTTTGACCCGCGCTTCGGCGGCCCGTTCGACGGCAAGATGCGATTTGCCGGCGCCGCTGAGCGCCGGGCCGGCGCGGCCGACGCGCGACTTGGCGCGCAGCGCCAGCTGATCGTTGATCTGCTCGGCGAGCTCGGAGATCGACAACTTGCTGTCGCTCAGCGCCTGCGGCGCCGTCGCCACGCTCGCCGCCAGCTCCTGCTGCATGCTCGTCAACTGCTCGATCGCCGCCTCCATGCGCTGTTTGGGGGAGGCAAAAGCCGTGCTGACGCCGTGCTGCAATGCCGCCACCGGGCTGTCGGCCTCGGCGAGGTCGGCCACCGCCACGCTGCTCGTCGACCGCAACGCCAGCACGCGGTTTTCCTGGCCGCGCAACAGCCCGCGAGACAGGTACTTTGCCGCCGGCGGCGGTGGGCTTTGATCCAGCTCCAGCTCCGCCTCCGACGAGCCAAGCCCGGTATTGGCAACCTCGCTCAGGTCGACGTGGGCCAGGTCGTTGCGGCCGAGATAGGACACGGCCAATTCGCGGAAGATATAGTCGAGAATGGAGGTGGCATTCTTGATGGTGTCGTTGCCCTGCACCAGACCCGCCGGTTCGAAGCGGGTGAAGGTGAAGGCATCGACGTACTCCTCGAGCGGTACCCCGTATTGGAGGCCGAGTGAGATGGCGATGGCGAAGTTGTTCATCAGCGAGCGGAAGGCGGCGCCTTCCTTGTGCATATCGATAAAGATCTCGCCGAGCCGGCCGTCCTCGTATTCGCCGGTGTGCAGATAGACCTTGTGGCCGCCGACGGTGGCCTTCTGCGTATAGCTCTTGCGCCGATTGGGGAGTTTCTCGCGCTGGCGCTCGCGTTCGACGATCCGCTCGACGATGCGCTCGGCCGCCACCGTTGCACGCTGGGCCTGCGGCTTGTCGGCGGTGAGCTCGGCGATCACCTCCTCGGCCTCTTCTTCGTCATCGGCAATGAGCTGCGCATTGAGCGGTTGTGACAGCTTGGAGCCGTCGCGATAGAGCGCATTGGCTTTGAGCGCCAGCCGCCAGGACAGCATGTAGGCGTTCTTGCAGTCCTCGACCGTTGCCTCATTGGGCATGTTGATGGTCTTGGAGATGGCGCCCGAGATGAACGGCTGTGCCGCCGCCATCATGCGGATGTGGCTTTCCACCGACAGGAAGCGCTTGCCGCGGCGACCGCACGGACTGGCGCAATCGAACACGTTGAGGTGGGCTGCGGCAATGTGCGGGGCGCCTTCCAGGGTCATGGCGCCGCACACATGCTCGTTGGCGGCCTCGATTTCCTTCTTGGAAAAGCCGAGATGGCTCAACAGATCGAAGCCAATGTCGTTGAGCTTGTCGGCGCCGATCTTGAGCGCACCGGTCAGGAACTCCTCGCCCAAAGTCCAGCGGTTGAACGCGAACTTGATGTCGAAGGCGGATTTGAGCGCGCCGTCGAGCTTCATCAGCGCCGCCGGCGTGAAGCCGCGGGCCTTCAGGCTGGCGTGGTTGATGGCCGGGGCTTGCGCCAGCGAGCCGTGACCGACCGCATAGGCCTCGATCTCGGCGATCTCGGCCTCGCCGTAACCGAGCGTGCGCAAGGCCTCCGGCACCGCCTGGTTGATGATCTTGAAATAGCCGCCGCCGGCCAGCTTCTTGAACTTCACCAGCGCAACGTCCGGCTCGATGCCGGTAGTGTCGCAGTCCATCACCAAGCCAATGGTGCCGGTCGGCGCGATCACCGTGGCCTGGGCGTTGCGAAAGCCGTTGAGCTGCCCGAGCTCGATGGCGCGGTCCCAGGCACGCTGGGCGGCCTCGATCAGGCGCGGATCCGGGCAGGAGCTATGGTCGAGCGGCACCGGCGCGATGGCGACCTTTTCATAGCCGTCCTTCTGGCCGTAGGCGGCGCGGCGATGGTTGCGGACCACGCGCAGCATGTCGGCCTGGTTGCGCTCATAGCCCGGGAAGGCGCCGAGCGCGCCCGCCATTTCCGCCGAGGTGGCGTAGGCGACGCCGGTCATGATCGCCGCCAGCGCGCCGCAGATCGCCCGCCCCTCGGCACTGTCGTAGGGGATGCCGGCGGCCATCAGGCAGCCGCCGATGTTGGCGAAGCCGAGGCCCAAGGTGCGGTAGCGGTGGGAGAGCTCGGCGATCTTGCGCGAGGGAAACTGCGCCATCAGCACCGAGATCTCGAGCGCGATGGTCCACAGCCGGCAGGCATGCTCGTAAGCGGCAACGTCGAACAGCCGGTCGGGGCCGCGGAACATCATCAAGTTGAGCGATGCCAGGTTGCAGGCGGTGTCATCAAGAAACATGTACTCAGAGCACGGATTGGAGGCGCGGATCGGACCGGATCTCGGGCAGGTGTGCCAGTCGTTGATGGTGGTGTGGAACTGGATGCCGGGATCGGCCGAGGCCCAGGCGGCGTAGCCGATCTTTTCCCACAGCGCACGCGCCTTGACGGTCTTGACCGGATGGCCGCCGAGCCGCGCGGTCAGGCTCCAATCGTCATCGGCCATGACGCTGTTGAGGAACTGATCGGTGACGCGCACCGAATTGTTGGAGTTCTGGCCGGAGACGGTCAGATAGGCCTCGCTGTCCCAGTCGGTGTCGTAGCTGGCAAACTCGATGTCCTTGTAGCCCTGGCGTGCGAACTGCACGACCCGGCGGATATAGGCGTCCGGCACCAGGTCGCGGCGCGCCTCCTTGATGGCCCGCTTGAGGGCTGGATTTCTGGCGGCATCGAAGCAGGCCTCGCCCTCCGCCTCGCAATTGACGCAGGCCTTGAGGATCGCCTTCAGCCGCCGTTGACAGAGCTTGGACCCGGTGACGAGGGCGGCGACCTTTTGTTCCTCCCGCACCTTCCAGTCGATATAGGCCTCGATGTCGGGGTGATCGATGTCCACCACCACCATCTTGGCGGCGCGGCGGGTGGTGCCACCCGATTTGATGGCGCCGGCAGCGCGATCGCCGATCTTAAGAAAGCTCATCAGGCCCGAGGACTTGCCGCCGCCGGACAGTTTTTCGTTCTCGGCGCGCAGGCTGGAGAAGTTGGAGCCGGTGCCGGAGCCGTATTTGAAGAGCCGGGCCTCGCGCACCCACAGGTCCATGATCCCGCCCTCGTTGACAAGATCATCGGCGATCGACTGGATGAAGCAGGCGTGCGGCTGGGGATGCTCGTAGGCCGAGGTCGAGGCCAGCAATTCGCCGGTCTCGTGATCGACGTAGTAGTGGCCCTGGCCCGGCCCGTCGATACCGTAGGCCCAGAACAGGCCGGTGTTGAACCATTGCGGGCTGTTGGGAGCCCCCATCTGCATGGCCAGCATGTAGCGGTGCTCATCGAAGAAGGCGCGCGCATCGTCCTCGCCGGAGAAGTAGCCGCCTTTCCAGCCCCAGTAGGTCCAGGTGCCGGCCAGGCGGTCGAACACCTGGCGCGCGTCGGCTTCGCCGACAAAACGCTCCTGCGATGGCCGTTCCGCCAGCGCCCGTTCGTCGGCGCTGGAGCGCCACAGCCAGGAGGGAACTTGCGTCTCTTCGATGCGCTTGAGCCGGCTCGGCACGCCGGCCTTGCGGAAGTACTTTTGCGCCAGGATGTCGGCGGCGACTTGGCTCCAATGCTCGGGTACCGCGAAGTTCTCAAGCCGGAACACGATCGAACCGTCGGGGTTCTTGATTTCGGACGTGGCGCGTCGGAAGGCGATGGCCGCGTAGGGTGATTTGCCCTCCACCGTGAAGCGCCGCTTGATCAGCATGGTCTTGCCCCCGTTTGGCGTCGGCGCTCGCCAGCCCGTCGCGAGCCGCGCCCTCTTGTTGCTCGAATCGTGAAGACGCGGGAACGCAACCGGAGTGACACCGACCGTCGACACAACCGCCGCAACACACGAAAAAAACCCCGCGCGGCGAATTTCTTCGCCCCTCGCGCTCTCGCGCTTGCCCTTCACCCCGCAACCTTCGTGGCCAGGCGCGGCCGATGTTGGATAGGGCGGCACGGTCGGCTGACCGACGCCCGTAATGACCAAACTATGACGATTCGGCGGCTGTCGTCACGAGGTCTTGGGGGTGTAGATAAGACCGGACACTAAATGTAGTAGGTAGGAGGCATCGCCGGGCGGCGGTGGGGGAGCGGCCCAGACCGCTGACGCCGCAAGCAGTTAGGGAGGGTGGCCCCGCCTGCCCGAGGCCGCCTTGGCGGGCGCTGAATGAGCTATCCCCAGGCCAAGAACAGTATGCCGATTCCGGTATCGGCGGTGTGGCAGATGTGCCGCGGCCGAGCGTGGTGGACAGGCCGGCGAGCCTGATGCCATAAGCACCAGGCGCGGCGGTCGCGGGCAGCGCCCTGTTATGAAACCTCAATCCCAACCGAAGCCACACGTCGATGGGCATCCTTTCGGAAATCTTCAGCTGGTGGGGCGGCAATACCTGGTCGAACCGCCTCTACACGGCCCTTCGCGGCACCTTCGTCGGCAGCGATGCCGCCGGTAACCGCTACTACGTGCAAAAGCGGGGGGTGGGTCCCTTGGGTGTGCCGCGGCGCTGGGTGATTTACAACCGCTTGGCCGAGGCCTCCCAGGTGCCGCCGGAATGGCATGGCTGGATGCACTATATGGTCGACACCCCGCCGACCGAGGAGACCTATCGGCCGCGGCCCTGGCAAAAACCGCACCGCATGAACATGACCGGCACCGCGGACGCCTATCGCCCGGCTGGCAGTATCCTCAAAAGCGGCCGCCGGCCGAAGGCGACGGGCGATTACAAACCCTGGCAGCCCGGCTAACAAGGCCACGCCGGCGCCACCTTTTCAAGGCGTCGTCTGTCGTCTGAGGCGTGCGCGCCAGCCGGCGCGGGCCAAACAGAACCCAAGAGGAGCGGGTCCACCATGCGCACCGGGGCGGCACTCCTGACGGCGGCGGCCTTGCTCGCGGCCGCGCCGGCCGCGGCACAGCGCATCGACAACGCGGTTGCGATCTTCGCGGCGCTCGACAAGGTGACGGCCAAGATTTCCCGGCTGGAGGTGCCGCTCAATCAGACCGCCACCTTTGGTGCGCTCAAGATCACCCCGCGCGTGTGCTATTCGCGCGCCCCCACCGAACCGCCCAAAACCACCTCGTTCGTCGAAGTCGACGAAACCCAGCTCGACGGCAAGCAAAAGCGCATCTTTACCGGCTGGATGTTTGCCGACAGCCCCGGCCTGAACGCCGTCGAGCACCCCGTGTTCGATGTTTGGCTGACCGACTGCAGTCAGCCGCAGCGTACCGTCGGGCCGCGGCCGCCACAGGGCGGGCCCAGCGCCAGCGAGCCGCCGCCGCCCAGCGACGCCGATCTGCCGCGTCGGCGGCGCGTGCCGCGCTGAGGGCTAGCGCGGGCGGCCGCCGGCGATGATCGCCAAAATCTCATCGGGTGGCGCGGTCGCTGGCAGCGCCTTGAAGTTGGCCTGATGCGCCAGTGCCTTTTCCAACAGCCGGTGAAACTCGTTGCGGTCGAGCTCCATGGTGCCGAACTGCCGCAAATGCTCGGTCACGAACTGGGTGTCGAGCAAGCTGAAGCCGCCGGCCACCAGCCGGGCGCACAGATAGATGAGCGCCACCTTGCTGGCATCGCGCGCGTTGGAGAACATGCTCTCGCCAAAGAAGGCGCCATTGAGCGCCACGCCATAGAGCCCGCCGACCAGGCGCTGCTCCGCCCAGGCCTCGACCGTGTGGCAGTAGCCGGCATCGAACAGATCGCGGTAGAGGCCGCGAATGCGCCGGTTGATCCAGGTGGTGCGCCGGCCGGGACGCGACATGGCGCAGCCGTCGATGACGGCCTCGAAGTCATAATCGATGCGGATCTCGAAGGCCCCCTGCCGCACGGTTCGCGCCAAGCGGCGGGGAACATGCATGTGCTCAAGTGGCAGGATGCCCCGCTGCTGCGGCTCGATCCAATAGAGCGCGGGATCATCGCAGCTCTCGGCCATGGGAAAGATGCCGCAGGCGTAGGCCTTGAGGAGGACCTGCGGGGTGATCTCGATGACGATGTCGTCGCGCGAAGCCATCACTCCAACCCTGGCACCGCCGTTTTGCTATTGAATTATGGTTTTTGCAGGAAGCTCTCAAGCCAGTGGATGTCGTAGAGACCATTGGCGATATCGGGATTGAGCACCAGCTGGCTGAACAGCGGTATCGTGGTCTCGATGCCATCGATCACGAATTCCGATAGGCAACGCCTCAGCCGCATCAAGCACTCGTTGCGGTTCTTGCCGTGCACGATCAGCTTGCCGATCAAGCTGTCGTAGTAGGGTGGGATGCGATAGCCCTGATAGGCGCCGCTGTCCACCCGCACCCCGAGCCCCCCCGGCGGGTGCCAATAGGTGATGGTGCCGGGCGAAGGCATGAAGGTCTTGGGGTTTTCCGCATTGATGCGGCATTCGATGGCATGGCCCGACAGCGCCACTTCGTGTTGCGCAATCGATAGCGGCGCGCCCGAGGCAACGCGGATTTGCTCGATCACCAGGTCGAGGCCGGTGATCATTTCGGTCACCGGGTGCTCGACCTGAAGCCGGGTGTTCATCTCGATAAAGTAGAACTGGCCGTCCTCGTACAGGAACTCGACGGTGCCGGCGCCGCGGTACTTGAGCTTCTGCATGGCGTTGGCGACCACCTCACCCATGGTTTGCCGCTGCTCGGCGTTGAGTGCCGGGGATGGTGCCTCTTCCAGGATCTTCTGATGCCGGCGCTGCAGCGAGCAGTCGCGCTCGCCCAAATGGATGGCGTTGCCCTTGCCGTCGCCGAACACCTGGAATTCGATGTGCCGCGGCTTGGCCAGATATTTCTCCAGATAGACGCTGTCATCGCCGAACGCGGCCTTGGCTTCGGCACGCGCGGTCCTGACGGCGAGCTCGAAATCCTCGGCGCTGCGCGCAACCTTCATGCCGCGCCCCCCGCCGCCGGCAGCGGCCTTGACCAGCACCGGAAAGCCCATCTGCTCGGCCAGTTTGAGGCCTTGCGTCTCGTTGCTGAGCGCGCCGTCCGAGCCCGGCACCACCGGAATTCCGAGCCGCCGCGCGGTCCTCTTGGCTTCGATCTTGTCGCCCATCATGCGGATATGTTCGGAGGTGGGCCCGATAAAGGTAATGCCGTGCTCTTCCAGGATCTCGGCGAAGCGGGCGTTCTCGGACAGGAAGCCGTAGCCCGGATGGATGGCATCGGCACCCGTGATCTCGCAGGCCGACAGCAGGCTTGGAATGTTGAGATAGCTCTCCGCCGACGGCGGCGGGCCGATGCAGACGCTTTCATCGGCCAGGCGCACGTGCATGGCGTCGGCATCGGCGGTGGAATGCACGGCAACGGTGGCGATGCCGATCTCCCTGCAGGCGCGCAGCACGCGCAGCGCAATCTCGCCGCGGTTGGCAATCAACACCTTGTCGAACATCGCTGCGCGACGGCTCCGGGATTACTCGATGATCACAAGCGGCTCGCCAAACTCCACCGGATGGCCATTGCCGACGAGAATGGCAGTGACGGTGCCAGCCTTCGGGGCGGGAATGTGGTTCATGGTCTTCATGGCTTCGATGATCAGGATGGTTTGCCCCTGCGCCACGCGGCCGCCGACGTCGATGAAGGGGGCGGCGCCGGGTTCCGGTGCCAGGTAGACGGTGCCGACCATCGGCGACTTCACGGAGCCCGGGTGTTTGGCCGGGTCGTCGGCCGCCGGCTTGGCCGTGGCCGGCGCCGCGGCGACGGCGGCCAAGGTCGGGGCGGCGATTGCGGCGGCGGTCACGGTCTGCTGCCGCGCCACGCGCACGCGCAGGCCTTCACGCTCGATCTCGATCTCGCTAAGCCCGGTCTCTTCAAGCAGCGCGGCCAGCTCTCTGATCAGATCCTGATCGGGACTGCCCTTGCTCTTTGCCTCCTTCGCCATGCTGGGTGTCTGGTCCGTGCTGCCGTTGCTCAGGGCCCGCATCCGTTAACCTTTGCTGGTCGCGTCGGCGCGCCGCTTGGCCACCAGCTCGGCCATGGCCTCGATCGCCAGCTCGTAGCCCAAGGGCCCAAACCCACAGATCACGCCGTTGGCGGCGGGCGACACGTAGGAGTGGTGGCGAAAGGCCTCGCGCTGGAACACGTTGGAGAGGTGGAGCTCGATCACCGGCCGTTCCGCCGCCTTGAGGGCATCCAGAATGGCAACCGAGGTATGGGTATAGGCGGCGGCGTTGATGACAATGCCGTCGGCGCGGTCGCGGGCTTCCTGGATCCAGGTCACGAGCTCGCCTTCGAGGTTGGATTGGCGAAAATCGATCTCAAGCCCCAGCGCCTTGGCCCGCTGTTCGGTGCGGCGGCGCACATCGGCCAGGGTGTCGGCGCCATAAACGGCGGGCTCGCGCACCCCGAGCAGGTTCAGATTGGGTCCATTGAGCACGAAAATCGGCTTGGCCATTCGACGTTCTTGAAAGTTGGCGGCAATTGCGCTCGATGCCCGCCGACAATACTGACCCCTGCGGGCGAACGCCCGTTTAACAGTTTTTTTCGCACTGCGAAAGGTTAACGGCGGCCTTGTGCAGCGGCCGCAACGGTGGCTCCCCGGCGACGTCTCCCCGGGGAGCGGATGCCTCAGCACACCTTGCAGCCGTCCTTGCGCACCTCTTTGACGTTCTGGGCCAACAGGTCGCCCAGGTTCTCCGGTGCGCCGGGAATGATACGATCGCCGACCAGGAAGTGCGGCGTTCCCTGAATGCCCAGCTTGGCGGCAAGCTTGCGGGTATCGTCGATCTCCTTCTTGATCTCGGGCGCGGTCATATCCTTCTTGAGCCGCGTCATGTCGAGACCGAGCTTCTCGGCGACACGCAGGGCCGCGGCCTCATTGGCCTGGCCGTGATTCTCCAGCATGGCACGGTGGAATTCCCAGTACTTGCCTTGCATCTTGGCGGCCAGGGCGACGCGCGAGGCTTCCTCCGAGCCCTTGGCCAGGATCGGAAATTCCTTGGGGATCAGCTTGATCTTTTTGTCCTTGTCGATCAGGTGGGCGACGTCGGGAAAGGCCTTTTTGCAATAGCCGCAGTTGTAGTCGAAGAACTCGATGACGGTGACATCGCCATTGTTGTTGCCGACCACGGGCGACGTCGTCGGCCGGAAAATTTCCGCCGAGTTGTCCTTGATCGCCACCGCCATGCGCTCGTTCTGGATCTTCTCCATCTTGGCTTCCAGCGCCGTTTGCGCCTCCATCAGGAGCTCGGGATTGTTGATCAGGATGTCCTTGATGATGCCCTCGAGCTCTTGGCGTTGCGCCGGCGTAAAGCTGCTGGCGGCTGGCGGCGCCGCCTGCTCCGCGCCCGGCGCGGGCGATTGACCAGTAGTCTGGGCCACCGCCAAGCCCGCGCCCAGCAGCACGATGGCGGGCGCGAGCAGGCCGAGGCGCCGCGGCGCGGCGAGGTGCGAGAGCGACACGAGCTTCATTGGTATTCGTCTCCGTCTGTTCGAGCGGGCAGGGGCCCACCCCTTCACGTTGGTTCCTTATAATTCACAATGTCTTCGGCGCGAATCCATTCTGGCGACCCGCGCGGCAGCTTAAGCTGGGCCCGCTTGGCAAAAATCTGGGCTTGCTTAACGTTACCTTCGATCATGTAGGCCTGCGCCGTGGCCAGCAGGGCTTGCGGTTCCTGTCCCTTGCGGCTCAACGCCGTGGCCAGCTGACGGTGCGCCTGCGCATTGCCATCATCGCTCAAAATCGCCCGCCGCAACAAGCCGATGGCCTCGTCGATGAGCCGGTTGTCCTCTGCCGAGATCATCGACTGGGCGAGCTCGGCCTGCATCAGGGGTTCACCGCCACCGGACAACTGCAGGGCCTTGCGCAGGTTCACCATCGCCTCGTGATGCTTGCCGACGGAGGCATAGAAGTTGCCCTTCAGCTCCCAAAAATAGGGATTGTCCGGCTTTTCCTGCAGCAGCTGATCGACCTCGCCGATGGCATCGGCGCAGCGCCCGCTGCAGTTGCGGGCAATGGCGCGGGCGTAGCGCGCCGGCAGCGAATTGTCGCGCGCGGGATAGCGGTTGAACACCGCCTGCGGCCGATCGAGATAGCCGGCAATCTTGGCGCGCATCATGTCGTGGCGCAGCTGCAGCTCCGGCGGATCCTTGGCATTGACGTAGGGGCTGCTGGCGACCCGGTTGCGCAATTGCGACAGGCGGTCGGTGGCGATCGGGTGGCTGCGCACGAACGGATCTTGGTAGGTGGCGGAGACGTATTCCTGCTGGGCGAAGCGCTCGAAGGTCTCAAGCATGCCCTGGCCCGACTGCTTGGTCAGCTCCAGATAGTGCAGGCCGGCCTGGTCGGCGGCCGATTCCTGGGCGCGCCGCTCGCTCAGCAGCGAGCGCATGATCATCTCGTTGCCGCCGAGCGCGAGGCCACCGCCGGCGCCGCCGACCTCGCGCCCCGAGTCGCTGCCGGACACGGCGCCGCCGACCATCAGGCCAATGCCGAGCACGGTGAGCAGGATCGCCTTGGTCTGATCGCGGGCGATGCGGGCGCGCAGCTGCGCCAGATGCCCGCCGGTGATGTGGCCGGTCTCATGCGCGATGACGCCGATCACCTCGTTGGGGGTCTTGGCCTGGGCCAGGGTACCGGTGTTGACGAACACGTTGTGGCCATCGACGACGAAGGCATTGAAGCTGTCGTGGTGAATGATGCGCATCGAGATGTTTTGGCTGCCGAGGCCGGCAACCTTGAAAATCGGCCGCGAATAGTCCTTGAGCAGGTTCTCGATTTCGGCATCGCGAATGAGCGGCAGCCCCTGCGCGGCCGCCGCCGTGGCGGTGAAGATCGAGGCGGCGGCATAGATGAAGGCAATGGCGATGGTGCGCGGGCCGGGGCCCAGGGCACGTGCCATATACCGTTGAACGCGCCGCCACGCCCTCGCGGGCGGGCCGGCTGGGCTGTTAGCGTGTCCTAGCACGGTCAACAACTCGCGTCTGATGTTGACGTTGGTTCAGCAAACAAAAACGCTGGGCTCCCCGCCGCTCCCGACCTAGGCAACTCGAACGCTCACGACTATAAGCCGCCCCTGACGCTTGCGCCAACTCGCAAAGGCTTGATCGTGAACCGTTCCCGTTTCCTGCAAGCGCGCGGGTAGGGTGGAACCATGGCAGATTGAGGGCCTCGGCCAGATGGCGAAGATGCCGCAACCAGAGCGCGCTGCAGCCGCGGTCGCAGCCCGGGTGTCCCGGCGCAGCACCATTCCCCCGTTCATCGTCATGGAGGTGATGCAGGCTGCCGCCGATCGTGCCGCGACCGGCGCCGATATCGTTCATATGGAAGTCGGCCAGCCCGGCACGCCCGCCCCGCGGGCCGCCCGCGACGCCGTCAAGCGGGCCCTCGATGGCGACACCCTCGGCTACACCATGGCGCTCGGGCTGGCGCCCCTGCGCGAGCGCATCGCCCGCCACTACCGCGAGAGCTATGGTGTCCCCGTGGACCGCGACCAGGTCGTGATCACCACCGGCTCGTCGGCCGGGTTTGTGCTGTCCTTCCTGGCGCTGTTCGACGTCGGTGCCAAGGTGGCGCTGCCGTCGCCGGGTTACCCCTGCTACCGCCACATCCTGACCGCGCTCGGCCAGCAGCCGGTGCTGATCCCCACCGATCAGGCCTCGCGCTGGATGCCGACCGGCGCCCAGGTCGAGGCGCTGGCAGAGCGGCAGGGCATCGCCGGGCTGATCGTGGCGAGCCCCGCCAATCCGACCGGGACGATGTTGGAGCCGGGCCGGCTCGCCGAGCTGGCGGCGGCGGCCGGCCGCTGCGGCCTCTGGCTGGTGTCGGACGAGATCTACCACGGCCTCACCTATGCGCTGCCGCAGGAGACGGCGCTGGCCCACAGCCGCCAGGCGATCGTGGTCAACAGCTTCTCTAAATACTATTCGATGACGGGCTGGCGTGTCGGCTGGCTGGTGGTGCCGCCGGAGCTGGTGCGGCCGATCGAGCGCCTGGCGCAGAACCTCTATATCTCGCCGCCGGCCGTGGCCCAGGTGGCGGCGCTGGCGGCCTTCGATGCGGTCGAAGAGCTCGAGGCCAACAAGCGCGTCTACCAAGAGAACCGTAGGTTGCTGCTGGACGAATTACCGAAAGCGGGCCTGGCGCGGATCGTGCCGGCCGATGGCGCCTTTTATCTCTACGTCGATATTTCGGAGTTTGGCGGCGACAGCATCGCCTTTACCCAGGCCATGCTGGCCGAGATCGGCGTGGCGGCGACACCGGGGGTCGACTTTGATGCCGAGCACGGCAACCGCTACGTGCGCCTGTGCTACGCCGGCACCACCGCGGACATGGCCAAAGCTGCCGCCCGCCTCAAGGCGTGGCAGCGCCTCAACGGCGGCAGCGGTCCCTGACACCCCGTCCCGCCGCGAGGGGCTCCAGCCCCTCGCGCGCAGCCGCTACCTGCAGGCGCGGGCGTAGGCCGTACACTCGTAGAGCAGGCCCTTTGATTCGCATTTGGTGTTCGGGGCGCCGATCTTGACGGCGTCACCGAGCTTGGCCTTGGCCGAATTCTTCATGGCCGCTTCCGCCATGAAGGAGGCGAAGCCTTGCAACGCCCCTGTGCCCCAGCCGCCGGCCTTGATGCATTGGCTGGCGGCCGCCGGCCCGATGGCGAAGGCGGGTGTGGCCATGACCAACAGACCAAGCGCGGCAACTTTCGCTGTCGTTCGCATTCAATCCCTCCGTAGCTCTTTATCCCCGCGCTGGCCGGGAGTGTGGACCGGTGGCGTCGCCGCGGCAAGCGGGCGCCCGCCTGCGCCTGGGGAAAGCGCCGAGCTGCGGCCAAATGTGCCCAACCGCCTGGGATTTGGCGCGCTCGAGCGCCAGCGGTTTCAGGTCGAGGTGAACCGGCGCTGCCACCAGCCGCGGCGAATCGGCCGCGAGGGATCCTCACCCGCATCCGCTGGCACGGGTTCCGGTTCGGCCGCCGTCGGCGCCGGCGGGAACGGTTCGGGTTCGCGATCGGGTGGCGCAGGCGTCGGGCTTTGCTCGTGCCTGCCATTCTCATGCGACGCTGGCCCCTCGACCGGCCTGGGCGGGTCGTTCCATGGCGTACGCGCCTCTACCGCCACCGGCTCGGGTGCCGCGGGAGCCGGGATGGGCCGGTGATCGGCCTCGACCGGCGCGGCGACCGCGTCCGGGATGGGCCGGTGATCGGCCTCGACCGGCGCGGCGACCTCCTCCGGGATCGGCCGGTGATCGGCCTCGACCCGCGCGGCGACCTCGTCCGGGACGAGACCCTCGGCCGAGCCGGCTGTGGCGG
>Ga0126376_10001286_pt1 | contig 13413 bp, 12 predicted proteins | sample PanSoiMetPlot_15_FD_92760 | JGI IMG/M metagenome (GOLD analysis project Ga0126376, IMG submission 92760) | Tropical forest soil microbial communities from Panama - MetaG Plot_15 | ecosystem: Environmental > Terrestrial > Soil > Tropical forest > Bulk soil | place: Panama | collected 2016-02-17
CTACGTCATCAAGCCCAGCGGGGAAGCGCAGAACGTAAAGCGCCGCCTATTCGTCGGCGAAGAAGAAGACGGCGAAGACGTCATTCGCATGTTGGAGGCTTACAAGAAAGCCTTCTCCGACGAGATCAAAGTTTTTCAGTTGCAGCGCCGCATCAATGGCGTCGAAGTCGCCGTAGGCGCATTCTTCAACGGTAAGAAATTCGTCACGCCCATCAACATTAATTTCGAGCACAAGAAACTTTTCCCGGGCGAAGTCGGGCCACCGACAGGCGAAATGGGAACGGCGATGTTCTGGAGCGAACCAAATGCTCTCTTCACTCGCACGCTGCTCAAAATGGAGCCGAAGCTTGCCGAAGAAGGCTACGTCGGCTATATCGACCTGAATTGCATCGTCAACAACAACGGCATCTATCCACTCGAATTCACGTCGCGCTTCGGCTATCCGACGATCAGCATTCAGCAGGAAGGCATTCTTACGCCGATCAGCGATTTTTTCTGGGAGCTTGCCACAGGTGTCGAGCCAAAATGGCGCACCCGAAGCGGCTTTCAAATCGGCATTCGCATCGTCGTTCCGCCATTCCCATTTGACGATGAGCCCACGTTCGAATCCTTTTCCAAGGACAACGCGATCGTGTTCAAACGCGGCACGCCAGAGCAAGTCCATATCGAAGACGTGAAACAGATGAATGGCCAATGGCTCATCGCCGGAACTTCAGGCGTCGTGTTGGTAGTCGTGGGGCTTGGCCAAACCATGAAACAAGCCCAGGCGCAGGTCTACTCCCGCATCAAAAACATTTTGATTCCCAACATGTACTACCGCACCGACATCGGCGACCGCTGGGCAGAAGATTCCGACAAACTCCATAACTGGGGCTACTTGCGATAGCGATGGCTGTTATGACGCGAACACGTGAATAGATTCTGGCAAGCCGACGCCGATTGAAAAAGAATATGGAGTTTTGTTTGATGGTGTAGCGGAATTGCTTTGCAAACACGATCCAATTGGAATTTGCTTTGGCGACAATCCGGACGAATATGAGCATGAAGCAGGAACCATTCTGCCAAGACTGCGCGATTGTCGCACCTCGGATGATGCGCTGCAGGTTGTCTATGAAGAGTTTGTACGTTGGTTTGACCGCGACACCGCTGGTCCTCTGGAGCACTATAAAGAAGTTGCTTCAGAGGTTTGGAAACTTTGGCAACAGTTCGGTGCCGATCCAACAAAGGCATAGAAGGGTGGAAGGAATACACAGTGTCGATTAGTCGCAGAAGTTTTCTAGGCGCAATCTCTGCGATCGGCGTCGCTGAGGTGCTGAATGGGGATTTCGTGCGTGCAATTGTTGGCTTGCAATCTCCTCACATCAAATTCCCAACCGATCCACGCTCCCGCATCGCTATTTCCGTTTGGGCCTTCCGCTCCATTATCGACGCTCCATTAAACGACGAGCGCGACTCAAAGCTTGCCGCGACGGACATGAAGGATTTCGCCGCGCATGTCCGCGAAAAATTTAATGTCGTCAACATCGAGCCCTACAATCGCTACTTTAGCTCGCTCGCCCCTGCTTACCTCGATCAATTCCGTAACGCGCTTGAAAAAGGGGGCTCGCGCACCGTCAACATCGCCGCCGACATCGATACCAGTTATTTCGACGCGGACGCTGCCACTCGCGCCAAATCCATCACCGAAGCTAAAAAGTGGATTGACGTCGCCGTCGCGATCGGGTCACCTAGCATTCGCACTTCCATGTCGTCCACGAAAAGCGCTCCCAACCTCGATCTCGCCACGGAAAGCCTCAAGCCCGTCGCCGACTATGCTGCCTTGAAAAACGTTGTCGTTCACCTCGAAAACGATAATCTCGTCGCCGAAGACGCCTTCTTCATCGAAAAGCTCGTCCGCAAAGTGAATCATCCCTACATTCACGCGCTCCCCGACTTCGGCAACTCCTATGGTTCCGGTGACGCAGACTTCGCCGCCCGCGCAGTGAAAGCTCTTTTCCCGCTCGCCCACGGCATCTCACACGTCAAGCCAAACTCCACCACCGCGCAAGGCAAGGAAATGCACGTCGATCTCGCCGGCGCTTTCGCTGCAGCTAAAGCCGCCGGCTACAAAGGTTATTTTTCGATGGAATACGAAGGCAACGAAGAAATCCACACTGCAACAGCCAAGCTCATCGACCAATCTCTGAAGCTAATGTAGCTTCAATCCGCCGTCGTTAGGTCCACTTGCGTCGAAGCACTCAGCCTTCGCCCAGCCAGCGGGGACTGGTCAATTACGGCGCCATGCGGCCACTGCGGTGCCGAGACACCGCTTACTTTCAGTTTGATTCCAGAAGTTTCCAGCCGTCTCCGCGCCTCTTCTTCGTTTAACCCCACCAGATGAGGCATCACGAAAGAATTTTCGTGTGGCCCTGCCGAAACCAGCACGTCCACCCGCGGCGTTGCCGCTCCTGCCCCCGGTTTCGGATTCTGAATTACCACGGTATCTACCGCTTGATCCGGCATCTCCAGATTCGAAACTTCTCCCACCTGCAACCCGCCGCGCAACAACTCAATCCGCGACACGCGAAGCGAATTTCCTTCGATCGCCGGAATCTGCAACGCTCGTTGGCCCAGGCTCAACACCACGTGCGCCTGCTGTGCCACTTTCATCTGCATTCCGGGTGGCGGCGTCTGCCGCACGACGACATTGATCGGCAAATCGGAATAGACATGATCCGCTACGCGTAGTCCAAGCCCCGCCGATCGCAGCATCGCGCCTGCTTCACTCACGTTCTTGCCCACAAGATTCGGCATACTCACTTCGCGTCCATGAATCGCGACGCGCATCGCCGTAATCGCGCTCAAGAACGCAGCCGCCGCAAGTATGAAAACAAGCAGCGACATTCGCAATGCCCACTGCAGCCGCTCCTTGAGCCCCCTAAAAAAGGATTGGCCGCCCGGCGCCGCCGGGAGACCGCTTTTGTCTCCCCCATCGATGAATTGTGGCTCTTCGCTCATCAACCCTCAGAACGGCCTTATTTCTTGTCCAACGAAGGCGCAGGATAATCGGGCAATTTGTCCTTGCTTGTATCTGCACGCTTCACTTCCAGCTCATCAAAGAGCAGGGAAGGACAGATCACAGTGGTTGCTACGCCTCCCAGACGATTCGTGACCAGTGGATCGTTTCCCGCCGCAATTAGGTCGTTCCGAAGCGCTCGAACATCCAGTTCGTTGAACACAGCTCCGCGAACCAGTTCCTCATGACCGTCTTTCGCGTACACACGATAAAGTAGACGCGGCGCGGTGCCACCCATCGTTACAACTCGATAGCCAAACGCTTGTCCGCCGTTGTTCACTTTCTCCATCATCGCTTTTCTTAATTCGTCCATAGACTTTGGCTCACTGCTTTTGATCAGCAGCACGCCTAGATTCGGTCCTGGAGGCGAGGCGGGCGCAGCGCGTCCGTGTCCGTTAGAATTGGAAAAATCTCGGATTGGCTGCCGGCCGAGCAGATAATTCGTCAATACGCCCTTCTCGATTATGTTCACGGGCTCTGAGCGCACTCCCTCAGAATCCACTTCATAGCCGCCCACGACGCTCTTTCCCTGAAAGTTCTTCAGCGTTGGATCGTCCACTACTTCCACAAACGTCGGCAACACGCGCGATCTGTAGCTTGTCGCAAATGCGCCCGTCGTGCGGTTGGGAGCGCCAAGCTGCGGCTTTCGCCCCAGCACGTTTCCTCCAATCAACCCAGACACAACGTCATCTGCTGCGTCCGCTTCAAACAGCACCGGCCCGCGATACTCTTCGTCGACAATCGGCGCATTGCGCAGCGCTTTCAGCGTCTCCAGAGCGTCTTTCGTATATTGCACAAGCTTTTCCCGCGCAGGCAGCTCGGTGTAGTTCGCAACAGTCCAAGCCGGCGACCGCGCCAGTCGCATTCCGTCCGGCGCTTGTGTCGAAGCCGAAATCTGCACGCTGTATGCGTTCCGGCCCGTGCGCGTCACCGTACCTTCCGAATTCACGAAGTATTCGTTCAAAAGAGAGAATCTTGCAAAAGCAGAGAGCGATTGAATCTCGGAATAGGTTCTATAAAGATTCGTCGCCTCTTCCAGCGACTTTTTCCATCCCACTTCATCCACTTTCAGCGTGCCAAGGGGCTCAACCAGCGTAACGACTGGTGCCTTTGCGAAATCATCCACGGGATGTTCGTCCGCGGAGAATTGCTTGAGCGCCGCCTGCTTTTGAGTCAGCGCCTGTCCCGCTGACTTGTATGCCTCGTCCGTCGCCAGCCAAATCTGGTGCCTTAGCGCTATCGGGTCATTGTCCAGCGGCAGAATCATCGTCTGCCCCATGCCCTCGCTGAAATAGCTGTCCTGTTTGTAGTCGCCTATGCGGACCACGACCCTCAACAGCCGTACGTGAACCTTCTGGTTTTCTCGCACAGCGCCGAACGCCGCCTCAGTCAGGAACTCCTGCACGTCGCTCACGCGATATTCGATGTAGTACGGTGCCGCGACTTGATCCATCTTTAGTTGTTCTTTTGATCGTTCCAGCTCTGCTAGCAGTGCTTCAAGAACTGGATCGCCTTGAGCCGCGGCATGAGCCGAAGCTAGTGATTTGGCAGAATCTGCATCTTTTGTTGAAGTCGCAATTGCCTTAACTGCAAAGGCCATCGTAAGCGCGGCGCCAAGCAACATTCCAAAAAATCTCTTGCGGAGGTTCATTGCTTTACCTCTGCCTTTGCGCCGTTTTTCATCGCCGCTTTATTTTCGGTTCCAGGTGGTGTCAGAAGTGGCGGCCGCTCATGTACGTGTGCACGCTTCTGGACTTCCATCTCGGAAAAAAGCATCGCTGGCGCGGCGGCAGACACGGGAACGCTTCCACTTTCTGCCCCGCACACCCCGTTGAAAACATGCTGTTGATCGCCCGTTGTGATAATCCGCGTCAAAGCCGCTAGCGGAGTGCCCACGATATCCACACCTCGTACCAATTCGTCCGGTCGGCCATCCGGATAAACCTTGTAAACGATTACCGGCAGCACTTGAAATGCCTGCGGCAATGCGCGCGTGGTTAGCGTGAATCCCCCTTGAATGTCATCGAAATAAAGTCCATACGGCTTGTTCTGCTTTTTCACTTCCTCAATCAACTTCTGCCGCATGTCTTTCTCCGGAATCGTTTGCGTGGAACTCACAATCAGGTTTCCTTGCCGGCCCGTCGGCATTAATCCCGGTTGATTGCGCCCGTGCCCGTTCGAATGATCGAATCCTTTGATCGGCATCCGCGACATCAGAAAACTCTTCAGCACGCCGTCTTGTATCACTTCGACCTTTTTTGCTGGTACTCCTTCATTGTCGTACTGATACGTTCCCGCCAGCTTGACACCTGCCAGTTCGCCAAGCGTCGGGTCGTCCGTAACGCTCAGGAACTTTGGCAGCACTTCCTGCCCAACTTTTTTCGTAAACGTCTGTCCTTCGTCCTCATCCTTCTGCCGATGGCCTTCTAAGCGGTGCCCTAGCACTTCATGGAAAAAGACTGCTGCCGCACGGCCGCTGAGCAACGCAGGGCCATCATACGGCTCCGCCACGGGCGCTCTCCGCAGGGAATTCAAATCCGCTGCCATCTTGTCGATTTTTTCTGACAGCTCCTTTTCGCTGGGCAGTCCTGCAGCGGAAGGCGCCTGAAAAGTTTCTACTCGCAGCAGGTCCATTCCATCATCCGCTCGCGTTTGCGCTTCCATGATTAGCCGCGTCGAATTGCTCGGGGACGTAATCGCGGTGCCCTCGCTGTTCACCATTCGCTCGTTCGAGTTCGAAACCTGCAGAACAATCGAGGCAAAATAAACACTCGGATATTTCCGAAAACCCGCCGAGAGCCGCCGGATTTCTCCCTCCCACACTACTTTGTCGAACGGAGCGACAGTCAAAGCCGCACCCGAGTGCTGCACTGAAGTTTCGTTCGAAAAGTCCGGAGATTTATCTTCTTCCTCCGCCCGAACAGCCGTATGCGTCTTCACATTCAGGAATGCCGGTCCCGCCCGCTTGTATTCCCGGTCAGTCAACTCCCACAACACGCGGGCAATTGCATCCTGATCTTCCCCGAGCGGCAGCGTTCCGGAAGTCATTCCGCTGGGCCGTGATTGTCCGTGCGTATTGTCCAAGACTGGGGCACCCACACGCATTGTCACGTCAGCTTGCCTGCGCTGTACCGCCGTATCCGTCAACAAGCTCCCGTACGCGCCGACCAAAATCACCAGGTTCTGGTCGTAGACCGTATAGCTGACGAAGTACGGGGCCGGATCGGACTTCGCTAATCCCGCAGTGGCTCGCATAAGCTCGCTTTGCATGGTTTTCAGCACCACGTCCGACGTGGCCGCTGGTGTCGCTCCACTGTTTGCCTTTTCCGCCGGCTCCGCAGCAAAGCCAAGAGGTGCCATGGCCAATTGCGCTGCCACCGCTAGGCACGCAACCCCGCGCAAAAATCTCGTCGCGCGGCCGCCTTCACCACGATTGAAAACTCCTGATTGTTCGACCATGAAAGGGAGGCTCCCTGACAGCGTTACTTGATTAGGTGCAAAACGCGAGTATGCATGAGGCGCACGGGTCGTGCAATTCAGTCCTCGCCGAAGCGTTCTCCAGCTGCGATACGCGCCCCGTTCCCGAACTCTTGCCCAGTAACTTGCTTGCGCCCTTCCACTTTGACGTATTGCACGTCCAGAAGGGTGCTCTCGCCGCAGACCACTCTTAGTTTCTTGGCATCCCAAAGAATTGTTCCGGCCTGCATATCCGGCCGGCGCTCTCCGCTTGGCATGGTTAGTAGCTGACAGCCCTGCCTTCGAAACTTCGTATGAATCCCCGGCCACGGCGTAAACGCCCTTTGCCGGTTGTATATTTCAGCCGCGCTCTTCGACCAGACGATCCACCCGTCTTCTTTCTTCAAGATCGGAGCTGCAGTTGCCATCGAATGGTCTTGCGCTTTCGGCTTCAGCGATCCATCCGCTAATCCCCGAAGCGTTCTTTCCATAAGCGGCGCTCCCGCTTTAGAGAGTCTCACCGCCAATTCAGGCGTCGCCTCCGTTGCTTCGATGTCCAGTTCTTCCTGTAGAACGATATCGCCGGTATCCATCCCTGCATCAATCCGCATCGTCGTGTTGCCCGTTTTCTTCTCCCCGTTGGCAATTGCCCGCTGGATCGGAGCCGCGCCGCGATATTTCGGCAGAAGCGAAGCGTGTAAGTTGATCCATCCCAGTCGTGGAATATCCAAATACCTCGCAGGGATAATCTGCCCGTACGCGATGATCACAATCGCTTCCGGGGCAAGCCCCCTCAGCATCTTTTCTGATTCCGGAGTTCGAATCTTCTCCGGTTGGTAGACAGGAATTCCCGCCGCAATTGCAACCTGCTTCACTGGCGAGGAAACAATTTCCTTCTCGCGACCCTGCGGACGATCCGGCTGCGTAAACACCGCCGCTACTTCAAAATCCATCAACCCCAGGAAATGTTTCAGGCAGGGAACTGCAAACTGTGGCGTCCCGCAAAAGACGATTTTCATTGCCGCCAAGAACGAAAAACCTTTCCGGCGGTTACCACTCGCCTTGCTTGCGCAGCTTCTTGATCTTTCGTTTGATCAAATCGCGCTTCAGCATGCTCAGGTGTTGCAAAAACAGAATTCCGTTCAAGTGATCGATCTCGTGGCAGAAGGCTCGCGCAAGCAAATCTTCTCCGCGAATCTCAAACCACTCGCCCTTAATATTTTGTGCCTTCACTGTTACGAATTGCGGCCGCACTACGTATCCGCGAAATCCCGGAATCGAAAGGCATCCTTCTTCCTCGCGTTTTTCGCCTTCTGCGTGAATAATCTCCGGATTTACCAGCACGATCTTCGCTTCCGGGTTTTTTCCGCCAGTTACATCCACTACCGCGATTCGAATGCTCTTTCCAATTTGCGGCGCCGCCAGACCGACGCCCTGGGCCGCGTACATCGTCGCGAACATATCCTCCGCGAGCTCTTCGAGCTCAGCGTCAAACTTCGTAATCACTTTCGTTGGCTTTTCGAGCACAGGATCGCCGTATTTCACGACGTCATAAATCTTTCGTGGCGGCGCTGCCGGTTCCGGCGCTGCGGCCACTGCTTCAGAACTGGGCAATTTGTTCGGCATATCCCTCGAAATTCCGCTTCAGCTCGGCAAGTGAGTCTCCACCAAATTTTTGCAGAAAAGCATCGGCAAGCACAAGCGCGACCATCGCCTCGCCGGCAACTCCCGCCGCTGGAACCACGCACCAATCGGACCGCTCGTATGCCGCCTGCACTGGCTCTTTCGTGATCATGTCCGCCGTTCGCAACGCCCGTCGCAATGTCGAAATCGGTTTCAAGTACCCGCGAACAATCACGTCCTCGCCGTTCGTAATCCCGCCTTCGAGCCCGCCCGCGCGATTCGAACTCCGCACAAACTTTTTCGCCACCTTGTCGTACGAAATCTCATCCTGCACTTCGCTCCCGAATGACCCCGCTGCCAAAATCCCTGCGCCGACCTCCACACCCTTCACGGCCTGAATGCTCATCACCGCCTGCGCCAGCCGCCCATCGAGCTTTTCATCCCACTGCGCATGCGAACCCATCCCAACGGGAACGTTGTGTGCGACTACTTCAAACACTCCGCCCACCGTATCCCCTGCCTTCAACACTGCATCTACTTCCGCTTTCATTTTCTCTTGCAACGCCGCATCAACACACCGCAGCGGCGACTCCACATCCCCGCAAATCTTCTTAATCTCTTCCCAACTCGCTTGCCGTTCCAGCTTCTGATGCCCCACTTGAATCGTGTGACTCGCAATCTCTATCCCAAACTGTTGCAGCAGCTGCCTAGCAAACGCTCCTGACGCCACTCGCGCCGCAGTTTCTCGCGCCGAAGCTCGCTCCAGCACATATCGCGCATCATGAAAATCAAATTTCTGCGACCCTGCTAAATCCGCATGCCCCGGTCGCGGCGCCACGAGTTTTTTTGATGGCGCATCATCCTCCGAATTGTCTTCCACCGGCAGAATCTTTTCCCAATTCGCCCAGTCGCGATTCTCAATCCTCAGCGCAATCGGCGCGCCAATCGTCTTTCCATGACGCACACCGGCAAAAATATCCGCGCGATCCTTTTCAATCTTCTGTCGCCCGCCGCGCCCATAACCCAGCTGCCGCCGGTGCAGTTCGTGATTGATCGCCTCAACGTCCACAGGCATTCCGGCCGGCAGGCCCGAAATAAACGCCAGCAGCGCCTGCCCGTGCGATTCTCCTGCGGTGTAATACCGCAACATGCTCTGCATCCTCCGAAACTCAACCTGAAACCACTCAGTCTATCTTCTCCTCTCCTGCACAGTCCACCAAAAGCGCAACCTTTCCTCCGCTTGACGCCTCGTCACCTCACAGTTACGCTTCCTCTAGAGTCTTTCTGTGACACCTCAACGCCTCTCCCGACCGCGCTGTAGGTGCGTCACTTGAAATTCTCAGATTAGGGAAAAGTGTCTGACACGCCTTTCCAGGTGACAGGGCAAGAACCGAGATGGGAAGACAAGATCTCGGTTTTTGACGTGCTCTCGGGCAGCGCGATGCAGTTTGTCGCCAACGTTCAGGATTACTCAATACTCGCAGGCCGTTCTCTCGCCAATCTCGCCCGCGGTCCTCATTACATGCAGGACCTGCTCGATCAAATGGACGATATCGGTGTCGGCTCTCTCCCCATCGTGCTTCTGACTGGATTCTTTATCGGCGTCGTCATGGTTTTGCAGACCGGCTCGCAGTTCACGCGTTTTGGCCAAAGCGCCCTCACTGGCGATGTCGTTTCTATCGCTCTCGTCCGCGAACTCGGTCCCACCCTCAGCGGAATTTTCGTCGCCGGACGCTGCGCTGCCGGTATCGCCTCCGAACTTGGCTCTATGCTCGTCACCGAACAAGTCGACGCCATGCGCGCAATGGGCACCGACCCCAGCCGCAAACTCGTCACTCCTCGCGTTATCGCCGCCATTCTCATGCAGCCGCTTCTAACCGGCCTCGCCGACTTTGTCGGTCTCCTTGGTGGTTGTGCGGCGGCCGTTTTTTCTCTGCGCCTCAGCCCCGTCGAATTTTGGACTCGTGCCGTCGACGCTCTCGAATTCGGCGACCTTATGCAAGGCTTGATGAAGCCGCTCGTTTTTGGCTTCATTCTCGCCACTGTCGGTTGCTACAAGGGCCTAACCGTACGCGGCGGCACGCAGGGCGTTGGCCGCGCCACTACGCAAGCTGTCGTCATCTCGTCCGTCCTTATCATTATCGCCGACACTTTCCTCACCAAGATTGCTCTATTCCTCTCGGACAAAATCTTCTGATGGCCACCTCCTTCACAAGGGAGCCTCACGAAAGTCCCGCAATCGAGTTCGACTCTGTCCGCCTCGGCTTCGAGGAAGGCGACGTTCTCCGCAATCTTACTTTTCGTGTCATGCCGCGTGAAACCGTTGTCCTGCTCGGCGAAACCGGCACAGGCAAAACTCTCTCTCTCAAACTCGCCGCGGGCTTGCTCAAAGCGAACGCCGGTACCGTCAGCGTCCTTGGTAAAGACCTCGGAGAGATGTCAGAACGCGAACTTTTGCGTTTCCGTCGCGGAATCGGTTTTGTCTTTCAAGAGGGCGCGCTCTTCGATTCGATGACCGTTGCCGATAACGTCGCGTACCGCCTTCTCGAGGACCACGACGATCCGGACGAAATCGAGCTCAGAGTCCGCGAAGCGCTTCGCTTCGTCGAACTTGAGCGCACCATGGAACTAGTCCCCTCCGAACTTTCAGGCGGCATGCGCCGCCGCGTTTCCATCGCGCGCGCTCTCATTACTCGGCCGCCCATCGTTCTTTACGATTCACCCACCGCAGGCCTCGATCCTGTCACTTCGCAAACCATCATCACTTTGATTCTTCGCTTCCGCGATATCTACGGCGTCACCGCCCTTCTCGCCACGCAGCGCCTGCAAGATGGCTTCGCCTTGGCGAATTTTTACTTCGATCAAAAGTCCAATCGCGTCGTCCGTGATGCTGAGGATGCCGGCAAAAACGGATTGAACGGCGCCCGAACCCGCTTTTTGGTTCTTCGGGAAGGCCAGGTTTATTTCGAGGGTTCGCCTGAAGAACTGGCGTCTTCAAGCGATCCGTATCTGAAACGGTTCCTCGTCTGATTCCGTTCGTTCTATGCGATATTGGAGATTCAACTTCGGGAGGGAAGCTTAGATGCCGCAGCGAAAACAGCTCACTTGGGCGGAACTCCGCGTGGGGCTTTTCGTTTTGGTTGGCCTCGCCGTTCTCGCTGCTGGAATTTTCTACGTCACCGGTGCGGGCATTCTCGGCCCCAAATACCGCATTAAGACATTTCTCCCCGAAGTTTCAGGCCTTGCCAAGGGCGCTTCCGTAAAACTCGACGGCGTGGAAATCGGCAACGTTGAAGCCATCAAATTCGTCCCGCGCGTTCCCGGCAAGCCTGTGGACAAATTGAAAAACGTCGAAGTAGACATGCGCATTGATCGCCGCTACCAGAATGAAGTCCTCACCGATTCCGTTGCGAGCCTGGTCACTGAAGGCTTACTCGGCAATCGCTATGTCGAAATTAAGCGTGGCTTGACTGGCGTCCCGCTTAAGGAAAACCAGGAAATTCCCGGCGCCGAGGAAAAAGCCATCAAGGAAGTCGTCGAGCGCAGCGCCGAACTCCTCGGCAACCTCACAGCGCTCTCAGAAGACGCACAGGACATGATCGCCGGCGTCAAGAACGGCCGCGGAACTCTCGGAAAACTTCTCACGGACGAGCAGGCCTACAACCACCTCAACAGCATTCTCGCCCACGGCGATCAACTCGTGACCGGAGTCCAGCAAGGGCAGGGAACTCTGGGCAAGTTTGTCGCCTCTGACGAAATGTATGGGAAGGTTGACAAAGCCCTCGACAACGTCAACGCCATTATTAGCGACGCCCGGGCGGGAAAAGGCACTCTCGGCAAATTACTCACTGACCCATCGCTCTACGATCAAGCCAAGGAAGCGATCGCCAATACCAACAGCCTCGTCGGTGATGTCCGCGCCGGAAAAGGTACACTCGGCAAACTCGCCACGGACGACACGCTTTACAACAAGCTACGCGACACCAGCTCAAATCTCGCCAACGCTACTGCCAAGCTCAACGACAACACCACCACTGCTGGCAAACTCTTCTCAGATCCCAAACTCTACGACAATCTCACCGGCCTCACCGGCGATCTTCGTCTCCTTGTCGGCGACTTCCGCCAAAACCCCAAGAAGTTCCTCCGCATCAAAGTCGGCCTCTTCTAGCCGCCCATTACCATGCATTGTCATTTCGAATGGAACAGGTCGATGCTTTTGCTTTTCCGATTTCTTCCGAGGAATCTGTCGGCCTGTGGAGTTGAGAAATCTCTCCTCGGTTCTTCCTCTGTGCCTGCCTCAGGCAGGTCTCTTTAGCAAAAAAACTCCCGCCTTCTTACTTCGGAAACGAAGCCGTTTCTTTCACCCGTTGGGCCTGTAAGAGATGTCTCCACTGGTGCTTCGTCACAATCTCGAAACCCGTCCCAACCGTGAATCGAATCACCGGAATGAAGGGATTCCTAAACCGGATCCGGTTCACGTCGTATTCACTCGCACGCTGAATTAGCTCCCGCACCTGTTCATTGCCGGCCAAAAATCGCTCCAGCACGCTAGGCGGCACACACGAAGTCGGCACGATCTTTTTGGGTGCCGGTGCGCGCATCTGATTTGGCAAGGGTTCCACAAAACTCCGAATGAACCATGCTCCAAACCATCCTGGAGTAATCTCGTCCGCTTTTCCGTTCGGTTTGCCCTCAAGCGACTTCGCGATGGGTGGCAGGTAGACATCATTCATCAGACAAAGATGCTCCATGCATTGCCCGATACTCCAAGCGCCTTCCGCCGGTTGCCAGTTCAACTGCTCCTCGCTCAGTCCGCCCAACAACCTGAGCGCGTGTTCATCCGACGAATTCAACTCATCAGCCAGTCTCGGCGCCCACCTGCTCATTGCCAATCACCTCGCATACATTATCCATTTTCGATGCCCCACTCAAACACTCTCATTTCGCCTGCCCTGAGCGAAAGCGAAGGGATCGAAGTTGCCCTTTCCCACTTCAGTTACCAGAACGACGCAACAGTTAGCGGACCTTCATTTGCGACAGCATTATTTACTGCAAGATTGAAATTGAGGTGGGCCATGCTTTTCAGATTTTTTCGAATCGTAGTCGCAGTCAGCTTTCTTGCAACTATTCCCCAGGTCTCCTTTGCCCGGCAAAAGGATCCATGCACCCTTCCATCGGGCTTCAGCGGGTGGTCGCTCACGAATTCCCCGGGGCCAAACTCATCACTCTTTCCAATCTAAATGAGGACCACAAGAAGTTCTACGTTAAAGACCACGGCA
>Ga0126376_10001287_pt1 | contig 13411 bp, 8 predicted proteins | sample PanSoiMetPlot_15_FD_92760 | JGI IMG/M metagenome (GOLD analysis project Ga0126376, IMG submission 92760) | Tropical forest soil microbial communities from Panama - MetaG Plot_15 | ecosystem: Environmental > Terrestrial > Soil > Tropical forest > Bulk soil | place: Panama | collected 2016-02-17
AGTTCATGACCGATCCGATCTGGTGGGTCTACCTGTTCTGGCTGCCCGACTTCCTTCACAAACGGCACAATCTCAGTTTGAAGGATTTTGGACCACCGCTCGTCGTCGTCTATCTTTTGGCTGACGTGGGCAGCATTGCCGGTGGCTGGCTCTCGTCGTCGTTGATCAAACGCGGTTGGACCATCAACGGCGGACGCAAGCTGGCAATGTTGATTTGCGCGCTGGCAGTGATTCCGATCGTGTTTGCGGCGCAGGCTTCGAACGTTTGGGTGGCGGTAGTGCTGATCGGCATTGCGGCTGCCGCGCACCAGGGCTGGTCCTGTAATCTTTTTACGACCACTTCGGATATGTTTCCGAAATACGCAGTCGGATCGGTGGTGGGCATCGGCGGCATGGCGGGCGCGATTGGCGGGATGATGATCGCGCGTCTCGTTGGCGAGATACTTCAGCGCACCGGCAGCTATGTGCCGATCTTTTTTATCGCAGCTTCCGCGTATCTCGCGGCCCTGCTTGTCTTCCACCTGTTGTCGCCAAAGCTCGAGCCAGCTAAGCTCTAAAAAATTATGAGCGTTCTCGTGAAAGCCAGGAAGGATTGTCGCTGGGACATCGTCAGTCTCGGCGAGGTGATGCTGCGTCTCGATCCGGGTGAGGGACGCATCGCGACTACGCGCAGTTTTCGCGTTTGGGAAGGTGGCGGCGAGTATAACGTCGCGCGCGGACTGAAGCGCTGCTTCGGCATGGATGCTGCTGTGGTGACGGCGCTCGCTGATAACCCGGTTGGTCGTTTGGTCCAGGATCTTATCTACCAGGGCGGCGTAGACCAGTCGCACGTGCAGTGGGTGAAGTTCGACGGCGTTGGTCGCACCGTTCGCAATGGCCTCAACTTTACCGAACGCGGTTTTGGTGTGCGAGCTGCTGTGGGATGCTCAGATCGTGGTCACACGGCGGTGTCGCAACTGAAGCCCGGCGACATCGATTGGGAAAAGATCTTCGGGTCGGAAGGCACGCGTTGGTTTCACACGGGCGGGATCTTCTGTGCATTGTCAGAGACGACGCCGCTCGTCGCGCGCGAAGCGATGCAGGTTGCGAGAAAACACGGCGCCATCGTTTCTTACGATCTCAACTATCGCGAGTCGTTGTGGAAGTCGATCGGTGGTCAGGCGAAGGCGGTGGCTGTTAATCGCGAGCTCGCGCCGCTCGTAGACGTGATGATCGGCAATGAAGAAGACTTCACCGCCGCGCTTGGGTTTGAAGTCGAAGGTTTGGACGAACATCATTCGAAGCTCGACGCGCGCAACTTCCAGCGCATGATTGAACGCGCGGTAACCGAGTTTCCGAACTTCAAGGTCGTAGCGACCACGCTCAGACACGCGAAGACCGCAACGATCAACGACTGGAGCGCTGTTTGTTACACCTCAGGTGAGCTGTATCAGGCGCCGGTGCGCGAGAATTTGGAGATACTCGATCGAGTCGGCGGCGGCGATTCGTTTGCCTCCGGGTTGATCTACGGATTTCTGACTGGCCGCGGGCCGCAGTGGAGCGTTGAGTGTGGCGCGGCGCATGGCGCTCTTGCGATGACCACGCCGGGCGACACGACGATGGCGACACTCGCGGAAGTCGAGCGCGTGATGAAAGGCGGGACCGCGCGGGTAGCACGCTGATGCATAAAACTGAAGTCATCAAAAAGATTCGTGAGATCGGTGTTATTCCAGTGGTGCGCGCTACAACTGCCGAAGAGGCAATGCGCGCGATCGACGCGATTAGCGAGGGTGGGATTTCGGTGCTCGAGATCACGATGACTGTCCCCAACGCGTTCAGCCTGATCGAGCTGGTGACGGGTCGCTTTGGGAGTGACGCCTTGGTGGGAGCGGGGACAGTGCTCGACGCTGAGACTGCAAAATCGTGTATTGCAAGCGGCGCGCAGTTCATCGTTAGTCCTGCGCTCAACCTCGATACGATTAATTATTGCCGCGAGCAGGGCGTGGCGGTGATGCCGGGCGCGCTGACGCCGACTGAAGTGGTCCAGGCGTGGAATGCGGGTGCGGATTTCGTGAAGGTGTTTCCGGCGGGCGCTGTTGGTGGTCCAGGTTATCTGAAGTCGTTGAAAGCGCCGCTGCCACAGATCGAGCTCGTGCCGACTGGAGGCGTGTCGCTAAAGACCGCAGCGGATTTTATTAAAGCTGGAGCGGCGGCTTTGGGTGTTGGTGCGGATCTGGTTGATATCAAGGCTGAGAGTTCTGTGATTACCGAACGAGCTAGACAATTCGTCGAGATTGTTCGGCAAGCTCGGCAGTCTTAAACACAGATGACGCGGATTTTTATTGATTGACGCCGCTGGCCAAAAAGCCGCCGTCGACGGCGATGACCTCGCCGTTAACAAAACTCGCGGCGGCCGAGGCGAGAAAGATTGCGGCGCCTGCGAGCTCATCGACGTTGCCGAAACGTTTCATGGGCGTGCGCAATAGAAACTCGCGGCCACGATCGGTCTCGTCGAGAAGTTTTTGATTTAAGGCGGTGCGAAAGACGCCGGGCGCAATGGCGTTGACGCGCACACCACGTGGCCCCCATTCAATCGCCAGCGACTTCGTCAGCGAAGCTACCGCGGCTTTACTCGCCGAATACGCCGCGACTTCATACAGCGCGACGAACGTCGAGAGCGAAGCGATGTTGATGATGCTGCCTGACTCGCGTTCGAGCATGTGGCGTCCAAAAACCTGCGCCGCGCGCAACGTGCCGGTGAGATTCGTGTCGATGATGTCGTTCCAATCGGCTTCGGAAAAATCGAGTGTGGGTGCGCGCTTCGTGCGGCCCGCTGAGTTCACGAGAATATCGACTTTGCCAAACGCGCGAACGGATTCATCGAGCACGTTTTGCAGCGACGCACGATCCGAGACATCCGAGGCGACGCGCAGCGAACGACGTCCGCGTTGTTCGATCTCGGCGGCGGCTGATTCGACCACATCCATGCGGCGCGACGTCGGGACTACGTGTGCGCCGGCGTCCGCCATTCCTTTCGCGATCGCGAGACCAATGCCGGAAGTGCCACCGACCACGACCGCAACTTTGTCGTTGAGTTCGAGACGAGAATAGCTCATGATCAATCAGTCTGTATGCTAAGTGAATACGCCATCATCGTCGATAACAATGACAATGTTGCCGTGGTTAAGAAGGCGACATACGCCGATCTCGAAGTCGTCCTGCCGAACGACCAGGTCGTAAAACTCCTCGACGCCATTCCCCCGGGCCATCGTTTTGCAACCCGCGAAATACCCGCGGGTGAATTCGTGCGCCAATTTGGACAGCCGATCGGAACGTCGTTGGGCATACGCAGTGGCGAACAGATCACTCACGCCAACATGTCCAACGACGTGCCCATCATAAGAGATCTGCCCGAGACTCTGCACACGCCGCCGCCCGAATATATTCCCGAGACTGAGCGCCGCACTTTCATGGGTCACCGCCGGCGCGATGGGCGCGTCGGGACGCGCAACTACGTTTTGATCGTTCCGACGAGCATGTGCGCGAGCCATGAAGCGCAACAGATCTCGACGATCGCGGAGTTCACGCTCTACAACCGTGATAAGTATCCAAATGTCGACGGCGTGGTGGCGATTCCGCACAACAAGGGTTGCGGCTGCCAGGATGGGTCCACGATCGACGTGATGCTGCGCACGCTTTCAAACTACGCGGACCATCCGAATGTTGGCGGCGTGATCTTAATCGATCTCGGTTGCGAGAAGACGAATCTGTCGCAGGTGGAAAAATATTTACTGAAGCGAGAGAAATCGTTTGACAAGCCGGTGGCGAAGATCGGGATACAGGAAGTTGGCGGCACGCAGGCGGCGATTCAACGTGGACTTGCGGAAGTCGAGCGAATGTTGCCGGAGGTTAACCAGAGCGAGCGCGAAGAGTGTTCGATCGGTGAGCTTGTGCTGGGCGTGAAATGTGGTGGCTCGGATGGATTTTCAGGCATCTCTGCGAATCCTTCGCTTGGGCGTGCTGCGGATCTGTTGGTCCGATCGGGTGGTACGGTGTTGATAACGGAAGTGCCCGAGTTTTGCGGCGCGGAACACTTGCTCGCGAATCGCGCGAAGGATGTTGAGACTGGACGCGCAGTGTATCGGATGGTTGATTGGTACAAGGATTATGCGTCGAAGTTTGGCGCGGTGCTGAATAACAATCCGAGTCCGGGAAACACAGCCGGCGGGCTGCTGAATATCACGATCAAGTCGCTGGGCGCGATCGCGAAGGCTGGATCGACGCGCGTTGAAGGTGTGGTTGAGTATGCGGAGACGGCGAAGACTCGCGGGCTGAACTTGATGCAGGGACCGGGTTATGACCAGGAGTCGACGCCGGGACTCGTGGCTGCAGGAGCGACGGTCGTTGTTTTTACGACTGGCAGAGGGACGACGATCGGAAATGCGATCGCGCCGGTAATAAAACTCGCATCGAACACACCGATCTTCGAGCGCATGCTCAACGATCTCGATCTATCGGCGGGTGGCGTTATCGATGGCACCGAGACCATCGATGAGGTGGGCCAGCGCGTGTTTGACGAGATCTGCCGGGTTGCCGGCGGCGAACAGGCGAAGGCGGAGCTGCACAAACATCGCGAGTTCCAGTTCTGGGCCGAGCAGACGGTTTCGCTTTAAGCCGCAGATTAACACGGATTTGATCCGGATCTAATCCGTGTTATCCGCGGTTATTTTTATGTCACCCGAATCACTGACCGAAATCATCCATCAGGCGCTTGAGGTGATCCAACCTGGGGAGCGTGTGCTCGCGATCATTCCGGACAGAACTCGCGACGATAACACGCATCTACTCTTTCCGATCGCCAACGAGTTTCTCGCGCAGCGCGGTGTCGTGGTGTTCGACGTGCTCGTGGCCCAGGGCACGCATCCGCCGATGTCCGAGTCGCAGAAGCGATCGAAGATCGGAGCCGCAGACTTCGCCGGGCACGTCTACGATCACCGCTGGGACGAGGCCGACGAGTTGATAACCATCGGCGAGTTGAGCGCTGAAACCGTGCAGCAGTTGACTGGCGGTTTAATTGAGCACGCGGTACCAGTGAGTATCAACAGGCTGGTCGCGCCCGGCATTTACGACACGGTGCTCGTCTTCGGCGCAACCGTGCCGCACGAGGTCGCAGGCTTTGCCGGCGGCGCGAAGTATTTCTTTCCCGGCGTCGCAGGCCCGGAGTTAACGCACACCACACACTGGCTCGGCGCGCTCGCCGGTATCGAAAACATCATTGGCCAGGTCGAAACGCCCACTCGCAAACTGATCGAAGCCGCGGCGGACTTGATCCCCGCGCGGATCATTTCGCTGAACACCGTCGTCTCCCGCGAAGCGAATGGCGAATTAGTGACGTACGCCCTTTTCACGGGAGACATTCGTGAAGCTTTTCGTCGGGCAGCTGAAGTAAGTCGACAAGTTCACATTCGCTACACTGATCGAAAGTACAAACGAGTGGTTGCGCTACTCGATCCGCATTACGACGAACTGTGGGTTGGCGGCAAAGCCAGCTACAAACTGGGCGCGATCATCGAGGAAGGCGGCGAGTTGATCATCTACGCGCCGCACCTCACGAAACTCTCGGAAACCCACGGCGCGCTGATCGAGAAATACGGATACGCGCCGCTCGAAAGCGTGCGCGACATGCTGGGTGTTTCGGAGGAACTGCGCGAGAACTTATGCATCGCCGCCCACCTGGCCCACGTTGCCTATGCAGGACGGTTGGACGAGCTTGGAAAAGTCGTGCCTCGTTATCGGATCACGATGGCAACTGGGTTGGATGAAGAGACATGCCGGCGCGTGAATCTCGGTTACCTGGACCACCACACCTTCGATTACGAAGCATTGCGTTCCGATCCGGGTACTTTGATCGTCGAGAATGCAGGCAGGGATCTTTATCAAGTTTGACAATATTTCACGCAAAGGCGCAAAGGTTACGCAAAGCCGCCAAGAATTCCTCTTGCGCCTTTGCGTAACCTTGCGCCTTTGCGTGAAACTTCTTAAGCGACTAAGGCCGTCTGCGATTCTATGAAGTGGTCCAGTTGTCCTCCACCCAAAGGCATCGAGAACAAAAAGCCCTGCCCGTTTTCACACTCGAGTTTGCGCAGGAGTTTCAACTGATCCTCAGTCTCCACACCTTCCGCCACCACATCCATCCCGAGGTTCTGGGCCAGCGCGACGATCGTTCGGACGATCGCAAGGTTTTCCTCGTTCTCCATCATCTGCGTGACGAACGAACGATCGATCTTCAATGTGTCGATCGGAAAACGCTGTAAGTAACTCAAACTCGAATAGCCAGTTCCGAAGTCGTCGATACTCAACTGCACACCGAGCTCGCGCAACTGCGTCAACAATCCAACGGCAGCCTCGATGTTGTCGCTAAACACTGACTCAGTAATCTCCAGTTTCAGGCAGCGCGGCGGCAGTTGGAATCGCTGCAACACACTCGCGATGTTCTCCACCAATCCGGGCTGATTGAACTGCTTCACTGACAAGTTGACGCTAACGAAGAGCGGCGGCGATGCGGGATACGTCTCCTGCCACTCGCGCGCCTGGCGGCACGCTGATTCGAGCACCGTTTGACCAATCGTCAGAATCTGGCCGGTCTCTTCCGCGACCGGAATGAAGTCCTGCGGCGGCACGAGTCCAAACTCCGGATGACGCCAGCGCACGAGCGCTTCGAACCCCATCAGCGTGCGATTCTCGAGCGATACGATTGGCTGGTAATCAACGAAGAGCTCGTCTCGTTCGCATGCGCGTCGCAGGTCAGTTTCCATTTTCAGACGGGTCATCAACTCGCCGTGCATGTCGTGTCCAAAGATTTCGTAACGCGCCTTGCCGCGAGCCTTCGCTTCGTGCATCGCGGTTTCGGCGTCGCGCAGCATGTCGGCAACGTGTTCGCCGTAATCCGAAGCCAGCGCGATGCCGATGCTCAAAGTAGTATAGACTTCCTGGCCCAGGAGGTTGAACGAAATCGCGAGTGCCTGTTGGATGCGCGTTGCTACGGACGACGCCTCTTCTTCACCGGAAACATCGTCGAGCAGCACTGCGAATTCATCACCACCAACACGCGCGAGCACGTCGCCCTGGCGCATGCACGTCTTGACTCGTTGCGCGATCTGTATCAGCAACTGATCCGCACTCGCGTTCCCGAGACTATCGTTGACGAGCTTGAAGCGATCCACGTCGAGCAACAACACTGCACATTTCCGATCTTTGCGTGCGACGCGATGGTTGAGCAGATCGGTGAAACGAGCGCGATTCGGCAAGCCGGTAAGCGTGTCCTGCGTTAGCTTTTCTTCGGCCATCTTGCGGTCACTGATGTCCTGCACCTGGAAGAACAGACGCTTGGTTCCGCTCTCGGAGTCTTTCAACAGCGAGACGTGCCATTGCACCCAAACGGTGTGGCCCTGTTCGTGAATGTAACGCTTCTCTTGCTCGTGACTCTCAATGTAGCCTTCGAGCACGCGTTGAATGTACGACTGGACGTGCCTGAGATCGTCCTGGTGCGTCATCGCCTGGAAATTCGTAGCGCGCAATTCCGGTTCTGAGTAACCCAGCAGTTTGCACAACGCTTCATTCACTTGCAGCCAACTGCCGTCGATCGAAACCACTGCCATTCCGATTGCCGCGTTGTCGAAGGTTCCACCACTGTAGGCTTTCGGATTCGACGAGATTGCGAAGGGAATTGAAATCGGCGCGAACGGCGATTCTGGCTGCGTTGCGGCAGTTTCCGACGAGCCGAGTTGTTTCTCAGTTCGTTCGGCGGCGCGACGCCGCTTCATGCGCTTCTGCTCGTACATCGCCTGGTCGGCCTGTTCGAGCAGCTCTTCGAAGCACGTCATGCGTTCAGGTTCGAGCGTTGCCACACCGATACTGAAAGCGAGTGTATGACCGCGCGTTTCGCGGGCGTTGTACGCCTTGAGATTTTCGTTAAGTCGCGCGATTGCGTCTTCCTTGTTGGCATGTAGATCGGTCACGAGCACTGTGAACTCGTCGCCGCCGAGCCGTGCAATGATGTCTGAGCTGCGGAAGCTGCGATTCAGGATCGCCGCGGTATTGATCAGGGCGTTGTCGCCTTCGTTGTGACCAAACTCGTCGTTGATCCGCTTCATGCCGTCGAGGTCGATGAAGAGAAGGAGCAGAGTTTCTTTCTGGCGGCGGGCGAAGTCGAAATATGGCGCGGCCTGTTTGAGCAAACCGCGACGATTGAATAAGCCGGTCAGATCGTCCTTCAACGAGCTGTTGCGAAGAGTTTCCTCGAGTTTTTTGCGCTCGGTGATGTCGCGCACGACATGGACCAGACCGCCACCGTCAACGCTGGAGATCGAGATCTCGAGCGGGAACGTGCCGCCGCTTAGTTTCAAACCCAATGCCTCACCGCGCCACGAACCATCGCGCCAGACTGCGGGCATGATCTGTTCTTTGAGATGCCGCAATTCATCTTCGAAGTAGAACATCTCCCAGCTGGCGCCGATCAATCGCTCGGGATTCGAGTAGCCGAAAGTCTTTGCGTAAGCGTCGTTCAAATAAATGCAGACACCGTGATGATCGATGATGGCCATGCCGTCCATCGACGCCTTCATCGCGGCGGCTTGTTGGGCCAGTGAACCCGCGGCTCGTTTGCGCTCAGTGATATCGCGCGCCACGACCGAAGCGCAGGTGATCGATTTGCCGTCGATGATTGGACAGATCGTGAGCGAGACGTCGATCGGGGTGCGGCCTTTCTTGAGGTGGACCATCTCGTGTTGCGTGACGTTCTCGCCACGTGCCACTTTCTCGAAGAGCCCGTTGGCTTCCTGACCGCGACGATGATCGAAGAGCATCGAGATCTGCGAGCCGAGAGCTTCTTTCGAGCTGTAACCATAAATACTGCGCGCGCCGCGGTTCCAACTCATGATTACGCCTTCAGTCGTAACGCCGATGATCGCGTCGCGCGAGACGTCGACGATGCCTTGCAGGCTGGAGAGTTCGTGATGCACGCTCGCGAGTTTTTCGCGCGTGCCTCTCCAGCTTTTCCAAACGACTGCACTGACTATTACTTGAGCAACAAAAAGGACGGCGACAAAGCCGTATCCGAAGAGGCTGGGGAAGATGAAGCAGAGTCCGAGGGCGCTGGGAATAATGAATGTTGGGAGGGGCCATAGCTGGCCACTGGCGCGGGAGATGAGTGACTGGCGATCGAGAAGCATGGCTTTTCAAGTGCGGCGGGCGTTGCTACCCCGCTCAGCGATAAGCCACTTCTGTGCCAGCGTTTGTATTTAGAAACTCGGTATGGTCGTCTCTCTCAGCGCGGTCAACTTAACCGACCAGCGCGCCAATCTGACCGCCGTTCATTTAATCTGAAATATTTTTGCTGCCTACCCCATTTACTAATAGACACCTAAGCGAGATTCGAAAACGACTTTCCCGGTGTGACCACACCGAACTTCTCAGGAGTTGCTAACCATGAGCATCATTGACACCCCATTCAAGACGACATCCAAGATACCTTGTCTAATATCACAAGGTGTTACCACCGTGATTCGTTATTACAACTTCACCAACTCAACTACCTTCCCTAACAAGAGGCTCGAGCTCCCCGAAGCGGAAGCACTGGCCGCCAAGGGACTGCAGATTGCCGTCGTATTCCAGCAGCGGCAGAACAGTGCGTCAGACTTTAGCGATTTGAAGGGATTCGCTGCCGGTCGCGAGGCCTTTCGCCACGCGCAGCACAGCATTGGCCAGCCATCCGGCTCTGGTATCTATTTCTCAGTCGATTTCGACGCCAGCACCAGTGAAATCAGGGACAACATTATTCCTTACTTTCAAGGTGTCAGGCGTGCATTCGAGCAGGAGAGCGGCGGCAATGCGCTATATCGTCTCGGCGTTTATGGATCTGGGCTGACTGGTACCACGCTTACAAACGAGGGATTGATCGAACTCGTATGGCTGGCAATGTCGCGCGGCTTTCGCGGAACGCGTGACGCCCTAAATGCCGGCGCGTTCAATCTGGCGCAGCAGCCGCCAGCGAGGACACTCTGCGGCATCGGCGTTGATTTCAACGATCCGAATCCCAATCGTCCTGACTTTGGCGCCTTCACGATCGACGCGGACGTAGTGGTCCCCGTCCCGCTTGCGGGCGAAACTGTGGGAACTCCGCATCGAGTGATCGCTCGCAGTGGCCTGCGCTTACGCGAAGGTCCGGGAACTCAGTTCGACATCATCGGCGGTTTGGCCTTTGGCCAGGTCGTTTCCGTAGTCTCAACCAGCGACGGCTTTGCCCAGGTTGACGTAGAAGGCGATGGCCGACTCGACGGCTTTGCTTCCCTCTCCTTTCTCGAGCGCGTGTGAGCCTTCGCAGTTTGTCAGGCAAATGTCGCGGTGGGAATAACGAGCGTTTTTGATAAAACTCTCACGCGCTCGTATTCCCACATTTGCCTGTTCGACGCTCCCATCATTTTCCCCTGACATGAATCAGAGAGTTTTTGTCATAACAGTAGGACTTCCCCCGTTCTGTTGGATAAAGAACTTCGATTCTTGTCCCGCAGACCCACCCTATTGCCCAGGGACTCACAAAATGCAGTTCCTTACGACAAATGGTTTTAAAGCACGCCTTCACGATTCGTTACGGTGTGCGACCTTGACCTTCCCGACGATACGCGTTCGCAAACATCAGCACGTCTATGACTGTGGTGATGTTGCCGACGCTGTCTACTTCATTGAATCAGGACACGTAAAACTACTGATGCTCTCTTTGGAAGGTAAGGAGTGCCTGCTGGATATCCGAACTGCGGGTGATACGTTCGGCGAATTGTGTTTGGCGGAATCATGTCCTCGTCGTGAAACGGCGATCACCATGGAAGACACGAAGCTGAAATGCCTGCCTCCGTCGAAGTTTTTCCGGCACTTGAACGAAAACTCACTGGTGGAGGGCTTCATCCTTTATCTCGCCGCTCGAGTCGCAGATCAACAACATGTCATCGCCAATTTGATCACCGTGGATAGCGAACATCGTTTAGCCGAAACGCTACTGTCACTCGCACACAAACTGGGCCAAGCCGACCCTTTCAGTACACGCATTGAACACAAGATTACGCACGAGGAACTGGCGGGAATGGTGGGCACAACACGGCCGCGCATCACTGCTTTCATGCTCGACTTTCGCGCTCGTGGACTCATCGAAATCACGCCTGAGCATTTTTTGATCATCAAACAAAAGAAGTTGGCCGACTATCTCCAGGAGCCTCATCTCGAACAACCTCGGATTTCTCGCCGCCCGCAAACTCTTTCCGAAATTGTCCAATATTGAACAGACACTAAGAAGCTGACGGCATAAGTTGGCTTCCAAGTACTTTCCGATTTAGCTGCGACCTCGCTGCCTCGACGAGAGTGCCTCAACCTGACATTTATAGAAAGCGAGCAGAAAGATGAAGAAGGACGATAAGAAGCAAGCGGCGGAGGAGTTCCGAATTGAAGAAGTCGATGAAGTTGGAGACCAGGACTTTCAGTTTGTTTTAAAGGAATTGCTGGCTGCCTATCAGCCCATCCTCGAGCAAGAGCTTCGGCGGGCGCAATCGCCGGATGAGTTAGAGAAGGAAGCGTTAGAACACCCTCCCAATTGTGACGATGAGTTTCAGTTGGCTAACCAGATCTTTGAGAAGTTCTTTTCCGAAGAAGTGTCGCTACGGTTGCTACCTGCGGAGAACCGCCAGGCACTCGGACCACCGGAGCAGTGGCGCTGGTGCTTATTGCACATTCGTTGTTGCTTTATTTTTGGGTGGTTGGCTTGTTGCCCTCGGAATTTCAGACGATTTGTTTACTACCTGTACAAGTACTGGATCTGTGTTCGCCAGGTAATTGGCACACCAGTTAGTACACCTCACACAGCCGCGGAGCTCGAGGATTTCCAGACCCTCGTACGTTGGCTGGCCACGGCCTACAAACCATACTTGACGGACCAGTTGGCTGCGGTTGAGTTCACCGCAGGATTACCGGATGAGGTGATAAGCGGCAAGATCGATTGTTTCGAAGGCGAAGACGAAGCAGCCGCGATCTTCGAAAGATTTCTCAACAGTGATATTGCGCCGGCACTTTTGGGTAAGGCTGCTTTTGAATCACACAGTCAGGACCAGTCTTTCTGGTTCTGTCGCTGCTGGTGTCTTTGCGCAATCCGTTTCGGATGTTGCCTGGCGCGGGCGAAGTCTCTTATCGACGTACGCTATTGCCTGAAGTTTTATCTGCGTTGCTTGCGGAATTGTTTTCAGCCGTTGGTTTGCAACTTGACGGATCCTTCGGGTTGCGCTGAAGAGAAGGAAGGATTGTTGCCGGGTGCTGTTGCGCTCGAGATCAGAGGTACTGCTGCAGGCGCGTTTTTCCATCACTATACGCTGGAATGGCGCAAGGTTCAGGGACAGGCCTGCGACGATAACACCGGCTTCAGCAGCGTTGGCATCGTTTATCCGGGCGGCTTCCCCAACGGTGCGATTCCGGTGTTTGGCGGCACACTCGGTTGGCTCGACACCACCGTGCTTCCTCCAGCTTCATATGAGATTCGACTCCAGGTCTATACGTTTAACTCGCAAGTTCCGCAGTGCCGCGTCTGCATACAGTTTGCTCTCTTCAAGAAGATGGTCTGGATCGATCGCGTCGCTGATCTTCCCGGAGCTCCGGTAAGAACACCGCCGGGTTGGTTCGATCATGCGATTGGACCGCAGGAGCCGATCGTCAACACGAATCCCGGCGGCGTCATCGTTCCGGTAGGAGCTTGTGTTAGCGTCATCGGCACTGCGGTTGTAGGAGATTGCCAGGATCGAAGGATTGCATGCGTGGACCTGCGTGCGGCGATTGGTTGGCAGCCGGGTACGGCCGAGCTTGGGTTTGCTGCATCCCTGCCTCTGTACGGTATCAACATGCTGGTCGCACCGATCTGTTATACCGATCCGGATCCGGTAGTTGAGGCCAAGAAGCGTGCACCCTGGAACCAGTTGTATGAACGACCACTCACTGCGCGCTGGGTGCCAACCAACATTCCTCCCTTTGATACTCAATACTGTCTCCCGCGGTTTTGCTTCAACAGCGCGGGATTGTTACCACCTTGTCCGGACCTTGACCATCACTGCCGCAGTGGGAAATACACATTGCTGCTTGATGTGACTGATACGTTAGGGAATCACTATTACGATACGCAACAAGTCTGGTTTGACAACAAACCGATCTATGTTGAGTTCGATGGATTGGAAGGAGTGAAGCCCTGCCAGGACGTCTGTCTCAGCAAGTTTATACCGCAAGGCGCGCCGTGCGGTGTTTGCTGGCCCATAAACCTGTTGGGTGTCGCTTACGACGAATACATCGTGGCAAGTGATCTGACCTATCCCAGCGACAACTTTGATTTTTACAGTATCTCGATAACGCG
>Ga0126376_10001289_pt1 | contig 13406 bp, 9 predicted proteins | sample PanSoiMetPlot_15_FD_92760 | JGI IMG/M metagenome (GOLD analysis project Ga0126376, IMG submission 92760) | Tropical forest soil microbial communities from Panama - MetaG Plot_15 | ecosystem: Environmental > Terrestrial > Soil > Tropical forest > Bulk soil | place: Panama | collected 2016-02-17
TGCTGATCGAAAGTGAAGACGGCAACATCAATTTCCATCAGAACTTTTTTCAGCAGGGCGGTGGCCTCTAAGGCGCTGGTCTTTTGTTGCTGCATGCGGTCGGCCAGCGTGTTGAGTTCGTGCGTCAGGTCAGCAAGGGAATCTTCACGGCTTGCACCGCGAACGCGAAAGGAAAAGTCGTCTTCGCGTATGGAGGCGACCATATTGGAGAGCGTCTGGAGTGGACGAATAATCTGGCCTTGGAGCACAGAAGCGCCAATCAACCATCCCAGTCCCAAAAATAAGGTTACGGTCCACTTGAGTTCATTAGAGTAGTTGCTGGTCCAGAGCATGATTTCAGCGATTGCGGAGGCGGGCAGAGCAATCAGCAAGGCAAGCAGAAAGATAAGAGTGTCATACCTGAGTTTTCTTCGTTTTACTGGTATGGATCGCGGGACGTGTTGGTGGTGGAGATCAGAGGCCATATTTTTCCATGCGGCGATAAAGAGCACTTCGGCTCAGACCGAGGGCCTCCGCTGCATGGCTGATGTTGCCTGAATGGCGCGCCAACGCTTTCTTGATAAGAAGGTATTCTACTTCCTCCAGGCTCATGTCTTCTATTTTCGCCGAACTCGTCTTGTCACTTTCCAATCCAAGGTCGCTGGCCTGAATCTGCTCGCCGGTACTGATGAGCACAGCTCTTTCAATGGAATGGTCCAGCTCGCGAACGTTGCCCGGCCACAAATGTTCGAGCATGCGTTGCATTGCTGCCGTCTCAAACCCGGTTACGTGCTTGCGATAGCGATCAGCATAGATTTTCAGAAAGTGTGAGGCCAGCAGAGGAATGTCTTCGCGCCTTTCGCGAAGCGGCGGCACGTGGAGTTCGACAGTGTTGAGCCGGAAAAGAAGATCGGAGCGAAATCTGCCTTCGGAACTTTCCTGCTTTAAGTCTGCATTGGTGGCGGAGAGCACCCGGACATCCACTTTGCGGGTTTTAGATGACCCGACCCTCTCCATCTCTCCGGTTTCCAGGACGCGCAACAGTTTGGCTTGTTGCTTCAATGGCACGTTAGCGATTTCGTCGAGAAAAATTGTGCCTTGATCGGCCAATTCAAAGCGCCCTACGCGGTCTACACGTGCGTCAGTAAATGCACCCTTCACATGCCCGAACAATTCGCTCTCAAAAGTTCCTTCCGGCAGCCCTCCGGTGTTGACGGTGATCATGGGACGGGAGGAACGAGGCGATAAGGCATGCAGCGTGAGAGCTACAACTTCTTTGCCGGTACCGTGCTCGCCGGTAATGAGGACATTGGCATCGCTCGGCCCGATGCGGCTAATGAGCGTGAGCAGCGGCTGCATGGCCTTGGATTCGGCGATGAAAACCGGGCGGTTCTGCGCCCGCAACAAATTGTTTTCAGCCTCCAGTCGTTCGGCACGACGTAGAGTACGGTACAAGTCCACCTGGGTGCGGATAATGCTGAGCAGGCGCTGGTTCTCCCAGGGCTTTTGGACGAAATCTCTGGCCCCACGGCGCATGGCCTCTACTGCCAACTCCACACTGCCCCAGGCGGTCATGACGACTACGACCAACTTACTGTCAATGGCCTGAACGCGCGAAAGAAGGTCAATTCCCTCCTGGCCGGAGGTTGTGTCACGTTGGTAGTTCAGGTCCATGAGAACGATGTCGAACTCACTGGATTGCAGTGCCTCCAGGACGGCTTCCGGATTGCTTGCAGTCTCTGTGTAATAGCCTTCAGCTTTAAGCAGGAGGCGCAAAGCTTCGCGGACATCGGCTTGATCGTCCGCGATCAAAACGCGGATGCGATCACTGGCGGCGGGTGCAGGGGCTACGAGTTCTTCTGTCTTTGGCAACTTTGTTCTTCGTCCGTTCTCTGTTGTTTCACCGAGCCGCTCAGGCAGTCACGCTGTCTGGCACTTTGGCAGAATCACCAACAATCCATCCGTCCTTTAAATTAATAATGCGATTTCCGTAAGAGGCATTCACCTCAGAGTGCGTTACCTGAATGATGGTTGTGCCTTGCTGGTTCAATCTGCGAAACAGCTCCATGATTTCCTGCGCCTGGCCGGAGTGGAGATTCCCTGTTGGCTCATCTGCCAAAATCAGTTTAGGGTTGCCGGCTACCGCTCGTGCCACTCCGACGAGCTGCTGCTGACCGCCAGAGAGTTGATTGGGGTAAAGATCTTTTTTGCCGACGATCTGAAAGCGATCGAGAATATCGGCAACCATGGCGGCACGCTGGGAACGAGGTATGTCGCGATACGAGAGCGGCACATCAATGTTTTCCTGGACGGTCAGGTTGTCCAGCAGATGGTAGCTCTGGAAGACAAAGCCGATGTACTTGCGGTTCAGTTCTGCTCGCCGCTTGCGATCAATCTTGTGGACCGGCTGATCAAGGAGAAAAAATTCTCCTGCCCATCCGTCATCGAGCAGCCCCACGATACTTAACAGAGTGGTCTTCCCTGCTCCAGAAGGCCCCATGATGGTCACGAATTCGCCTTCCTTGATTTCAATGTTGATCCGGCGTAACAGCCAGATTGTGCCGGCTGGACTCTTGATGGTTTTTTCTACGTTATTCAATCGAATCATGTTTAGTCTCGTTTGAACTTAACCGCGCAGCGGACTCAGGTGCTAATCGCCTTGGTTGGCGGCTTTTGTCCACGGTCATTCTAAGTCTGCTGCACTCCGGATCAAACATTGAGATGAGGCTATCCGAGCCTGATTTCGAGGCAATCGGGAAATTCTCATAAACCGATGTCAAAGTGACCCGATATCTCAATTCTCTCATGGCAGGCATTGGATCAACCTTTGGTGGCGAGAACGTAGGGAGGAACGTTGGGGCCGATCAGGCCGTAAGAGGTCCATCTGCCGCCGCAGTTTCATGTAATGTACCCAGGGCCCAAGCTGCGTTCTTGCGTGCTTCGGGAGAAGGAGATGTCTTGAGCACGTGAATGAGCTGTGGAATTGCCGGACGACCAATCTGCACCAGTGCAGCCGCTGCTTCTTCGCCGAGCGTGGGCCTGTGGTCGTTGGTGGTTGGACGATAGCGTGATGCATCCACTTCAGTCTTATCGCCAAGCAGACTCGATAACGCACTGACTACGCTTACTGAGGAGGAGCGTTGTTGACCGAGCCAGTAAGCCGCCTGCGCTTTTTGCTGAGCACTCCCCGCCTTGAGCAGAGCAACATAGTGAGGAACGCTGTCTCCACTCTCTTCAGTGGTGGCCTTGGCTCGGCGCGAACCAAATCCAGGCAACACGACCAATCCGGCTAATATGGAAATAACTGCAAGCCACGTTTTCACTTCACGCATATGTTTTCATCCTGAGCCGAACGTAAGCCATGAGTCGGACCGAGGATGCCCCCAACTTGATGGAGCACCGTGCGCAGTTAGCCCGTGACCCTCTGCCGCAGTCGCAATCTCTTGATAGCTACAACCGAGGGGACGGTGCTGCCCCGAATATTGGCACTTTTAATACCGAACTTTTGGGCGTGTAAGCTATTGATAATTAAGTAGATCAAGAGATGCGATCGTAGGCGACTTTAAAAGTGGTGTTCACTTGTGAAATCGTCTGTTCGGAAGTGAACAGCGGATTATTCGTATCTCAGCGCGATCATGGGATCGACCTTCATGGCACGGTAGGCCGGCACGATGCAAGCAAGTAATGTGATCAGCACGAGCATTGCGGATGCTCCGGCAAAAGCCCAGGGGTCGCCTGCTCCCACGTGATAAAGCAAAGAAGTGATCGCGCGTGCGACGAGCAAGGAGACCAGAATTCCGATGCCGAGGCCAATTACTGCCAAGAGCAGGCCGCGGCCGATGATCTGGTTCCACACGTTCGCGCGAGTCGCACCGAGGGCCATTCTTATCCCAATCTCGCGCGTGCGCTGCGCTACCAGATACGACAGAACTCCGTAGATACCGACTGCCGCCAGGATTAAGGCCAGAGCCGCAAACACCGTGATCAAGAGCGCATAGAAGCGAGGACGGGCAATGGCATTCTCAAATTGCATCTCCAATGTACGGTTGCCTACAGGCTGGTCGGGATCAAGATCGTGCACGGCGGAGCGAATGGGCCCTGCCAGGCTCGCGGGATTGTCAGTTGTCTTTACCAGAATGTACATGTACTGGATCTGGCTTTGGCGATAAGGAGTAAAAATCTCAGGCGCGGGGTCCTGAGCCAATATGAATTGGCGTGAACTGCCCACCACTCCCACAATCTCGTAGGGTGGTGAGTCTGCGCCGTGTAAGACTATGTGTAGTCCGATCGGATCGCGATCTTTGAACTGCTTATGCGCTAGCGTGTCATTGATGATCGCTACCCTGGAGCCGTTTTCATTGTCTCTTTCTTCGAAGATTCGGCCTCTACGCAGGGGAATGCCCATGGTGCGAAAGTAACCTTCTGTAACGACGTTCCGCACTGCTGTAGGCTCCTGATCTGCGGAAGCAACTCGCTGTTCCACGATCTCGTAGCCGCGAAAGCCACTGTTTGATGCCAGTGGAAGAGAGGTAATTCCGCCGGCCGCGTCCACTCCGGGAAATCTCTGGATCCTCTCCAGCAATTGTTTGAAGAAGGTCACGCATTGGATATTTGTGGTGTATTTATCCGGAGGCAAAACCAACTGAGTGTTGACCAGAACGCCTTCAGCTCTGAATCCGGGGTCAGTGTCGCGTAAAGCGAAAAAGCTGCGGATCAGCAGACCCGCACCGCTCAATAACACCAGAGAAATCGCCAGCTGTGCCACTACTAAAAGATTTTGCAGTCGCATTCGAGCGCTGCCTGCCGTGGTTCCACCACTTACGTCTTTCAAAACTGTTGTGATTGGCGCACGATTCGCGCTCCAGGCTGGAAGAATGCCGAATACAGTTCCTACAACGGCGCATACCAGCAGAGTGAATAAGAGAACTACAGGATCGAGTCGGATTCCGTCGATGCGCGAGACGGTACCCGGCAACCGCGCAATCAACAGCTTCAGAATTGGGAAAGAGAGCAGGACTCCACCTATCCCTCCCAACAGACTGAGTAGCGCTCCTTCAGTCAGAAATTGGCGCAGAAGGCGAGAGCGGCTTGCGCCCAGCGCGGTTCGCAGGCCCACCTCCTTGATGCGGGCGGTCAATCTAGCAGTCAGCAGGCTAGCAATATTAAAACAGGCAATCAGCAGAAGGAATGCAACTGCGGCCATCAAGACATAGACTGATCTGCGATCGTCTCCTACGTTTCGCTCCAGCAACGTATCTACATCCGCGGTCCAACCAGCATCAGTTGCCGGAAAGGCACGTTCCGCATTCCTTGAGATGTTGGCCAGGTCTACTCTTGCTCGGGCGAGTGTGACCCCTTCCTTCAGCCGTCCAATCACGCTAAACGAGCGATCGTTCCGATCCGTTTTTGCTTCGTTGGTCACGACCAGCGGCTTGTACATTTCATTGTCGAGGATGGGCCAGGTTGTCCGCGGAGGTTCAATCCCGATCACCGTCATCGCTTTACTGTCGATGCGCAGTGTTCGGCCAATGATATTCGGATCGCTACCTAGCTGCCGATGCCAGAATCCCTCAGTAATCACGACCACGTCATCTTTACCTGGTTGATCCTCGTCAGGGCTGAAGAATCGTCCCAGTACTGGCTTATCGCCCAACAACGTAAAGAACTCTGTTGACACCAGCCGACCTTGAACCCTTGTGGCTCCTGTCGACTGTGCGTAGGTGAAGGCAGCAAAAGTGTGGACTGCCATCCCCTGTACTGTGGTCGTCTGTTGTTTCCATTCAAGATACTCAGGCAGCGTGACATCAGTTGCAGTGAGTCCGCGCTGCGCGCTCGTTGCGGCGATGTCGACCAATTGGTCAGGATTGGCGAATTCCAACGGCTGCAGGAATTTTGCGTCGATCACACTGAAAATCGCGGCGTTGGCGCCAATGCCCAGAGCCAGCGTGACTACGGCAATGATGGTGAATCCCGGAGACTTGCGCAGCATGCGCAGACCGTAGCGCAGATCTTGAAAGAGACTTTTCATGGATGTGTCGATCAGCCAGGTCGGCGATCTTCAGATCCGTGCTTGCGAAGCATCAGACCAGCCGGGGACAGCGTGTTCGGCCAGCCTGATGCCTTCGCATCATCAGCGTAACTGCGCGAAACGCTGATGTGTGAACCTTCTACCAAGCCTTCCCCTACCTGGCTGGGCAAAAAAGCTCAGAGCGATCATTCGCACTTCGGATGCCGAATCCCGGTGATGCCTAAATAGCTGAAAAGATAGCTCCAATAACGGAAAGAGGTTACCCGGAACTTATTGCCGATGTCCACTAATGAAATGAAAATGTGCGGAAACGAACAGGAAAAGCAGTAGTTAGTACTTAGTATTTAGCGGTAAAGAGTTCAATTTCTAGGAGCGTGAGAACATCCTCCGAGGTTTGAAAAATGGAGTTTCTCGGCTCAGCGATGAGTCTCGCCAATTTACAAGAACGCCGGCACACCAGTAGCTAAGTACTAAATACTAAGTACTAACAACTGGTCTTCTACGCTAACTCTGCGGCTGCGCTCTCAGTCTCCTCTACGACTTTGCCGTCGAACAGGTGGACGGTCCTTTCGGCATGCTTGGCAAAGCGAGGATCGTGGGTGACCATGCAGATGGTGGCGCCTTCGCGGTGCAACTGCTGGAGCAGGTCCATGACAGCTTCACCGTTGCGTGAATCCAGGTTTCCAGTAGGCTCGTCCGCCAGCAGGATGGAAGGTGAACCGGCAAGTGCGCGCGCTACTGCCACACGTTGCTGCTGACCGCCCGAGAGCTGCGAGGGATAGTGCCGCATACGATGGGCCATGCCCACTTTTTCGAGCGACTCCTGTACGCGCTTCTTGCGCTCCGGCGACGACATGGAGCGATAGGTCAGAGGCAGCTCAACGTTCTCATAGACGTTGAGATCGCCAATCAAGTTGAAACTCTGGAAGATAAACCCTATCTCCTGGTTGCGGATCCGGGCACGCTCGGAGAAATCCAATCCCTGAACCTGCTTGGTGTTCAGCAGGTAGGACCCGTCAGTTGGAGAATCCAGAAGTCCGATGATGGAGAGCAAGGTTGATTTGCCGCAGCCCGAAGGACCGGCAATGGAAATATACTCGCCCTTATAAATATCGAGGTGAATACCGGAAAGGGCGTGGGTCTCGACTTCATCGGTATAGAAAACCTTGGTGACGTTGGTGAGCTTAATAAGTACCTGTCCGCTGCTTGCCACTGTTTTTTCTCCTGAATTTATTCTCTTCCGGTTGAATACTGGTAAATTGGCTTTCAGGTTCCAAAAATCTAGCGCTTTTTGTTCTATTACGCAATTACCAACTAAAGAGTTCCCTATCTTTCCAATCTTATGCGGTCAACGTTGTCCCAACGTGACATGTCGGAAAGGATTACCTTTTCGCCTTCCTTCAGGCCACGCACAATCTCAATCGAATTGACTGAACTGCGGCCAAGTTCGACGGGCACGCGGACAGCATTTTTCTCGTCAGCATCGAGTCTGAACATTCCCACCGTGCTCTTCTCCTGACCAAAGGCAGGACGGCCGACATACAAGACATTCTCCAGCTTTTCCATGGTGATAGTACCGTCCACGCTCAGATCAGGACGCGCGCCCTTGGGCAGTTCGCCCTGGAGTTCCACGTCCACGGTGAAGGTGCCGTTCTGGGCGGCTGGATCAATGCGTATCACTTTGCCAGGGATGATGCCATTATGGGTATCGATTTCTGCAGGCTGACCGGGTTCAACGTCTTTGGCCGTGGTTTCAGGAATCTTGAGTTCGGCTTTCAAATGCTGAGGCTGCACTACCTTTGCCAATATCGTTCCCTGAGGCGCCCGCTGACCAACCTGAACATCCACTTCCTGCAAAAGTCCGGGAATTCCGGCTCTGACCTTGAGAGCGTCAAGCTGCTTGTGCCTGAATTGGGCCAGGGCACGCATCTGATCGATTTTTGCCTGAGCAACCGCCAATTGCGTGTCCATTGCCTTTTCGCTCATGGCGATGCGTTCCTGCTCGATCCTGTAGCGTGTGGCCAACTCTTCTTCCTTGCCTTCTGAGGTCTTCAAAGCCTGCTGCGAAAGCACGCCGATTTTGACTAATTCGCGATTCGACTCTGCTATGCGCTTGGCGTCCTCATAATCCGCCTTGACCGTTGCCGCTTCCTGCCGAAGCTGTCCCAGGTCGCTATTGACCTTGGCTTTCGTGTTCATGTAATCGGCCTCGGCGCCCTTCAATTGCTCATCCGCATCCATTGCTTCCTGCACCACCTGCGGATTGGAAAGCTCCATGATCACGGTGTCAGTTTGAACTGGTGTTCCGCCCAAAGCCAGAATGCGGTCCACTTGTACGTCCGTCACCGCTGGTATGGCGCGGATGGCTTCGGGAGTCGGCACCAACGATCCAATACCGCGCACCTGACGAAGCATTGAACCGCGCTTCACCGTGTCCGTCCATACCGTAGTAGAGTCGACACCGGGCGCCGCCGGCTTGAGCTTGGAAACACCCAAGGTGATTCCACCCACCGCCAAGACGGCCGCAATAGTGACCAGCACGCGCTTGCGCTTCTTGCTTCGAATTACACTTTCACCGCGGGGGATATCCATAGCAGCATCAATACTCGCACATGCTTTGCCAAACTTAATAGTGCGGTATGTTATTGATTATACGCATATAAATGGCCCCTGCGGAGTGAATCATTTTTGCCACACTGTCCGCTCCCGAAAAGAAATGTTCGGAAATGAACAGCGCTTAGACCCTTGAAATTTGACTAAATATTGGCCCGCCAAACGTCCCTTACAGGCCTTTAGACTCCACGCATTAGAGTGGGTTAGCGAGTTTTGAGATCGTTGTACAACGGATGCGATTTTTTCATTTACACGCCTTGTGATAGTTTTCCGGTCTATGCCTTCGTCCTCCGGCGATATTGCCATGCTTAACCTTTCAGAGGCCAGCCAGCAGATTCAGAAACGCTCACTGTCGCCAGTCGAACTCACCCGAGCATGTCTGGAACGAATTGAAAGACTGAATCCGGAACTGAATGCATTCATCACAATTACGGCTGAATCAGCGTTGAACGAGGCGAAGCGCGCTGAAGCGGAAATTGCTGAAGGTAAATGGCGCGGTCCACTTCATGGCGTTCCCGTGGCGCTCAAAGACCTGATCGAGACTGCTGGTGTTCGCACGACCGCAGCGAGCTCCGTGCTGAAGGACAATATTCCCGCCACGGATGCGCCTGTGGTGCAACGGCTGAAACAGGCAGGGGTGGTACTGCTGGGCAAATTAAATCTCCATGAATTCGCTTATGGAGGCAGCGCCGTTATTAGTCATTTTGGTCCGGTGCGGAACCCGTGGAACCTGGCCCACATTACCGGAGGGTCTTCATCGGGCTCGGCTGCTGCGGTTGCTGCGGGACTCTGTTATGGCTCCATTGGAACCGATACAGCCGGCTCAATTCGTCTGCCCGCGGCTTACTGCGGCATTGTGGGGCTGAAGCCAAGTTACGGGCTGGTGAGCGTTCGCGGCGTGATTCCGCTCTCCTGGTCGCATGATCACGTTGGACCAATGACGCGCACAGTGGCCGATGCCGCCCTGATGCTGCAGGTTATTGCTGACTACGATCCCGAAGACATCTACTCGCAGAAGTTCCCTGCCGTGCACTATCCCGCCGCGATAGAAGAAACAGTCTCTGCACTCCGGCTGGGGGTGCCGCGCAACTTCTTCTGGCAGGAGCTTGATCCGGAGGTTGAGGCCGCAGCGCAATCCGCGCTCGACAAGCTAGCCGCACTGACATCTGGAATTTCTGACGTGAGCCCGGCGATTCCAATCGATCGAAGCGTATTTATTTGCGAGCCTTTTGTTTACCACCAGAAATATCTTGGCCAGCATGCGAGCGAATATCATCCGGAAACGCTGCGGCGCATTCAAACCGGCGCCACTGTCACGGCCAAGGAATACATCGAAGGGCAACGAGAGCTTCAGCGTTTGCGGCGGCACATTCTGCACATATTTGAGCAAGTGGATTTGTTGATAACACCGACGTCGCCAATCCTGCCGCCGACGATCGCCCAGCTTGAAGCCGCGCCGGAGAAGTTGCGTCCCACAGAGCTCACAACTTTGCGCAATACGCGTCCATTCAATGTGTTTGGAGTGCCGACAATCTCAATTCCTTGCGGCTTCTCCAAATCAGGTTTGCCCATTGGCCTGCAAATCAGTGGCGCTCCCGGCGCGGAAGGCATGGTGCTCGCTCTGGCGCGCGCTTACGAAGCTGAGACTGAATGGCACAAACAAAGGCCGCCCTGCGCGTGAATATTTTTTAGGAACCAATTCGCAAAAACCCGGTATCACCTGTTGATGGATACCTCGCGGCTATTTCAAGATCTCCGTTATGCCGTGCGCCAGTTGCGCCATGCTCCGCTTTTCACGGTAACTGTGGTTCTGACTCTGGCGCTTGGTATCGGCGCGAATACAGCGGTCTTCACGCTGGTTCATGAAGTTCTGCTGAAGTCGCTTCCCGTTGCCGATCCCGGCGGGCTGTATCGCGTGGGCGATAAGTATGAGTGCTGCGTTGAAGGCGATTTGCAGGGCGACTGGACGATGTTCTCCTACCCGCAATACGAATATCTGCGCGACCACACGCCGGAATTCGAGCAGCTAGCAGCTTCACAGACTAACCGGCCTGATTTAAGCGTTCGCCGGCAGGGAGCATCTATCGCCGAGTCTTTCGAAGGAGAACTGGTTTCCGGAAATTATTTTTCCGTGCTCGGACTCAAGGCCTTTGCCGGCCGATTGATGTCACCTGCGGACGATCAGGCCGCTGCGCTTCCGGTAACCGTAATGAGCTATCGCGCCTGGCAGGAGAAATACGGCCTGGATCAATCTCTCCTGGGAAGCAGTATGACAATCAATGGGATTCCCATGACGCTGATCGGAATCGCGCCGCCGGGATTCTACGGTGACCGCCGCGAGAGCGATCCCCCAGACTTCTGGATGCCGCTGTCTGTAGAACCGGTCCTGCATCATGAGTCGTCATTATTGCGTCTGCCCGCAACTGCCTGGTTGTATCTAATCGGCCGGCTGCGTCCGGGAACGCAAATTTCACAAGTTTCCGCGCACATGACAGGAGAGCTACAACAATTCCTGTCTATGCCGAACAACATCACTCACAACCAGGACCCCAGCAAGGTGAACCAGCAGGTGATCCGCGTCAGCTCCGGAGCAGCCGGAGTTAACGCGATGGAAGGTCAGTACAAACAAGGTCTGTATATCCTGCTGGCTGCTTCTGCGGTAATTCTGTTGATTGCGTGCGCGAACGTGGCCAATCTCCTGCTGGCGCGCAGCACAGCAACGCGATCCCGAACTTCACTGCAACTTGCGATTGGTGCTTCGCGCAGCAGAATCATCCGCGCTCGCCTCACGGAGAGCGTCCTGCTTGCGGTTATCGGCGGCGCTGCGGGCCTAATTCTGGCCTACTATGCAAGCCGCGGAATGGTAGCTTTGGCCTTTCATGGAGCGCACTTTGTTCCTGTGTCTGCCTCGCCTTCCCTGACGGTATTGGCTTTCACGTTTGCCGTGGCGCTTGTTACTGGAATAATTTTTGGAGTAGCGCCGGCGTGGATCGCCTCTCGATCCGATCCGGCGGAAGCTCTTCGCGGGACGACTCGCTCAACCAGAGACAAGTCAGCACTTCCGCAGAAAGGGTTGGTCGTATTGCAAGCCGCCTTATCGCTCGTTCTGCTCACAATCGCAGGACTTCTCACTCAGAGCCTGCGCAATCTTCAGAACCAGCAGTTTGGCTTTGAGAGACAAGGACGCCTCCTGGTAACGATGAATCCGCGCACTGCCGGCTACACATTCGAACGACTGACCGGCTTGTATCAACAAATTGAAGACCGGTTTTCACATACGCCGGGAGTTATCCATGAGAGCCTGTCACTGTACACGGCGCAGCAAGGCAACAACTGGGGTGAGGACATTTTCATTCCGGGACGCACAGAAAACATGGGCTCTTCATGGGTCCGGGTAAGCGTGCATTATTTTGAGACCATTGGGACCCCCATTGTTCGCGGACGAAGTTTCAGTGAAAGTGACACTGCAACTTCGCAGCGCGTTGCCATTGTGAACGAAGCCTTTACGCGCAAATATTTTCCCAATGTGGACGCCATCGGCCAGCACTTCGGCAAGGATGAACGAAGTCATGCGGGCGATTACCAAATCGTAGGCATCGCCAAAGACGCCAAATATAACAATGCGATGCGGCCTGTACGCCCCATGTTCTTTGTGCCGCTCCCGCAGACCATCAAGTACGACGATGTGGTGGACAACATGGTGGAAACCTCATCCATGCAGATGGGCACCATTGAACTGCACGTGGCCTCAGACCCAAAAGCGTTTGAGCCAGAAGTCCGGCGAACTCTGGCAGGCATTGATCCGAATCTTGTGCCCTTATCCATCAGCACTTTCGACGACAAAATCGAAGAGCGCACGAGCGAGAACGTGTTGATCTCTCGCTTGAGCAGCGTCTTTGGGATCATCGCCCTGTTGCTGGCCTCAATCGGTCTCTATGGATTAACGGCGTATCAGGTTGCGCGCCGCACAGGCGAGATTGGCATTCGCATGGCGCTGGGAGCCGACCGCGTGAGCATACTGCAGCTTGTTTTGCGCGGCGCCTTCGCCCAGGTAACTATTGGCTTGCTGATTGGTATTCCGCTGGTCTTCTTCGGCGGAAAACTTCTGGCGAGCCAGCTCTTTGGGATCGGCACATTTTCGCCACTGATCTTAGGAGGAGCAATCGGCGTGCTCGCGTTCTGCGCTCTGCTAGCGAGTATCTTACCTGCCCGTCGGGCTGCGTCTATTGATCCGATGCAAGCCTTGAGAACGGAGTAAAAAATGCTGAGCCACAACCGAAAGCAAGACCTTCGACACAGAGGAACGGAGGAAGCAGAGGAAAGTTGAGAGTCAAACAGAACAGCAGAAGGAAAGAAACTTCAACACCGAGGAGCCGGAGAAGACAAAACTGAGCGTGCCTGAAAGGGCGTAGAAAAATTTGTGCGTAATAAAGAAGAAATCCGTGATCAGTACCGCGGTGGACGTAGTGAACTAATCGGTGGACGCTCTATTTACTTAATAGTAAACATAACCGGGGACATGGCCCCCTGTTACATGTCAGGAAGCAGCCATCAAACTGGCAACAGTTCACCCTTTTAATCGGCTTGCCGCTGACCAATGTCTGGATTTAAAAAAAGGGGTCAAACGCCGAAACAACCCGCGTCTTTATTGACGATTTCGCAAAAAACGCCGAAACAACGCCGAAACATGTAAGGCGGTCTCTCAATAGAGACCGCCTTAAGAATTTGGTTGCGGGGGGTGGATTTGAACCACCGACCTTTGGGTTATGAGCCCAACGAGCTACCA
>Ga0126376_10001291_pt1 | contig 13397 bp, 13 predicted proteins | sample PanSoiMetPlot_15_FD_92760 | JGI IMG/M metagenome (GOLD analysis project Ga0126376, IMG submission 92760) | Tropical forest soil microbial communities from Panama - MetaG Plot_15 | ecosystem: Environmental > Terrestrial > Soil > Tropical forest > Bulk soil | place: Panama | collected 2016-02-17
CCTGGTTCCGGGCCAGTCGTTTATCAGCGATTGCACCGACAAGCTGGTGGCCGCGTGGTCCATACGCGTAGCCGTTAACTGAAAGCAGGCAAACTATCAATAATCCAACTACGATTCTGTTCATGTCGTTAAGGCTCCTTTCCTGTGAGTTATGATTTAAAGGAAGAAAATGTTTCCAGCCGCAGATTTACAGTAAACTTGTCGCATGCGTCCGACCTGGGCTGAGATCGATCTCAATAACCTTGCCGCAAACTTCAAATGGGTCAAACAGCGCGTGAGCCCGGCGGCTCGTGTGATGGCCGTGCTGAAAGCGAATGCTTACGGCCATGGCGCGATCGAGTGTGCGCGCAGGCTTGCGCGCGAAGGTGCAGATTGGTTCGGCGTCGCGCTTCCCGAAGAGGGAATCGAGCTGCGTGCTTCAGGAATCACACAACCAATCCTATGTCTCGCAGGCTACTGGCCGGGCCAGGCGGCAGCTTGCATACAGCACCGGTTAACGTCTGTGGTCTACCGGCTCGACATGATTGAGGCACTGAACCAGGCATCCGCGAATGCGGGCGTTGTAACAGATGTGCACGTTAAAGTCGATACAGGAATGGGCCGGCTGGGAGTTCGTTTCGATCAGCTCAATGAATTCGTGGGAGCGCTGGACGGATTTCGCAATGTGCGCATCGACGGCATCATGACCCATCTCGCTGCTGCCGACGATCTTACCTGCGAGCCTTTGACTCACGATCAGATCCGGCGTTTCGAGGACGCGGTTGTAGTGTTTTGTGAGCACGGGTACCGGCCGACGCATTTGCATCTCGCTAACTCAGCCGGTTTGTACGGGCATCGTGAGTCATGGGGGAACCTCGTCAGGCCCGGAGGCGTGTTGTATGGCTTGTGGCGTGATGTTCTTCCGCCTTCAGAGTCCGATCCGGGGTTCTTGCAGGTGATGTCGCTGCATTCGAGGATCAGCCTGTTGAAGTGGGTGCCGGCGGGCGAAACGCTCGGTTACGGCTGCACGTTTGAAGCTTCACGAAGAAGCTTGATTGGGACGGTGCCGGTTGGATATCACGACGGATACATGCGCGGGCTGTCGAATCGTGCTCACGTGATCGTGCGCGGTGTGTATGCGCCGGTAGTGGGACGAGTGTCAATGGATCTGACGTTGATTGACGTAACGAACGTGCCCGGCGTGGAGATTGATGACCAGGTGACGTTGCTCGGCTGGAACCGTGAGTATCCGGGATTAAAGATCACGGCTGAAGATCTCGCGCGGATAGTGGGAACGCTCTCGTATGAAGTGACGTGTGGCGTGTCAGAGCGTGTACCGCGAGTCTATATTTAGACAGGATGTACAAGATTTTTCATGATTTACAGATTGATCCTGTTTATCCTGTAACATCTTGTAAATCCTGTCTAACCATGCGTTACAATTAGCAGCGCCTCGACGTATTTCCAAAACCCCAAAAGGAGTCCCTCAGATGACTTACGTTGTTAAGCCAGGTGATACGCTCTCAAAGATTGCAAAGCTAAACGGCATTACATTATCTCAGTTACTCCAGCTCAATCCTCAGATAAAGGATCCAAACAAGATCAAGGTAGGGGCCGTCATTAACCTGCCTGACACGATGACTGATAACACAAAGCCTCTTCCCTCAAACGTTGTGCCCGCTGTTCCTCCTCCTCGTACCACTACTGCCGCTGCCGGAGCGTTGGGCGAGGCGTTAGCAGACACTTTGGGAGCGCTCTCCGCAAAATATGAAACCGGTGGCCGCGGACCCGGTACGGTCTCGACAGGTGTTGGAGATCCGGGTGGTGTTTCCTACGGCTCCTACCAGATGGCAACGAAGACAGGAACCGTGAAGCGCTTCGTCACTCAAATTGGATTCACGTGGCTCGCGGATTTTCAGAATCTTACTGCCGGTACCGTACAGTTCACAGCTTGCTGGAAACGCATCGCCGCCGAGCAGACTGATGCTTTCCAAAAAGCGCAGCACGCGTTTATCAAGAAGTCTCATTACGATCTGCTCGCCTCGAAGATCCTCAATGACGACGGACTCGACGTGAACACCAGAAGCCGTGCTTTGCAGGACGTGATCTGGTCCACCGCAGTGCAGCACGGCGGCGGAACGTCGATTGTGCATCGCGCCCTGGCAAACGTGAGCGTCCCCAGGACCGATCCGTCGTTTGACGAACAACTCATTCGAGCAATCTATGCGGAGCGCGGCAGGAAGAAGCCTGACGGCAATCTCGCCTACTTTGGGAAGAGCTCTCCGAATGTGCAGAAAGGTGTCGCGAACAGGTTCAGGAGTGAATGTCAGGACGCTCTCGCAATGCTCGCGAAAGAAGCGTAACTAACAGCAAATGCCGGACGAACCTGAAAAACTGACTGTCGACGTCAATGACAAAGAAGCGGTAACTGCGCTTCTCTATCCGGCTGTCAAAAAGAATCGTGCCGGGCTGACTGTCGTGCTGGGCCATGGCGCGGGCGCGAACCAGACGAGCGGTTTCATGCGGTTGTTTGCGAACGGACTGGCATCGCGTGGTCTCGACGTGATGACGTTCAACTTCGTCTACATGGAACAGGGACGTTCCATTCCGGATCAGAAGCATAAGTTGGAGGCTTGCGTTAGTGCCGTGATGGAAACCGCACTCAAGCAGCGCAAACTGAAGGGCAATCGTTTGGTCGTCGGTGGGAAGTCGATGGGTGGCCGGATCGCGTCGCAGGTAATGGCGGGCGAAGAGAAGGAAACGTTTGCAGACGACGTGGCGGGTTTAGTGTTTTTGGGATATCCGCTGCACCCGCCCGGCAATCCCGCGAAGTTGCGCGTCGAACATCTTCAAGACATTCACAAGCCGATGTTGTTCGTGCAGGGGACGCGCGACGCACTCGGCACGCCTGACGAAATCAGACCTTTCATCAAGGATCTTCGTCCCGCCGCCACCATCTACGCCATTGAAGGAGGCGACCACTCGTTCAAAGCGCCGCAGAAGTTTGGCCTCTCGCCAGATAAGATCTTCGAAGGTGCGATGGATGAGATCGACCGCTGGGCACGATCAATCTAAGCCACAAAAAAGCACAAAAGGATTTTAGCCACAAAAAGGCACATAAAACACAAATCATTTTTGTGAGTTTTGCGCCTCTTTGTGGCTAAAGACTTTTGTGCCTTTTGTAGCTCAGGGAAGGACGAAGTTGTAGGTGATCACTCCTGATACCTTCACTGGCTGCTCGCTAAGCTTCGTCGGCAGGAAACGTGCTTGCATTGCGGCTCTTTGTGCTTCGACAATGAGAAGCGGGTGACCGGAAACGGCTTTGGCTGAAAGCACTTTGCCGGTTTCGTCAATGAGCACCTGCACAGTTACCGGACCCTGAACTCTTATTTGTATGGCCATAGGCGGATAATTCGGTTTCGGCAGCGAGATAGCCTTACCTTCCAACACACCCTTCGAGACTTTGAGAACGCTGGGAATCACTGGCGTTGGTTTTGGCGCCGGTGGTGGCGGTGGCGGGTCTGCTAAATCGACGACGGGATTGTTGCCTGTACCTCCCACTCTACCCGTCGCTGCCGGAGTAGGTGGATCAGCGTTAACTGATCCGATTACGGAATCCGGCCGCGCCGGCGGAACAGTTTGCGCAACGGTGCTAATGCGATCGGGAACGTTGTTTGGATTCGACGTGCTATCGATCAACTCTGTTCGCGTTGAGCGAGTTGGAGTTGTATCCGAGCTGGATGCCGGACGAATTGTATTTCTAATTACTTCAGGTGGTGTTGCCTCCGGCGGAATTACCGGAATAAAAGTGATCTCTAACTCAGTGCTCTGACTTTCCAGGTGTGCATCATAAGCGTAGATACTGGCGACACCGGCAAGCAACAAAAGCACTGCATATGCGGCAGTAGTAAAGAGCAAAAACGATCCGCGCCGCTTGTACTCCTTTGCGTGCGAGGACGATTCAATCAGATTATTAAACATCGAGTTCCTCCGCTGGTTGCCGGTGCCGTTCGGGTCGCGGGAGCTACTCGGATGATTAGACACCGCCCTAATGGAATGGTTCCATGGCGGTGCTTTGTACTTGGTACTTAGTGCTTTGAACCAAGTACCAAGTACCAAACACAAAACACAAACTTGCTATCCCCGATTGAACCCCTTACGATTACGGCAGCTCTCCGAGTCCCACACTTGTCCCAGGAGCAGAGAACATATGGCGACCCAAAAGGCGTTCCAGGAAGAACTCAATCCCTTCGAAATTGCAAAACAACAGTTCAATCGCGCCGCCGACTATCTCGATCTCGAAGCATCGATGCGTCACGTTTTGGAAAATGCCAAGCGGCAACTGATCGTTTCCATCCCGGTAAAGATGGACGGTGGCGACACGCAGGTGTTTGAAGGTTATCGCGTGCAACACAACATCGCGCGTGGACCAGCTAAGGGTGGTATTCGTTATCACCCAAACGTCACACTCGACGAAGTTAAAGCGCTTGCTTCGTGGATGACGTGGAAGTGCGCGACTGTCGGCATCCCTTATGGTGGCGGTAAAGGCGGAGTGGTTTGTGATCCCAAGAGTCTTTCACGAAGCGAGCTCGAGCGGCTGACGCGGCGCTATGCTTTCGAGATTGCGCCGATCATTGGACCCGATCGCGACATTCCCGCGCCTGATGTCTACACCGACGAACAAACCATGGCGTGGATCATGGATACGATCTCGATGGTACGCGGCCACACTGAGCTCGGCGTCGTCACCGGCAAGCCGATCTCACTCGGCGGATCACAGGGACGTTCGGAGGCAACTGCACGCGGTTGTCTCTATGCATTGCGTGAAGCCTGCCGCGTAAGAGGAATGGACCTGAAAGGCGCGCGCGTGGCAGTTCACGGCTTTGGGAATGCGGGCGCTAATATTGCGCGATTAGTTGCGGAAGACGGCGCACGCGTGGTGGCTGCATGCGATTCGAAAGCAGGAGTTTATTCCGCAAATGGCATTGACATGGATGAGGCGTTGAAACACAAAGCGGAAACCAAGTCACTGGCTGGGCTTCGTGGCTGTAAGGAGATTTCTCCGGAAGAGATAAGCGGAGTCGATTGCGACATTCTATTGCCCTCGGCGCTCGAGAATGCGATCACGCTGAGCAATGTCGGCAAAGTTAAAGCGAAGATCATCGCCGAGCTGGCCAATGGTCCAACCACACCGGGCGCTGACCGGGTGTTGGAGGATGAGGAAGTTACACTGGTACCCGATATTCTCGCTAATGCCGGCGGTGTGACGGTAAGTTATTACGAATGGGTCCAGGACCAGTATTCGTTCTGGTGGTCAGAGCGGCAGATCAACGAGACTCTCGAGCAGACGATACAGACGGCATTCAAGTCAGTACACGAGACTGCTGAGCATTACAACACTGATCTGCGCACCGGCGCCTATATACTCGCAGTTGGAAGAGTCGCTGAAGCAACAAGTGTAAGGGGGATTTTCCCGTAATTTGGTACTTGGTTCTTTGTGCTTTGTTCTTTGATTCAAAGCACAAAGAACCAAGCACAAAGCACAAAACCCATGCCTGACAACATCACTGTTTACGAAAAGCCGACTTGAACGAAGTGTCGCGAGATGGACAAGCTGCTCCGTGAGAGCGGCATCCCGTTTGAGAAGGTCAACTACTACGTCGCTCCTTTGACTCGTAAGAAGCTCACCGAGCTGCTGCGCAAGATGAACCTGAAGCCGCGCGATCTTCTGCGCAAGGGTGAGCCGGCTTACAAGGAGCTTGGATTGGCGGAGGATAAATTCAGCGATAGTGAACTGATCGGGTTGATGATTGAACATCCCGATCTGATTCAACGGCCGATCGTGGAGCGCGGCGATCGTGCCGTGCTCGGGCGTCCGACTGAGAATGTGAAAGAGTTGCTATAATCCTGTCCATCTTGCAAATCCTGTCAAAGTAAATTGAAGAAACCAACCGTATTCGTCTGCCAGAATTGTGGACATCAGTCAGCGAAGTGGCTCGGCAAGTGTCCAGAATGCGGCGAGTGGAATTCACTCGTCGAAGAAAAGACAGGTAAAACCACCAGTCGTAATGGATTCAAGCTACGCGACGTCTCTGCCATCGCCTTCACCGAAGTCGAGCCGCAGGACGACGTTCGTGTTCCTTCCGGTGTCACTGAGTTTGATCGCGTCCTCGGCGGCGGTATCGTACCGGGCACGCTCGTTTTGATCGGCGGCGATCCGGGCATTGGCAAGAGCACGCTGTTGCTTCAAGTGGCAGACAAGCTGAGCGCCGCCGGATCGCTCGTGCTCTACATCTCGGGCGAAGAGTCGGAGCGGCAGATCAAGTTGCGCGGCGAGCGGCTCGCAGTTGAAGCTAAAAACGTTTTCCTCCTGCCTGAGACTAACCTCGAAAACATCATCAACGAGATCGAGCGGCTGAAGCCCGGCGCGATCATCGTCGATTCGATCCAGACTGTTTTTTCGAGTGTGATTGAATCGGCGCCGGGATCTGTTTCGCAGGTGAGGGAAGTGGCGCACCAGTTTCTGCTGCTGGCGAAGAATCGTGGCGTTCCGATCTTCTTGATTGGACACATCACGAAAGAAGGCTCGATTGCCGGGCCGAAGATTCTCGAACACATTGTCGATACGGTTCTGTACTTCGAAGGCGAGCGCCATCACAACCATCGCATTGTACGTGCGGTGAAGAATCGCTTCGGCGCGGCGAATGAAGTCGGCGTCTTTGAGATGACGGGCGCTGGGCTGATGCCCGTTGCGAATCCGTCGCAGATGTTCTTACAGGAACGGCCGCAGAACGTTGCCGGATCGATTGTCACTGCGTGCATGGAAGGCACGCGGCCGTTGCTGGTTGAGATCCAGGCGCTGGTTTCCGGTACGAAATATGGAACCGGCCGGCGCATGACACAGGGCCTCGATCAGAATCGCGTCGCGTTGTTGATCGCGATGCTGGAGAAACGGACGGGACTGCAACTAACGGGCGACGATGTGTTCGTGAATATCGCCGGTGGTTTGGAAGTTGACGAGCCCGCGGCGGATCTCGGCGTCGTGACGGCGATCGTTTCGAGTTTCAAGAACGCGACGATAGATCCGCACACGGCCGTGTTTGGCGAGATCGGATTGACTGGCGAAGTGCGTGGAGCGATGCAGGCGTCAGTTCGTGCGCGTGAGGCGCAGGCACTGGGATTCAAAAAGATCGTCATGCCTGCCTCGAACGTCCCTGGCCTCGAGCGACTTCTGGGCGTGCGCGTCGTCGGCGTCCGCTCCGTCGATGAAGCGTTGGACGAGTTATTTTAGCTCATAGAACTTCACTACCAACTCGTCTCCCAACGATTTCGAATCAACCACCTTAAATCCATCCAGGTAATCTTCCGGCATAAACGCATCCGCACCCTCGACCGTCAATGGCACCTCAGTAATAATCCACTTCTCTATGTGCGGCAGGAACGCCTGATAAATCTGCGCGCCTCCGATCACAAATAGATCCGTCGTGAGTGACTTATTGAACGACAGCACCGACTCAATATCTGTAAGAACAATTAACGACTCCTGCGGCTCGATATTCGAGTCGCGGCTAAGCACAATATTGAGTCTATTCTTCAGCGGCTTCCCAATCGTGAGCCACGTCTTGCGGCCCATCACCACCGCGTGTCCCGTGGTCGTCTCACGAAAAAACTTCATATCCGCAGAGTAATGCCAGGGAAGCTTCCCACCCTTCCCGATTGCACCCTTCCGATCGACTGCTGCAATACCGATAATCATAATTACCGTTATCTTACTACGAGACTACTTCTTGCATGAGCCGGATTGTTTCCGAAAAATCAGTAAACCTTTTCTGGAAACTGCCAGTTTCTTACTAGCGGCTGAGAGAATCCTACAGGGAATTCGCAATTCCCTTCAGGGAACCGGCAATTCCTGTCTGGATGTTTCGCAATTATTATTTAGGAATTGCGAGATCCCTGAAGGGAATTCCAATTTCCTACATAGGGAAACCGCAGTTCCGATATAGTTACTCGTCATTTCCATCTAGTATCTCGCAATTTCTGACAAGAAATTCCCGTCCGCAACACATCAACGCGCCGCAGTCTGCAAGTCTTTAGCTAAAATCGATACGCGGGTGGTCTCAAGAAAGAGGGAAATTGCAGCCTTTTGGAGCGAACCGCGCGTATTTTAGAGCAGAAGTCTCTGATTACGTAATTTAGGTATTAATTACGTAAAGATATACGTAATAAGGACTCCATGGTAAATCTCAGCCGGGCCAAAAGGTGGAGGAACTGTTCTGGCGATGAGTGATCCTCGTCAAATTTTTGTGACTGTCGAAGATTATTGGAACTGGGACAAGTACATAGAGCAGATAGATCTAATCGATCTGAGTGCTACTGATCGACGGAGAGCGAGAGACTCAATCACTTACCTCAGGCGCGTCCTTGCCGAAGGCTTTCTCAAAAGAGCAATCAGGGAAGCCAACCCCATCTATCGATGGTATTTTGCCATGGCAACTCCGCAGGCGCGTAAGTCATTAATCAGATTCGTTGAAGGCCTGAGGGATTTGGAAGGCTCGGTTAACTTCCGAAGTGCACTGAGAGATATAAAGAGGCGATTGAAAACTGAAGAAGATTTTGAACGACTGACAGAAAAATTATCAATGGTACGAGTGGCCCATAAGTTTTTGATTGGCGGGTTTGAGGTTGAATTTGACCCGGTTATCAACATACCCGGAAAAAGAAACCAGTTAAGACCAAAGAAACCTGATCTACGAGTTGTCGATTCCGAGAACGGGTCAGAAATTATCATCGAAGTCTCACGTATGAAAGCAAGCGACAGCCAACAATTATGTTCTCGTACATTCGATATAGTTTGGCGCGTTTTGATGGATAAAGGCATGTTTAGTGATCCGGAGGCTCTGAAAGACATCACAAAGCCACGGCACATCCTTCCGTACGCTGTTATCCATCGAGGTATTGAAGAGGAGGAGTTGAAGGAGATTATCGAGCAGATAGAGCAACTCATTGAACGCGTGCGAACCAGCGGTAAGTTTGATCAGTTAATCATTCCGGGAACGATTGAGGTTGCGATTGCCTCTTATGAGGATCATCATCACGCAAAGGAGTGGGCTGCTAATCGAGGATTAAATGGAAACGATACGGTTGTAGGCCCGTGGATTGAGTCGGACGAGATGGCGCGAGCGAAGGCTAAATTGCGGAAAGAACTTGAGCAACTCCCACTCGACAAGCCGGGCATTGTTATTATCGAGGCCAGAGACAACCTGCTCTTCTTTTCTTATGACATGCAGGAGGTGGCGACCTATCTGGCAGAAGAGTTAAAGAAGTATCCCCAACTACTTTGCGCCGTATTCTTCCACAGTTTCAACAGTGGCGAAGGTGAGTCGTATCTGATACCGATTGGCCCACATGATTTCCTACAGGAAATGCGGAGCGATGGCTCAACCAGTCAATCACTCATTGTTCGCAACCCTGACTGCTCCCGCGGACTTCCAGTCTCAACCGTCAAAAAGCTTGAATGTTGTCTGACTGCGCCTTGAAATCGAGAGAATATGATCAGACTCGTCGTTTCCACACTCGGTCATGTCTTACAGCGTGTAGTACAGCAGCCACAATTACAATCTTTTCCTGCTCCAAAACCTCGTAAATCACTCTGTACGGGAAGCTCTTTGGATAGCGCCAGCGAATGTTCTTATGTGGATGACGTCGGCAATGAAGCAAAGGATTTATGCTGAGCTCGTCGAGCACAGACAAGAATTCTTCGACAAACCTGTCACCAAGACCTTTGCTGCGGCTGTCATACCACGCGGCAATCTCGATAACGTCATTTTCTGCTTCAGGCCGTGAGACAACCTGCCAATTCATCGCTTCGTTCGCGATTGGAGACGTTCCTTTAGTGTTTTCAAGGGCAAAGAAGAACTGGGATTTGAGCGGTGGGCTGCCAGCCGCGTTTCCACCAAAGTCTCATCCGCGTCCGACAGAGACGGTTCATCGATGTCCATCACGCGGCGAATCAGAAGTTGGCGTTCTTCGAAGCTGAAGGTCGGAAGCGCTTCCAGCACTTGCGATAAGCTCATGACAAGAGTGTACCCCGCGGGTCTGTTGATTTCAATCTAGGGTTAAGACCAGGTGATGTTTGACTATTCCGCTATCTGCGAGTATCGTGCGGCTGCTTAATCAAACAAAGGCTGAATCTTCCCGAGCTTGCAGTTGGACCGACTCGCCAAAATCCAGCCTGGGTTCTTTAGTATCTCCGGTAGACCTCGCGCAGTTATTCTTCCCATGGCAAAGCAGCGCATCCTTTGACGGAAAGTGGGGATTGATCTTATGAGGATAGCTAAGACCAAGCCGGCCTGTGTCACGCTGTTCGCAGTTGTGCTTGCGGTTGCGTTTCAGGCAGCGTGCCGCGGCTCTCGTGTTGGTGGAACCGGTCCCTTGCCATCACCGCCACCTCCGGAGCAAATGAAGTTATCGAATTACGAGCCGCAAAAGGGTTTCACTCAGGTCTCTCCGGGTCTCGCGACGCGAACCGTGTTTGTCGTCGAACCAACAGCGAAAGATCCCTACCACGTCGAAGTACAAGATCTTATGGTCGCGCCCGGCCGAGAGGCAGTGTCGATCCCGCTTCAAGGCGCAGCAACGTTTGAGGTGCGATCCGGAAGCGGCACGGCGACAATTGGCACGAAATCGCAGGAAATCGCCACTGGTTCGACGTTCTCAGTTTCGGAAGGTGACCCGCTGAAAATTGCCGCCAAGGCCGATGGGCCCATCTCATTGCGGGCTTACGTCGTCAAGGTTCCTTAACCCCATGCCGATGCGGAGGTAAAGATGACACTCAACTATCGCCCCCATCTGATAACACTAGGCATTGGAATCTTCTTACTATCTTTTTGTTTCACAGGCTGCCGAGAACAGGAATGGCACTCTTTTCACTACGACTCAAAACGCACCTCGAGCCAGCCTAACAAGACAGCCTTATCTGATCCGGCAAAAGTGCCGGGCCTCGCGGTGCGTTGGACCTGGACCGCGCCGGCGCCTGGTCCAGGTGGCAATGCCGGGTTTCGAGCGTCTCCCGTCGTCAATGACAATATCGTTTACATCGGCAATGGCAACGGCTTTTTCTACGCGCTGAATGGCGATACCGGCGCAGTGCTTTGGCAATATCCGCCTGTCGGTTCGCCGGCCCTGGTGACTCAGTTTCAGTGCAATCCCTCGAGCTACGGTATCGCCTCGAGCGCAACCCTTACGCATATCAAGGGAACCGATGCCGTAATCTTCGCTGCGCCCGATCAATCGATTGGCATGCATCTTGGCGATAGCCGTTTGTTTGCGCTGAATGCAAAGACGGGAGCAGAAATCTGGAAGTCTCCAGTCATCGCCCGACTGACTGGTCTCACGTCCGGCAGCAAGACTGAATTTCACGAAAACATTGGCTACTCTTCGCCGATCGTTTTCGAAGACAAAGTTTACGTAGGCGTTGCCGATCAATGCGATAATCCGATTCAAAAAGGACGCGTCGTTGCAGTAAGTCTCGATACGGGCGCAATCGACGCGAGCTTCACTTATTGCAGTACGGGGACATGTGCCGATACCACGCGTGGTGGAGGCGTGTGGGCTCCGGTCGCGGCAGCAGGCGACAGCGTTTACATCACCACGGGCAACACGAAATCCGGAGCTCCTACGGAACCTTCGCCAAACAACGGCCTCAGCATGATCAGGCTGAATCGTAATACCGGAGCCATCATCTGGAAATTCCAGCCGGTCCCCTGGGTACTCGATAAGGATCCCGACTGGTCAGCAGGAGCAACAGTTATGTCGACGAGCTGCGGCTCCGTCGTTATTTCGACGATGAAGGACGGCTGGACCCACGCGCTCGATGAGGGGCCAGGCACGCGCCGCTGGTCATTTCCTCCGGCAACTATTCCTTTCACTCCAGGTGACGGCACGTCTCATGGCGATACTCGTTACATGCGTGGTGGCGCTGCCTGGGGAGACGTTTACGTGGCCATGAACGGCGGTTTGAATCTCACCATCTCGGGCGTCACTGGAGGTTATAAGCGACTGCACGCTTTCAATGTTTGCGCCGCTGAAGCAGATCGACTGCGCTGGTTGATCGATGTGCCTAATGCATCAGGCGCGACTTATTCTTTAGGTCATCCGACGATTACGAACGGTATTGTTTACGTGGGAACCGACACCGGTCATCTGGTTGCGATTGCAGACCCGAGTCTCGTTCCGCCGTCCGGTTTTCGTTGTAGTAATCCCGATGTTTCCAATGCGCTTTGCATTATCATGGGTTACAAGTTTGTGCCGGAACCTGCGGTACTCGCAAACATCGCGCTGTCAGGCAGGATGGTCTACAATGAGCCCGCTTTGGCTAACGGGCGTGTTTACGTGGCGACTGAAGGCAACAATGTCTACATGCTTTCGCCATGAATGACGGGAGAAAGATTATGAAGCGCTACTTTGTAATGGGCCTGAGTCTTTTGCTCGTTGAGGCGACTATCATCCTGGTCTGTTTTGCGCAACGGCCGTCGCCCTCACCGTCCGCAAGTCCCGCCAAACCTGACGCATCGAAGTTTGATGAGACGATGCCGCTGCAGCCGATTGAGCGTTTCGATGGGCGCGCTGCTTTGAAAAATCCGAAATTGCTGGCAGCTGGACAAGCTGGGGTTCAAATGACGCTTCGCAATTGGGGCATCCCGAACCGGCAGCGTATCGAGCGCTTCCCGGAACAGGGATTCCTGATTGTTCAAGTGCGCAGCGGCGAAGACATGTTTACGGTGATCGACGGCCAGCGACAGAAGCGTGCAGTCGACGAGTTTTTCACCGTGCCTTCAGGTTCGACCTTTTCAATTGAAACGGGTAACGATACAGTCGAGCTGCAAACCCTGGCCATCAAATCAGCCAAATAACAAAACACCACAACTAGACGGCGACGGGCGCGGCGATCTTGCCGTGTGATTTGTAGCCGACGAGGTTGAGGTGTTCGTATTTGACGGACAGAAGGCCGTCGAGTCCGCGTAGTTTGTTTTCGGGATCGTTGATCTTCAATTCCGGCAGCGGAAAAGGGTCGCGCGATAGGAGCTCGTTAACTTGTTCGAGATGGTTTTTGTAGATGTGGTAGTCGCCGAGGGTGTAGACGAAGTCGCCCACGTCGAGCTCCGTCACGTGTGCGATTAAGTGAGTCAGCAATGCGTAAGAGCTGATGTTGAAGGGCACGCCGAGAAAGGCGTCCGCGGAGCGTTGATAGAGCTGGCAGTGAAGTATGCGGCCGTTCTCGACTTTGAATTGAAACAACGTATGACACGGTGGTAGCTCGACGTTGTAGGCCTGGCGTGGATCCCAACCGGTCACGATCAGTCTGCGAGAATCCGGGTTGGTGTGGATCTGTTCCAGGAGCCTCGCGATCTGGTCCACGC
>Ga0126376_10001292_pt1 | contig 13394 bp, 11 predicted proteins | sample PanSoiMetPlot_15_FD_92760 | JGI IMG/M metagenome (GOLD analysis project Ga0126376, IMG submission 92760) | Tropical forest soil microbial communities from Panama - MetaG Plot_15 | ecosystem: Environmental > Terrestrial > Soil > Tropical forest > Bulk soil | place: Panama | collected 2016-02-17
AAGGATCGCATTGGCGACATCGTTAATGGCATCGTCAAACGGGTAGAATACGGCAACGTCGTCGCCGATCTCGGCCGCGGCGAGGCGATCGTGCGGCGCGACGAGCTGTTGCCGCGCGAATTGTTCCGCAACGGAGACCGCATCCGCGCCTACATCTACGATGTGCGGCGCGAGCCGCGCGGTCCGCAGATTTTCCTTTCCCGCACTCATCCGCAGTTCATGGCCAAGCTCTTCGCTCAGGAGGTGCCGGAAATCTATGACGGCATCGTCGAGGTGAAGGCGGTGGCGCGGGACCCGGGTTCACGCGCAAAAATCGCGGTCATCTCGCGGGATTCGTCGGTCGATCCCGTCGGCGCCTGCGTCGGCATGCGGGGATCGCGTGTGCAGGCGGTCGTGAACGAATTGCAGGGCGAGAAGATCGACATTATTCCGTGGTCGCCAGACGTCGCCACCTTCGTAGTCAATGCGCTGGCGCCGGCCGAGGTTGCCAAGGTGGTCCTCGACGAGGACCGCGAACGCATCTCTGTGGTGGTCCCGGACCAGCAACTGTCGCTCGCAATCGGAAGGCGCGGCCAGAATGTACGGCTGGCCTCCCAGCTCACCGGCTGGGACATCGACATCCTCACCGAGCAGGAAGAATCCGAACGCCGGCAGGCCGATTTTGAAAAACGCACGAAAGTGTTCATGGAATCACTCAACGTCGATGAAGTGGTCGGCCAGCTACTGGCATCGGAAGGTTTCAACTCTGTCGAAGAGCTCTCTTTGGTCGACCAGAAGGATATCGCGTCGATTGAAGGCTTCGACGATGATACGGCGAGCGAGCTGCAGACGCGCGCGCGCGACTATTTGGCCCAGGTAGAGGCCGAATATGACGCCCAGCGCAAGGAGCTTGGCGTTGCGGACGCACTCAAAGAGGTACCCGGGATCACGGCCAAGATGATGGTTGCGCTGGGAGAGAACGGCATAAAGACCGTTGAAGACCTCGCCGGTTGTGCCACCGACGATCTCGCCGGCTGGACTGAGCGCAAGGACGGCGAAGCCATTCGCAACCCTGGCTTTCTCGATGGCTTCGATCTCACACGTCAGGAATGCGAGCTGATCATCATGCAAGCACGCGTGAAGGCGGGGTGGATCACGCAGGCCGATTTCGCCGCCCAACACGCGGCGCCCGAGGAGACGGAAGCCGCCGCTGAGCATCCGGTCTGAGCGAATGTGACGGGGCATCATGCAACCACTGGCGGAGGACGCCGTAATCCATCGAAGCATAAGCGCTAGCTCACGCTGTACCAGCGCCGCAGACTCCTCCTCTCCCCCGTATGGGGAGAGATCGGCGGTGGGGATCGTGAGCGCCCCCCCATCCCGACCCTCCCTCAAAAGAGGGGAGGGGGTCGCGGCGGCGCAGCAGCCGAAGCGTAACCCAGCGCCTTTGACCGACCAGGGCGCGCATACTGCCGCGGTGACCGAGCGATTGTGTTTTGCAACCCACAAGGTGCGCTCCGTTGGGGAGCTCATACGTTTCGTCGCCGGTCCCGATGGTGCCGTGGTGCCGGATCTCAAGCGCCGTCTGCCGGGACGGGGCGTATGGATCACGGCCCGTCGCCAGGTGGTCGAAGAGGCGGTTCGGCGGCGCGCCTTCGGACGCGCCTTTAAGGCCGACGTCAGGGCCTCGAGTGACCTTCCCGATACGCTTGACCGGCTTGTGGAGTTATCAGCGCTCAACTCCCTGTCGATTGCCCACAAGGCAGGGCTCGTCATCCTGGGTTTTGCCAAGGTCGAGACAGCCATAGTGGCGGCGCCCCTGGTGGCCCTTGTCAGGGCCCGGGATGCCAGGGCGGAAAGCGGTCGCAGGCTTGCGGCGGCGCTCCGACGCCACGCCGGCCGCACGGCAGAGGCAAAAATTGTCGAAGCCTTCACGTCGACTCAATTGGATTTGGCATTGGGCCGCCTAAATGTGGTACATGCTGCGCTGCTGGCCGGTCGGGCGAGCGAGACATTTCTCGCACGCTGGCGGTTTCTCGAATACTTCCGAGCTGATGACCGGGGTGACCGGGACCTCGGCTCACGGCAGCTAAATAACATTATTCCGGAACCAGGATCGTCAGGATCGTGATGACTGAAACCAAGAACCCCGGCGAGAAGACCTTGACGGTCACCCCGACCAAGACGTTGACGCTCAAGCGCAGCGTCGAGCAGGGGGTGGTGCGCCAAAGCTTCAGCCATGGCCGCACAAAAGCGGTTGTGGTAGAAAAAGTGAAGCGGCGGACAGTCGGGCCGAGTGACGGCAAGGTCACCGAGGCTTCACCGGCAGCAACGCCGGCCGGGTCCGCGCCGCGGCGCGGGGGTAGGGGCGCCGCGGTGGGTTCGACAATCGGTGCAGCCACCCCGGCGGCGGCGCCGGGTGCGACCGGTGGCAAACCATCCGGCGTCGTGCTGCGCCAATTGACCGAGGAAGAGCGCACCGCCCGCGCCCACGCGCTTGCCGAATCAAAAGTTAACGAGCTCGAGGAACGGCGGATCGCCGAGGAAGCCGCGCGTCGACGCGAGGAAAGGGAAGCGGCCGAGCGTGCCGAGCGCGAGGCTGCCGAGGCGCGCAAGCGCGAAGAGGACGAGCGCCGACGCCATGATGAGGAGGCTAAGCGCAAGGCGGAGACCGAAGCCAAGAAGCGTTTCGGAGATGAGGAAACCAAGCCGAAAACCGCCGCGCCGACTGTCGCCCCCTCTGCTGCAACGATCAATGCGCGCCATATCGTTCAGGAAGCCGACGAGGACGACGCGCCGCGACCGGTACGTCGCGGCCCCGGTGCGGCACGTCCGGCGCCGGCCCCAAAGCCGACCCGAGGCGGGTCGGAGAAGCGCCGCGGGCGGCTCACGCTGGTAACCGCGCTCACAGCCGACGAGGAGCGGGAGCGCTCGGTCGCATCGTTCCGCCGCCGCACTCAGCGGCTCAAGGGCCATGCCGCCAATGAGCCGAAGGAAAAGCTGGTGCGGGAAGTAACGATCCCGGAAGTGATCACCATCCAGGAGCTTGCCAACCGCATGTCCGAACGCGCGGTCGACGTGATCAAGCTTCTGATGAAGCAAGGCCAGATGGCCAAGATTACCGATACGATCGATGCCGACACGGCCCAGCTCATTGCCGAGGAATTGGGGCACTCTGTCCGCCGCGTCGCCGAATCGGACGTTGAAGAAGGCCTGTTCGACAAGGCCGACGATCCGGCCATGCTGCATCCACGACCGCCGGTCGTGACGATCATGGGCCATGTCGATCACGGCAAAACCTCGCTGCTCGACGCCATCCGGGCCACCAACGTGGCGGGCGGGGAGGCCGGCGGTATCACGCAGCATATCGGCGCCTATCAGGTCACCTCGCCGCTTGGCTCGAAGATCACCTTCATCGATACGCCCGGTCATGCGGCGTTCACCTCGATGCGGGCGCGCGGCGCCAAGGTTACCGACATCGTGGTGTTGGTGGTGGCGGCTGATGACGGCGTGATGCCGCAGACCGTCGAGGCGATCCAACACGCCAAGGCCGCGAAGGTCCCGATGATCATCGCCATCAACAAGATCGACAAACCGGACGCGAAACCGGAGCGGGTGCGAACCGAGTTGCTGCAGCATGAGGTGCAGGTCGAATCGCTGGGCGGAGACGTGCTTGATGTTGAGGTTTCGGCCACCAAGAAGATCAATCTCGACAAGCTCTTGGAAACGATCGGGTTGCAATCCGAAATTCTCGATCTCAAGGCCAATCCCGACCGGCCGGCCGAAGGCACGGTGATCGAGGCCAAGCTTGACCGTGGTCGCGGCCCGGTGGCGACCGTTCTCGTGCAACGTGGCACGCTTCGCGGCGGCGATATCGTGGTCGCCGGCGCCGAATGGGGTCGGGTGCGGGCTTTGTTGTCGGATACCGGCATGTCCGTGAGCGAAGCTGGCCCGTCCACGCCGGCGGAGATTCTTGGGTTCAATGGAACCCCGGAAGCCGGCGACCGGTTGGCAGTGGTGGAAAGCGAAGCCCGTGCCCGCGAGGTGACCGATTATCGTGCCCGCCAAAAGCGCGAGAAAGCCGCGGCTCGGACGAGCGGCCTGCGCGGCTCGCTTGAGCAGATGATGAGCCAGCTCAAGACCTCGGGACGCAAGGAATTCCCGCTCCTCATTAAGGGCGACGTTCAGGGCTCGGTCGAAGCCATCGTGGGGGCACTTGAGAAGCTCGGGACATCGGAAGTGGGGGCCCGGGTTGTCCTGGCGGGCGCCGGTGGCATCAGCGAATCCGATGTCACGCTCGCCGAAGCTTCTGGCGCCGCCGTTATTGGCTTCAATGTGCGCGCCCACAAGGAAGCGCGCGAAATGGCCGAGCGCGATGGCGTTGAAATCCGATACTACAACATCATCTACGATCTCGTTGACGACGTGAAAAAAGCGATGTCCGGCCTGTTGGCGCCAACATTGCGGGAGACGATGCTCGGCAATGCTCTCGTCCTGGAGATCTTCAACATTTCCAAGGTTGGCAAGATCGCCGGCTGCCGGGTCACCGAGGGCTCCGTCGAGCGCGGCGCCAATGTGCGCCTAATCCGCGACAATGTCGTGATCCACGAGGGTAAGCTGTCGCAGCTCAAGCGCTTCAAGGATGATGTCAAGGAAGTAGTTGCCGGCCAGGAATGCGGCATGTCGTTCGAGAATTATCAGGATATGCGGGTCGGCGACGTCATCGAATGTTACCGGGTGGAGACGGTGCAACGCTCGCTATAAGGCAGGGTTATGTCGCGCGGTCATGCCCGTGAACCCGCCAAGGGGCCTACCCAGCGCGCCCTGCGCGCCGGCGAGCTTGTGCGCCACGCGCTGGCGGAGATTCTGGCACGTGGCGAAGTCCACGATTCTGTGATCGAAACGCACCTCATCACGGTACCGGAGGTGCGTATGTCGCCGGACTTGCGGGTTGCGACCGTCTACATCCTACCGCTCGGCGGCCAGGACGCCGCGGTCGTGCTCGCCGCGCTCGACCGCAACAAGCGCTATTTGCGAGGTGAAGTGGCCCATCGGATTAACCTCAAATTCGCCCCAGATATCCGCTTTCGCATCGACGAGCGCTTCGACGAGGCCGAGCGAATCGAACGATTGCTGCGTTCCCCACAAGTCAAGCGCGATCTCGAAAGCGATTCAGGCGAACATAAATGAATTCCGCAATAGCCGATCAATACCCCGATGATGCCGATACCGATGAACCGAAGCGCGTCGATGCCGTGCCGTCCGCGCCCGACCCGGCCCCCCCGCTCGACCACCCCCGCCGAGCCGGCAAGGCGCAGCAGTTTAAGCGCGAAAAATATGACATCCATGGCTGGGTGGTGCTCGACAAACCGATCGGCATGACATCAACCCACGCTGTGTCGGTGATAAAGCGCCTGTTCGCAGCCAAGAGGGCCGGTCATGCCGGCACCCTCGACCCGCTTGCGTCCGGATGCTTGCCGATCGCCCTGGGGGATGCCACTAAGACGGTGCCATTCGTGATTGACGGGCGCAAAATCTATCACTTTACGGTTCGTTGGGGCGAAGAACGAGATACCGACGACGCCGAGGGAAGAGTGGTTGCATCGAGTAACGCGCGACCGACGCCCGAAGCGATCACGGCGGTCCTGCCGGGATTCATCGGGGCCATCGAACAGGTCCCACCGCGGTTTTCCGCTATCAAGATCGAAGGTGAGCGCGCCTACGACATCGCACGTGACGGCGAGGAGTTCGAGCTCAAGCCGCGGGTGGTTAATATCGATCGTCTGGCGCTGGTCGAGACGACGGATCCAGATTGTACCTGCTTCGAGGCTGAATGCGGCAAGGGAACCTATGTACGGGCGCTGGCGCGCGACCTCGGGCGCACGCTCGGATGCTACGGGCATGTTTCGGCGTTACGTCGAATGGCCGTTGGGCCATTTGCCGAGCCGGACATGATTTCTCTGGAACGAGTTGAGGCTTTGTGCCATAGAGCCGCTGCCGGTGAGGGTAGTCTTGCTGACGCGCTTCTCCCGGTTGCGACCGCGCTGGACGACATCCCGGCGCTAGCCGTCAGCAGGGCCGACGCGACGAGACTCCGAGGGGGGCAAGCCGTTTTGATGCGCGGACGGGACGCCCCCGTCGTCCGTGGCACGGTTTACGTAACGGCGTCGGGCGGCCTGATTGCCTTGGCCGAAGTTGACCGTGGCGAAATCGTCCCTAAGCGTGTGTTCAACCTCGCCGGACTGCAGGGCAGAGCCGGCCGACAGGAAGGTCGTTGACGATGTCGATCAGTGCCGAGCGTAAATTGGTAGTCATCAAAGCGCATGCCAAGAAAGTTGGCGATACGGGGTCGCCCGAAGTGCAGGTGGGGATCCTTTCGGAGCGCATTAGCAATCTCACCGAGCACTTCAAGAAACACGTTAAGGACAATCATTCACGACGGGGGTTGTTAAAGCTTGTATCCCAGCGTCGCCAGTTACTCGATTACCTCAGGCGTGCCGATGAAGGCCGCTACAAGGCTCTGATCCAGAAACTCGGTATTCGTCGTTGAACGGAATTTCGTTGACGCGTTTTCAGCGGTTATCCGGGGCCGGGGCGCTGGAAGATGCGGAGGTTGTTACGTAATTTTCAGCGGAAGCATGGTGCATCCGCTGCGTTTCGGCGGTTAAGGCCGCCCTGTTGGGCCGGGCGAAGGGCGCTCGGCAGCCCAAGGTCCGAACGCCATGGCAGGATTGCCGGACGCTGTGACTCAATTCCAATTGCCTCCCGGCCGAGCCGGAGGCAAGGGTGAGGCGCGCGCAGTCTCTCGCCGTCTTGCTCATGGCATTCGCGGCGCAAAACCATGAAAGAAGTCAAAAGCTATGTTTAACATCCATCGTGAGGAACTCGATTGGGGCGGGCGCAAGCTCGTTCTTGAAACCGGCAAGATAGCGCGGCAGGCAGACGGCGCCGTGTTCGCCAGCTATGGCGAGACTACGGTCCTGGCGACCGTCGTGGCGGCGAAGAAGCCTAAGGAAGGCGTCGATTTCATGCCGCTGACCTGCAACTATCAGGAAAAATTCTTTGCCGCCGGCCGCATTCCGGGCGGCTACTTCAAGCGCGAAGGACGGCCCACCGAGCGCGAAACATTGATATCACGGTTGATAGATCGCCCGATCCGTCCGTTGTTTGCCGACGGCTGGCGGTGCGATACCCAGGTCATCGTGACGTGCATGTCGCACGATCAGGAAAACGATCCGGATGTTCTGGCGATGGTGGCGGCATCGGCTGCGCTGACGCTCTCCGGTGTGCCATTCATGGGCCCAGTGGGTGCTGCACGAGTTGGCTTCATCAACAACGAATATGTCCTCAATCCCCAAATCGACGAGATGACGGAGAGCAACCTCGACCTCGTGGTCGCCGGCACTCAGGATGCGGTGCTGATGGTTGAATCCGAAGCAAAGGAACTTCCCGAAGAAGTCATGTTGGGCGCCGTGATGTTCGGTCACCGCCATTTCCAGCCGGTGATCGAGGCGATCATTCGTCTCGCCGAAAAAGCCGCCAAGGAGCCGCGGGAGTTGGTAACGGCCGACAGTGCGGCGCTGGAAAAGGAAATGCTCGGCCTAGTCGAGAAGGAACTGCGCACTGCCTACGCGATCCCCGACAAGATGGCGCGTCATGATGCGGTGGATGCTGCCAAGGCGACCGCGATGGCGCACTTCTTCAAGGAAGGCGTGGAGAATCCGCCTTACGACACGGAGCGGGTCGCCGCCGTGTTCAAGGAACTCGAAGCCAAAATCGTGCGCTGGAATATCCTCGACACGGGCTACCGCATCGATGGACGCGACCTCAAGACGGTGCGGCCCATCGTGGCCGAGGTCGGCGTGCTGCCCCGCGCCCATGGCTCTGCGCTGTTCACCCGCGGCGAGACCCAGGCCTTCGTGGTGGCGACGCTCGGCACCGGCGAGGACGAACAGTTTGTCGACTCGCTGACCGGAACTTACAAAGAAAGCTTCATGCTGCACTACAACTTTCCGCCGTTCTCTGTGGGCGAAACCGGTCGTCTCGGTTCGCCGGGGCGGCGCGAAATCGGTCACGGCAAGCTCGCTTGGCGCGCCGTTCACCCGATGCTGCCGCTCAAGCACGAATTCCCCTACACAATCCGCGTCGTCTCTGAGATCACCGAATCGAACGGCTCGTCATCGATGGCCACCGTATGCGGCGCTTCGCTCGCCTTGATGGACGCCGGCGTGCCGTTGCGCGCACCGACGGCCGGCATCGCCATGGGTCTTATCCTCGAAGGCCAACGCTACGCTGTTCTCTCCGATATCCTCGGCGATGAGGACCATCTCGGCGACATGGACTTCAAGGTAGCTGGCACCGAGAAGGGCATCACCTCACTGCAGATGGACATCAAAATCGCCGGTATTACTGAGGAAATCATGAAGGTTGCCCTGACCCAGGCCAAGGACGGGCGGCTGCATATTCTTGGCGAAATGGCGAAAGCGATCACCTCGGCCCGCGCCGAACTCGGCGAGCATGCGCCGCGCATCGAGGTGTTTACGATCCCGACCGACAAGATCCGCGAGGTGATCGGCTCCGGCGGCAAGGTCATCCGCGAGATCGTCGAGAAGACCGGCGCCAAGGTGGACATTTCCGACGACGGCACCGTGAAGGTAGCTTCCTCATCTGGCGAGTCGATCAAGTCGGCGATCAATTGGATCAAGTCGATCGCGTCCGACCCAGAGGTCGGGATGATTTACGACGGGACGGTCGTCAAGGTGATGGACTTTGGCGCATTTGTAAATTTCTTCGGCTCTCGCGATGGCCTTGTGCATATCAGCCAGCTCGCACCGCGACGGGTGCAGAAGACCACCGATGTCGTTAAGGAAGGCGACAAGGTGAAAGTCAAACTGCTGGGCTTTGACGAGCGCGGTAAAGTTCGACTGTCGATGAAGATGGTCGATCAGCAAACCGGTGAAGACCTCGAAGCCAAGCAGAAGGGGGAAAGCGAGATCCACCGCGAGGCCGCCGGCGGAGAGTAATTGCGATTGCGCATCGGAGCCTTACCGTCCCAATGCGCCAGCCCGATTTGGGATCTGGATGTCGACCGCCAAGGTCGAGAACCCATCGCCGCTGTCTACCGATACATGGATTTTTTCCGGATCAACCGAAACATGCCGGCTCACGACGGCAAGAATCTCTTCTTTCAGCGTCGTGATCAGCGAGGATTGGCTGACCATGCGGCGTTCATATTCAAGCAAAATTTGCAGCCGCTCGCGTGCAACCGGCGCGGAACTGACGGGTTTGAGAAAACGGAACAGCCTCATGCCGCTCTCCGTCCAAAGAGTTTAGTGAGCAATCCCTTTTTCTCGGTCGGGATCATCATCTCGATCTCCTCGCCGGCGAGCCGCCGCGCTGCATCCATGTAGGCGTGCGCCGGCGCGCTCTGCTGGCCGCAGATCGTGATAGGAGCGCCGAGATTGGAGGCCCGCAGCACCTCCTCGCTTTCCGGGATCACGCCCAGCAGCGGGATCGAAAGGATTTCGAGCACGTCCTCGACGCTGAGCATTTCCCCGCGCGCCGCCCGCGCCGGGTCGAATCGCGCGATCAGGAGATGCTTGGCCATGCGTTCGCCACGCTCGGCCTTTACGGTCTTGGAATCCAGCAATCCGATGATGCGGTCGGAATCGCGTACCGAGGAAACCTCCGGGTTGGCGACGATGATGGCTTCGTCGGCAAAGCGCATCGCGAGCGTCGCGCCGCGCTCAATGCCAGCCGGGCTGTCGCATATCACCCAGTCAAAGCGAGAACGTAAATCGCCGATCACCTGCGCAATGCCTTCCTCCGTAAGTGCATCCTTGTCGCGTGTTTGCGAGGCCGGGAGCAGGTACAGTGTCTCGAGACGTTTGTCGCGGATCAGCGCCTGCGGCAGCTTGGCGACGCCCTGGACCACGTTAATCAGGTCAAATACCACGCGTCGTTCGGCGCCCATTACGAGATCGAGATTGCGCAGCCCCACATCGAAATCCACAACCACGACGTTCTGTCCGGTCCGCGCCAATGCGGCACCCAGCGCGGCGGTTGACGTCGTCTTGCCGACACCACCCTTGCCGGATGTTACGACGATTACTTTGCCCATTTCGTCACCTCCAACGCCTAGTCTATTTCGGAAATATTAAGGGTTTCTCCTGCGAGCCAAGCTTGGATCGGCTTGCTTAGCAGCTTCGCGTCGAGGTCCTCGGCCGTACGATAGTACCCGTCAATCGCGAGAAGTTCAGCTTCAAGGCGCGTGCAGAAGATGCGCGCGCTGCGGCGGCCCGATGTGCCCGCCATGGCACGGCCCCGCAGGGTCCCGTAGATGTGGATGGATCCGCCGGCGACGACTTCCGCACCCGACCCAACCGATCCCAGCACAGTCACGTCGCCGTCCGGAAAGAAGATCGATTGGCCGGAGCGAACCGGGGTGTCGACCAGGAGCGAAGTCGGCTCACGATCCCGCGCTGGAGGCGGCGACGCCGGCTGCCTGGAGCTGAATGCTTCGACCGGTGCTGCTCTGCCCCCGCTTACCAGCGGGGGCAGAGCGGGGCCAAGTTTCTCGGCGGCCACCCCTTCAAGGCCCATGATCCGAATACCGCGCGTGCCAAGTTCGGAAATCAGATGTGCGATGGCGGAGCTGGTGAGCGTCACGGCCGAAAGGTCGAGCACCACCGGCCGTCCGGCGAAAAAGCCGCTGGCCCCCCGCAGCCAAGCATCAAGTTCTCCCAGCCAATCGGCGATCGGGGGCGCGGGCGTCAAGGCGAATGCCATGTAGGACCGCCCCCGCAGCGGCATGGCCCCGCGTTGACGAGTGGCGCTAAGCTCTGTGACCTCAACCACTTGGTGGCTCCTGACCAGCGAATCAGGCCGATACGGCTAGCGGCGATTGAGCACCCGCCGTGCCCCCGCAGCAATGGAAATCTGCCTGATTCGCGCCGAGTCCCCAAGTCAAGTCCCTTGGGTCGAGTCCCCGATACCGCGTACTTTGCCGCTGTTTGCATAGATCGCGGCATTAGATTCCGTGAAAATTGGATCCGATCCTCGTGGGTCAAGGCCGGCGGTGGGCCGGAGCGCGCGCCTATTGGCGATATTGCTGGATACGGGTCGTACGCAGGCCCGCAAGGCCATGGCGGTCGATTGAGTACTGCCAGGCCAGGAATTCTTCGACCGTGAGCGTATAACGGCTGCAGGCCTCCTCAAGCGAAAGAAGGCCGCCACGCACCGCAGCCACAACTTCCGCCTTGCGACGAATGACCCATCGCTTCGTTCCTGGCGCAGGGAGATCCGCGATCGTAAGCGGGCTTCCGTCAGGCCCGATGACATACTTCACCCTCGGGCGGTGGGGCTCGTTCATGTTACTCTCACGCACGTCAAAACAGGCAATACACAACCAACTCCGGGTGAATTTACCTTGTGCGGCTTAAAATTTAGCTAAGCCCTCTGGGCCTACAAAAGCGTTGTCGACGTTGCATGAGACTGCCATGCACCTATAGTAATGGGGAGCTTTGATGGGAGGCCCGGGATCAGCCGGGACACATCCCGCACAGGAGCAGCCGTTCGACAGATGCGCAACAGTCTCGATATAGAGGGCCGGCCGGCGGATACGCGGGTCGTTGTCGCCATGTCGGGCGGCGTCGATTCCTCGGTAACGGCGGCGCTCCTCAAGACCGAAGGTTACGACGTGATCGGCGTTACACTCCAGTTGTACGATCATGGCGCCACGATGCACCGCAAGGGCGCCTGCTGCGCCGGCCAGGATATCCACGATGCCCGCATGGTTGCGGGCAGCATCGGCATACCACACTACGTTCTCGACTATGAGAACCGCTTCAAGGAGGCAGTGATCGACCGTTTCGCCGACAGCTACATGGCGGGCGAAACTCCTGTTCCTTGCGTCGATTGCAATCAGGCGATCAAGTTTCGGGATTTGCTGGCGACGGCCCGCGACCTCGGCGCCAAAGTGCTGGCGACCGGGCATTACGTTGCCTCTCGCGCGCGGCCGACTGGAGGCCGGGTGCTCTATCGCGCCCGCGAGGAGGAGCGCGACCAAAGCTATTTTCTGTTTGCGACGACACGGGAGCAAATCGATTTCCTGCGCTTCCCTCTGGGCGATCTCACCAAGGCCCAAACGCGCGAGCTGGCCCGCCGTTTTGCGTTGCCGGTCGCAGAAAAGCCGGACAGCCAGGACATCTGCTTCGTGCCGACCGGCCGTTATGCCGACATGATCGAGCGGTTGCGACCCGGTGCCGCCGCCGCGGGCGACATCGTCGATCTTTCCGGGCGGGTTCTGGGCCGTCACGCCGGCATCATCAATTTCACAGTCGGCCAGCGACGCGGTCTCGGCATCGCAGCCGGAGAGCCGCTCTATGTGGTGCGGCTTGATGCCGCGAACGGCCGGGTCGTGGTCGGCCCCCGTGAAGCACTGCGCACCACGCGGGTGCAGCTACGCGACGTGAACTGGATCGGCGACGGCTCGCTCGACGCAGTGACAGCGGACGGGCGCATCGACGTCTTCGTGAAGGTGCGTTCGACGCGTCCGCCGCACCCGGCTTGGCTTACGCGTGGCAAGACCGATATCGAGGTGGAACTTGCCGGCGGCGAGGAGGGCGTTGCTCCTGGCCAAGCCTGTGCGTTGTATGATGCCGGAGTCGGCCAGGCACGCATGCTCGGCGGCGGCTTCATCCGGTCGGCAGCGCCGTGGAGCGAGCTCGATGCAATTGCAGCAACGCGGTCGAGCCCGGAGAGGGTCTCAGCACGAGGGTAGCGGCGCGGAGTGGGGCGATGAGTGAGATTGGGGCTGAATCCTATACGTTCGACAGAGACGTTGTAGAAAAAGCCTATGCGGGTTGGGCGCCAATCTATGACGTCGTGTTTGGCGCTGTATTTGCGCCGGGGCGCACCGCCGCCGTGAGCGCTGCGGAACGCGTCGGCGGGCGCATTCTCGACGTCGGCGTCGGCACCGGAATTTCGCTTGCCCAATATTCGTCCCGCAATCGGATTGTCGGTGTCGATCTCTCAGAGCCGATGTTGCGCCGCGCCAAGGCTCGTATACGCAGACACCATCTTGCCCATGTGGAGACGCTTGCCGTGATGGATGCTGAGCGGCTGGGCTTTGCGGATGCGTTCTTCGATGTGGTGGTGGCACAATTCGTGATCACGGCAGTGCCTGACCCGGAGGCGGCGCTCGACGAGTTCGCCCGCGTGGTCAAGCCGGGAGGCGAGATCGTATTGGTCAACCACCTTGGCGCCGAGACCGGGCTGCGACATGTCTATGAACGCAGCTTCGCCCCTCTGATCAGCCATCTTGGCTGGCGACTGGAATTCCCGTTTGCGAGGCTCGATGCCTGGGCTCGACGCGCCGGATATCGCGTAGTGGAACGGCGGCCGGTGCAGCCGCT
>Ga0126376_10001293_pt1 | contig 13394 bp, 14 predicted proteins | sample PanSoiMetPlot_15_FD_92760 | JGI IMG/M metagenome (GOLD analysis project Ga0126376, IMG submission 92760) | Tropical forest soil microbial communities from Panama - MetaG Plot_15 | ecosystem: Environmental > Terrestrial > Soil > Tropical forest > Bulk soil | place: Panama | collected 2016-02-17
GCGATGCCGCCCAGCAGGTGCGGCAGGGTCGGGTTGTACATGTACGGCTTCCACGCGATGCGGAACGACATCTCGCGGTTGAGGTCCCAGTGCTCGAGCCGGCTGGTCTCGGGCTCGGCTCCGAACAGGCGATCGAAGGCGCTCTGGTCGCTGAAGCCGAGCCGTACGTAGTCGATGTACGACAGGAGGGCCTGGTCCGCGATCGCGCCGCGCTCGGGCTTGAGCCCCATCGCGCCGACGAGGACGAGCTTCTTGAACGCGCGCGGCGCCTGTGAGGCCATTTCCGCTGCGACCCAGCCGCCGAAGCCGAGGCCGATTATCGACACCGTCCCGGTCACGCGCGTTTCGGTCAGTTCGCCGAGCAGCCACTGATGGACGGCCGCGAGGTCGCGGACGCTGCGCATCCATTCGGGCCGCTGCGAGCCGCCGTAGCCGGGGTGCGACGGCACCAGCACGGTGAAGCGCCGGGCGAGCGCGTCGTAGAAGGGCAGGTGCCTGAGCGTGCCGATGTCGTGGTGAAGCACCAGAACGGGCGGGCCGTCGCCCGCCCGCGTGACTTGCATCGCGACTCCGCCGATCGGAAGGGTCTGGGTGGTCCAGGTGCCGGTTGACGGGCTCACGGTAGCGGACGCTCCTCTGCCGCGCGGGCTTGGGCCCCGCTCGACGCCTGCCCAGACTACCTGCTTCGCGCACGGGCTGGCAACCATGCGCTTTGGGCCCGACAGGGCGTGCGGTCAGGCAACGAGTCCGGTCAGCCGAGGACGGAGGTCGAGTGGCTGGGCGAGCGAATCCGTGACCCGACCGGTCGCGATGACCGGCCTCACCCGTGAGTGCCCGTCGCGGGGGGCCCGGGCGACGGCGGCGGCTCCAAGGGGTAGGGTGCGGGCCGGCGAGTCTTCAGGACCGTGATCGTGATGCCCTGCGCGAGCAGCCAGTCCTGAACCGACGCCCAGCACTTCGGATCGTCGCGCTCCCAGCGCGCGATGGCCTCGGATTCGATCGCAATTGTCGTGCGCAGGCGCCAGATGATGCTGAGGACGAGTCGTTTGAGGTCGGTCGGGCTGGCTTCGAGGGCGCGCAGCAGTTTCTCGGTCACGGCATCCATATCACATCACCTGAACCTTAGCCTACACGTTGTGTCAGTGGCGCGGGGATAAGAGTGGGCTATCTCGGGGACGATCGTCCGTCGGCCCGCCAGGGGCGGGTGATCAGGCGCGCGCCGCGCTGCCAGGAGATGTAGGCCCACGCCCATTCGAACAGCACGAGAAAGCGGTTGCGGAAGCCGATCAGGAACATGATGTGAACGAGCAGCCACGCGAGCCACGCCACCAGCCCCCACAGCTGGATGCCGCCGACCGTCGCGACGGCCGCCGCGCGCCCGATCGTCGCCATGCTCCCTCGGTCGCGGTAGCGGAAGGCCCGCGTCGGCCGTCCGCTGAGACGCCGAAGCACGTTGTCGGCCGCGTGCCGGCCCTGCTGGATCGCGACGGGCGCCAGGCCGGGCAGCGGCGTGCCCGACGGCCCTCGGCAGAGACTCATGTCGCCGATCGCGAACGCGTCCGGGTGACCCGGGATCGAGAGGTCCGCCTCGACCGGGACCCGACCCGCGCGGTCGAGCGAGACCCCGAGGGTCCGCGTCAGCGGCGCTGCCGCCACCCCCGCGGCCCACAGCACCGTCCGCGCCCGGATCTGCTCGCCGCCGAGCCACACCGCGTCTGCGGTCACACGCGTGACGATCGAGCCGGTCCGCACCTCGACGCCGATGCGCTCGAGGGCGCGGCGCGCCCGGTCGCTCAGCGACGGGGGAAAACTCGCGAGGACCCGCGGACCGCCCTCGACCAGGACCACGCGCGCCTTCGTGGGATCGATGACGCGAAAGTCGCGCGCGATCGTCTGGCGCGCGATCTCGGCGAGCGCGCCGGCGAGCTCCACGCCGGTCGGCCCGCCGCCGACCACCACGAAGGTGAGCAGCGCCCGCTGCTCGGCGCCGTCCGCCTCGCGCTCGGCGGATTCGTATGCGAGGAGCACGCGCCGGCGGATCTCCAGGGCGTCCTCGAGGCTCTTGAGACCGGGCGCGAAGGCTTCCCAGTCGTCGTGGCCGAAGTACGAGTGGCCGGCGCCCGCCGCCAGGATGAGCGCGTCGTAGCCGATCGCGCCCCGATCCAGGACGAGGCGGCGCTCGGCGAGGTCGACGCGCTCGACCTCTGCGAGCAGGACCGTGACGTTCCGAGCACGGCGCAGGACAGAGCGTAGCGGTGCGGCGATGTCCGACGCGTTCAGCGCGGCGGTCGCCACCTGATAGAGGAGCGGCTGGAAGAGGTGGTGATTGCGCCGGTCGAGCAGGGTGACCCGTACGGGCTGCCCCGCCAGCGCGCGGGCTGCGTTGAGCCCGCCGAAGCCACCGCCCACCACGACCACGTGGGGCTCGGCCACGTCAGCACCGGTGATGGCCGAGGAGCCCGGGCCGCGAGGCCCGGGCTGCCCTGCGGCGCAACGCTATGCCTTGGTGTTCTGACGCACGAACGCCTGCACGCGCCGCCAGGCGTCGGCCGAAGCCTCGGCGAACTCCGTCTGCTTGCGGTCGAAGAAGCTGTGCGGCGCGCCCGGATACACCGTCGACTCGTGCTTGACGCCGGCCTTACGGCAGGCGGCGTCGAACTCGTCGACGGCGGTCTGCGGGATTCCCTGATCGGCGCCCCCGAAGAGCGAGAGCACGCCGCACTTGTAGCGCGGCACGGCGTCGATCGGCTTGGCCCGGTCGGGCCAGCGGCTGAGGCCCAGCGGCCAGCCGTAGAATCCGATGACGCCCGAGTAGCCGAGCCCGCTCGCGGCCTGCAGGTACGAGAGGGCGCCGCCGAAGCAGAAGCCGACCGAGAACGTCGACCGCACCTCGCCCCCGTCCTTGCTCCTCAAGTAGGCGACGGCCGCCGCGATGTCGGCCTGGAGCGCGTCGGGCTTGGTCTGCGGCACGTGGGACATGAAGTCGAAGCTCTCGCCGCGGTCGTCGGACGGCGCCGTCCGCGCGAAGAAGTCGATCGCGACGGAGTCCACGCCCACCTCGGCGAAGCGGTCGGCGAGTTCCTTGTAGTACGGGTGCAGCCCGCGCACATCCGGGATGACCACCATCCCGGCGCCTGTCGGCTGGCTCGCGCGCGCCGCATGGGCCATGAAGCGCGTGCCGTCCGACGAGGTCAGCCGGAGGTCACGCGAGCCGGCGGAGCCGCCGGCGATCGGACGGATGGGAGGACGAGAGTCGTTATCGACGCACATGGGGCCTCCTTTTCTCTATCGGCGGCTCGGTCGGACAGGCGCCTCGGCCGGCGGGGCGCCCGGATAGCCTTGACTGTAACACCCGCCGCGATATAGTCGCGCCAGCACGGGCACGAGGAGGACGGGATGAAGGACGGCCTGCGGTTCGTCGATTGCGACATGCACATCATGGAGCCGGTGGATCTCTTCGATCGCTACCTGGACGCGCAGTTCAAGGACCGCGTCATGCTCCAGGTGGGCGCCGACGGCCGGCCGCGGCGGGGGCCGATCGTCATCGACGGCCTGCCCACGACGCGCGACGCCGAGATGCAGCAATACCGGAAGCGCAATCGCCCAGGTACCACGCACAGCACGCAGCCCTTGTCGGGCTCGCGGCTGGCCGACACCGGCCGGCTCGATTTCGCGATCGACCGCAAGTACAACGCCGAGGCCCAGGTGATGGGCATGGCGATGGAAGGCGTCGACATCGCGGTGCTCTATCCCACGACCGGGCTCTCGCTTATCGCGCGTGACAACCTCGATCCGCAGCTCTCGGTGGCGCTCTGCCAGGCCTACAACAACTGGATCCACGAGTTCTGCCAGTACAGCCCGGAGCGGCTGAAGTTCGTCGCGATGTTGCCGGTGCACGACGTGCACCTGGCCTCCCGCGAGCTCGTCCGGTGCGTGCGGGAGCTCGGCGCGGTCGGCTCGTTCATCCGGCCGAATCTAGTGAACGGCCACTACTGGCACTCGAACTACTGGGACCCCCTCTACAGCCTGCACGAGGAGCTCGACGTGACGTGGGGGTTTCACGAGGGCACGGGGGCCTGGTACTCGTACTTCAACGACCTGTACGGCGAGAACCGGTTTTACCGCCACGTCGCCAGCCACTGGATCGAGATGCAGCAGGCGCTGATCGCGATGATCATCGGCGGCGTGTTCGAGTTTCATCCCAAGCTCCGCGTCGGCTTCTTGGAAGCCCAGAACTCCTGGGTGCCGGGCCTCCTGTCACGGATCGAGTGGGACTATCCGCAGTACCGCGACTCGCACGCGCCGTACCTGTCGATGACGCCGCGCGAGTACTTCCGGCGCAACTGCTGGGCGGCGGTCGAGGGGAGCGAGCCGGAGATCGAGGCCACGGCGGGGCTGATCGGCGCCGACCGGATGTGCATCTCGACCGACTACCCGCACTTCGACTCGAACTTCCCGCACGTCTCGACGAATCTCATGAAGAACGTGCCACGCGAGATCGCCGCGCAGATCTTCATGGGCGGCGCGCATCTCTACGCGTTCAGCGAGAGCGATTTCCAGCGGGCCGCCCAGGCGGCGGAGCGCCAGCTCGGGGCAGTGGCCGCCGGCGGATGATCGTTCGGTAGGCACTTGGGCGCCGCGGACCGGCGCCCAGCGGGCCCTGCTCTGGTTCAAGGCCGTTCACCCGTCGGCGGCCGCACGCCGCGAACCGCCGCCTGGGTCGCGCTCTCGAACTGCCTGGCGTGCGCGTTCGCCGACGAGGCGCACCAGTCGACGATTCCGTCCCGCCACGACGCGCGCGAGATTTTGGGATCGATGCCTTGGGCGCCACCGCCATGCTGATGAGCGCCCGGAACCGTCAGCAGCATTGAGGACGGCGCCAGAGCGCTCGGCGGTGGGGTCGCCGAGCCCCGCCGACTGGCCGGGGCCGCCGCCCGGGACTTCCGTTCGATCAGGCCAGCAGGCCGGCGATGAGGCCGGTCAGGAACACCCCTTCGAACGTCCCGGCGCCGCCGATCGACACGACCGGCGCGCCGATCTGGGCGACCCGGGTGAGATTGAGCAGATCCGCGCCGACCAAGGTGCCCATCGAGCCGGACACGTACGCGAGCGGCGGCGCCCGCCGGAATGCCAGGATCAGCGCGACGCCGGCCGCGATGAGCGGCGGCGCGATCATCGGCACCCGGATTCCGAGGCCCGGGACGATCTCGGCGAGGTTGTAGACGATGACGGCGATGACCGCCGTGCCGATCGCCATCCGCGCGTACATGCCCGTGCGGGCCAGCAGGTAGATCGAGACGATGATCGGGATCAGCGCGCCGCCCACGTTCAGCATCACGACGGTGGGGCGCGCGGCGCCGACAGGCCCCATCGCGAAGAGCGGGATGTTCAGATGGCTTCCTACCAGCGAGAGCAGCAGCACCGCGAACGCATACCGGGGATGGACGCCGACCTTGCGATACGCGTAGGTCAGCACGCGCACCTCGACCAGGAAGATCAGGAGGACGAAGAGGAGAAGCAGGAGCATCCCGGCGGGAGAGAGGCTCAGACGATCGGTCACGAGCGCGTCGGGTCGGCCGGAGGGTCGCTCGTCGAGGCGACGAGCTACATTCCGCCCCCGCCGCCACCCTGGCAGGTCCAGTCGAACGACACCACCTGCACGTGGTAGCTCGCGGCCTCGGGGACGGCGGCGCTGAAGAACGCGCGGGACTCCATGGGCACCTCGCCCGGGATCCAGATGGTCGAGCTGCCGACGACCGCGCCCGCGGTGTCGAGGCGCTGGATCTGCAGGCGCACCCGCTGCGCCCCCTGGTGCCCTCGGTTGTAGACGTAGCCCTCGACCGCTGGGCCCTTACGGTTCTTCGTCACCTGGAACTCGACCGGGAAATAACGCTCCGTGGTCTCCGGGGCGTAGATCATCTGCGCACGGGAGGGCAAGGAGGAGCCCGCCAGCAGGAGGCCGACGGCGAGCCCGACGACGATCGCGCGCCGCGCTCGCATCATCGCAGGATCAGGCAGGTGACGGGGGCCAACCCCTTGGCCGCCTCGTCCCAGCTCCGCCCTCCGTCGAGCGATCGGAAGACCCGCCCGTCCTCGGTGCCGCACGCGACGAAGCGACCCTGCGCCGCGAGGCAGCCGGTGTCGACGTTGTCGCCGAACCACGTCGGCAGGCCGTCGCGGCAGCGCTCGAACGCGGGCTCTCCGTCGATCTGCCCACGATAGAGGGCGGCGCGGCGGCCGCCCGGACCGGACGACGCCGAGACGAGCACCGTGTCGTCGCTCGCGGCGACCGCGCGCAGATAATGAGCGTGCATCCCCTCGGTGAGGAATCGCCACGAAGCCCCGCCGTCTCGACTGACGCCGAATCCTTCGGCGGCGGCGGCCATCACGACCTCGGCGCGCGAGGGGTGCGCGAACACCTGGTGGACGTCGCTCTCGATGTCGACCGTCGGCGTCCAGGTCCGCCCGCCGTCGCACGAGCGTACGACGCCGCCGACGTGCACGTTGACGTAGACCGCGCCGTCCCGAGCGACCGAGATCGACCGGACGTCTGCGGGATCGCCCCACGGGGTGTACCAGGCGGCGCGCCCGTCGGTCGTCTCGAACGACTCGACCGGCGCCACGCCATCTCCGGTGAGCCGAAGCAGATGCGCCTGCTCGGTGCCGATCAGAAGTCCCTCGCGCGTCGCGGCCAGACACGTCGCCTCGTGGCCTTCGATCGTCGCGCGCTGCGTCCAGCGCGTGTCGGCGCCCTCCCAGAGCGTCCGGCCGTCGGCGATGGCCCACTCGCGGGCGCCGTCGGCCGCGAGCGCGGTCAGGGATTTCCCGGCGAATGCTTCTACAGCGAACACCCGGTCGCCGTCGAGCTCCCAGAGGCCGTCGCGCGTGCCGATCCGGATCCGCGGGGTCATGCGCAGATCATACTCGCTCGTGCGAGGAGATGCGAGGTCAGGCGGGCGGGTCTAGACTCGAAAGTAGCAGCACGTGTCGTATCCCAACGGGCGACGAATATCCCGAACACAACGCCTGACCACCCAAGGAGGTCATGGAATGATTTCTCAGAAGCTGGCTTCGAGCGTGGTGGGCCTCTCCCTCTTGAGTCTCGCGGCCGCCGGCTGCGGCACCGCGACGGGCGCGGCCGTCGGCACCGGCGCCGGCGCGGCCGTCGGTGCGGGCACCGGCTATGGTGCCGGCAAGGGTGCGTTGATCGGTCTGGGCGTCGGCGCGGCCGCCGGCGCCGTCTACGACATCACCAAGCACAACAAAAAATAACCCCGCTCTCGCGGAGAGGAGACAAGCACGATGAAGCGCTGGCCCGTACTCACTGGTGTGCTTCCGACGATTGCCTTCCTGGCGACCGGCCTCGCGTTCGGTCAGCCGAAGGCCGATTGCAAGACCCGCGCGCAGACACCCGAGAAGGTCGAGGGACAGGTCGTGGCCGTCGATCAGACCGCGGGCCGCATCACGATTCGCGAAAGCAACGGCACGACGCACGAGTTCCAGGCCAACCGCGAGACCCTTCAGGACATGAAGCCCGGCGACAAGATCGAAGCGAAGCTTCGCGAAGCGCCGAAGTGCTGACCTGGGCCGCTCGAGAGGAGTGGGCGTGAGATAGAATCGCCCGCGTGGCAGCGGCGCGTGACGACGATCCGAGCGGGCTGACGATCGCCGAGCTTCAGGCGGCCATGCAGGACGGCCGGCTGACCTCGCAGTTGTTGACCGAGCGGTTCCTCCAGCGCGTCGAGACCTACGACAAGGGCGGCCTGCGGCTCAACGCCGTGCTCGAGGTGAATCCCGAAGCGCGCGAGATCGCCCAGGCGCTCGACCGCGAGCGCGCCTCGAGCGGCAGCCGCGGGCCGCTTCACGGCATCCCGGTCTTCCTCAAGGACAACATCGCCACCGCCGACCGGCTGCACACCAGCGCCGGCTCGCTCGCGCTCCAAGATTGCGTGGCGCCGCGCGACGCCTTCCTCGTCACGAAGCTTCGCGAGGCCGGCGCGGTGATCCTCGGCAAGGCGAACATGACGGAGTGGGCGAATTTCCTGACCACGAACATGCCCGCGGGCTATAGCTCGCGCGGCGGCCAGGTGAAGAATCCGTACGGCGACTCGCTGAGCCCGGGTGGCTCGAGCAGCGGCTCCGCCGTCGCGGTCGCCGCCCAGCTGTGCACGGTCGCCGTGGGTACCGAGACGTCCGGCTCGATCCTGAGCCCGGCCAACTGGAACTCGCTCGTCGGTGTGAAGCCGACGCTCGGGCTGATCTCCCGATCCGGCATCATTCCGATCGCGGCCAGCCAGGATACCGCCGGCCCGCTCGGACGGACCGTGGCCGATGCCACGGCCCTCCTGGGCGCGATGACGGGCGTCGATCCGGCCGACCGCGCCACGCGCGCGAGCCGCCGCTACGCGCGACGCGATTACACCGAGTTTCTGTCGGCCGACGGGCTCGAGCGGCTTCGGGTGGGCGTGCCGCGCGCGGTGTTCTTCGAGCGCCTCGGCCCCGCTGAGGCGCCGGTGATCGACAGTGCCGTGCGCGCCCTCGCGGACTTGGGCGCGACCGTGGTCGATCCCGCAAACATCGAGACAGCCCGCGAGGTGACCGACTTCCGCTCCGACGTCCTGCTCTACGAGTTCAAGCGCGATCTCAACCGCTACCTCCAGGGCCTCGGCGAAGCTTCGCCAATCCGCTCGATCCGCGACCTGATCCGCTTCAACGAAGCCCGCCCGCGCGAGATGCTGCGCCACGGTCAGATCCTGCTGCTCGCGGCCCAGTCGACCACCGGGCTCCGGGCCGAGGCATACCGGAGGAGCCGCGCCGAGGACCTCAGACTCTCGAGGACCGACGGGATCGATCGGGTGATGGCGCGCGAGCGCCTCGACGCGCTGGTGTTCCCGGGCTTGTCGGGCGCGGCGATTGGGGCCAAGGCGGGCTACCCGAGCGTGATCGTGCCGGCCGGCTATACGGAGGAGGGGATGCCGGTCGGGCTCACCTTTCTCGGCCGAGCGTGGAGCGAGCCGACGTTGCTCCGCCTGGCCCACGCCTTCGAGAGCGCCACTCGTCTGCGGCGTCCGCCGCCGAGCCTCACACCCCAGCCCCCCGCCGCTTCGCTATAATTCGAGCCGCTCGCACATCGTCACATTACGGGAGCCGTCATGACGACCGAGGAATGGTATGACTCGCTGACTGCCGAGCTGCTCGCCCAGAACCCGTTCCGACACTCCGAGTATTTCAAGCGCTTCGCCGGGGGCTCGCTGAGCCGCGAGCAGGTGTGGGGCCACATCGCCCAGCACTACTTGCTGATCGCGTGGTTTCCCCGGATCTTCAGCGGCATCCACACGCGCTGCGAGGATTTCGAGGTGCGTAAGGATTGCGCGCGCCACCTCCTGGTCGAGGACCTGGGGTTTCTCGGCGGCCGGGTCGGCGCCACGCCCGACCACGACGAGCTCTTCCGTCGCATCGGCGACGACCTGGGCTACTCGCGCGAGGCGTACGATCGCATCACAGCCGTGCCCGAGATGGCGGCGATCGTCCACTTCTTCCAGGATCTGGCCCACGAGCGGCCGTGGAGCGCCTCGCTCTGCGCCACGGCGCTCCTGGAAGAGGAAGTGGTCGAGATCGCCCGCACGGTCGGCCGGGCGCTGGTCGAGCACTACGGGGTGCGTCCGGAGTGGGGCGGCCAGAACTACGCGGTCCACGAAGCGGTCGAGCAGGAAGAGTCGGGCGAGACGAAGAAGACGATCCTCAAGCATCTGCGCACGCCCGACGATCGCCGAGCCGCGGAGGACGCGATGCGCGAGATGCACCGCCTGCTGCAAGCCTACGCCGAGAGCCTGGCCCGCCGTCATCTCTGATCCACCGTTCGCGCCGCGCCCGCGCCGCGTTGCGCGTCTCCCTGTCCGGAGAGAGCATGGAATTGCGCGCTGCAGGCCGTCGCGGGGCTGGGGCCCCGCCGGCCGAGGCGCGCTTCCGGATGGAAGTGCGCGCTGCAGGCCGTCGCGGGGCTTGGTCCCCGCCGGCCGGGGAGGGGATCCATGAGCTTGCAGTCGGTCAATCCCGCCACCGGGGAAACTCTCGAGACGTTCACGCAGACGTCGAGCCGCGAGCTCGACCGTATCGTAGCCCAGAGCCACGCGGCGTTTCTCGAGTGGCGGACGGTGCCGTTCAAGGATCGGGCCGAGCGGATGCGTGAGGCGGCCAGGACCTTGCGACGCCGCCGCGCCGAGTTCGCCCGCACCATGACGCTCGAGATGGGCAAGCCCATCACGCAGGGCGAGGCTGAGGCCGACAAGTGCGCGTGGGTATGCGACTACTACGCGGATTCGGCCGAGGGCTTTCTGGCCGTGCAGCCGCGCGAGACCGACGCGAAGAAGAGCTATGTCCGGTTCGACCCGCTGGGGGTGGTCCTCGCGGTGATGCCCTGGAACTTCCCCTTCTGGCAGGTGTTCCGCTTCGCCGCGCCGGCGCTCATGGCCGGCAACGCCGGCATCCTCAAGCACGCCTCCAACGTGCCGCGGTGCGCGCTTCAGATCGAGGAAGTGTTCCGCGAGGCGGGATTCCCGCGAGGGCTCTTCTCGACCGCGCTCGTCGAGTCCTCGGCCGTCGCGGGCCTGATCGACGATCCGCGCATCGCCGCCGTCACGCTGACGGGCAGCGAGCTGGCCGGCAGCAAGGTTGCCGAGCGGGCAGGGAAGGCCCTGAAGAAGACCGTGCTCGAGCTCGGCGGAAGCGATCCGTTCATCGTCCTGGAAGACGCCGACCTCGACGTCGCCGCCAGCGTCGCGGCCGACGCGCGCCTGGTCAACAGCGGCCAGAGCTGCATCGCCGCCAAGCGGTTCATCGTCGTCGACGCGGTCGCCGAGAAATTCATCCCGAAGTTCGTCGACCAGCTCCGGTCGCGCCGGATGGGCGATCCGCTGGCCCGCGAGACTCAGGTGGGCCCGCAGGCGCGCGTGGACCTGCGCGACGAGCTCCACCGCCAGGTCGAGGAGTCGATCATGCGCGGCGCCAAGCGCCTGCTGGGGGGCGAGGTCCCGATCGGCGCGGGCGCGTTTTATCCGCCCACCTTGCTGGCCGCGGTCGACAGGGGGATGCCGGCGTTCGACGAGGAGACGTTCGGGCCGGTGGCCGCGGTGATTCGCGCCAAGGACGAGGCCGACGCGGTGCGCCTGGCGAACGACTCGCAGTTCGGTCTGGGCGCGGCCTTGTGGACCCGCGACCACGCGCGCGCCGAGCGCCTGGCGGCCGAGATCGAGGCGGGCGCCGTGTTCGTCAACGGCCTGGTGAAGTCGGATCCGCGGCTGCCGTTCGGCGGCATCAAGAAGTCGGGCTACGGCCGCGAGCTCTCGGAATACGGCATTCGTGAGTTCGTCAACATCAAATCGGTCTGGATGGCATGAAAGCCTCGGATCTCCTCGTCCAGTGCCTCGAGAACGAAGGCGTGCGCTACGTCTTCGGCTTGCCGGGCGAAGAGGTACTGGACATCCTCGACTCGTTCCTCGACTCGAGGATCACGTTCATTCCGACGCGCCACGAGCAGGGGGCCGCCTTCATGGCCGACGCCTACGGCCGCCTCACCGGGCGCGCCGGCGTCTGTCTCTCCACGCTCGGCCCGGGTGCCACGAATCTGGCGACCGGCGTCGCCGACGCGAACCTCGACCGCGCCCCGCTGGTCGCGATCACCGGCCAGGCCGGGCGCGATCGCGTGCACAAGGAATCCCACCAGCGGGTCGACATCGTCGAGCACTTCCGGCCGCTCACCAAGTGGAACACGCGCCTGGAGACGGCCAGTGTCATCCCCGAGGTGATCCGCAAGGCCTTCAAGCTGGCCGAGTCGGAGAAGCCGGGGGCCTGCCACATCGAGGTGCCCGAAGACGTGGCGGGTGAGGCGACCGACGGGGTGCCGCTCTCGACGGAACACGCGCGACGCCCGTCGCCGGACCGGCGAGCGCTCGAGACCGCCGCCCGGCTGATCGAGGCCGCATCGTTCCCGCTGATCTTCGCCGGCAACGGCGTGATCCGCGGGCGCGCGTCGGACGAGCTCAGGAAGTTCGCGCGCGCCCACGGCATCCCGGTGGCGCACACGTTCATGGCGAAGGGCTCGATGCCCTACGACGACGAGCTGTGCCTCTTGTCGGTCGGCCTGCAGGCGCGTGACTACATCTCGTGCGGATTCGACAAGGCCGATCTGATCGTCGCGATCGGCTACGACCCGGTCGAGTACGCACCGAAGTTCTGGAACCCGGAGCGCAAGAAGACGATCGTCCACATCGACTTCACTCCGGCCGAGGTCGACAGCTTCTATCAGCCGGCCGTCGAGGTCGTGGCCGACGTGCGCGAGGCGATCGAGCTCCTCGGCGGACTCGTGAAGGGCCAGAAGGACCCGGCGCCGTATCACACGCTCCGGCGTTACATCCTGGCCGAGCTTGCCGAGGGGGCCGACGATGACCGATTTCCGCTCTTGCCCCAGCGCATCCTGCGCGACCTGCGCGCGCAGATGAGCCGCGAGGACATCCTGATCTCCGACGTGGGTACGCACAAGCTCTGGATCGCCCGCACGTTCCCGGCCTACGAGCCGAACACCGTGCTCATCTCCAACGGCTACGCGGCGATGGGCATCGCACTGCCGGCCGCCATCGCGGCCAAGCTCGTCAATCCCGAGCGCCGGGTGGTGGCGGTCAGCGGCGACGGCGGCTTTCTCATGAACTGCCAGGAGCTCGAGACCGCCTGCCGGCTCGGGCTGCCGATCGTCAACGTCATCTTTCGCGACGGCGGCTACAACCTCATCCAGTGGAAGCAGCAGACGCATCTCGGGCGGGAGTCAGGCGTCAAGTTCGGCAACCCCGACTTCGTGGCGCTGGCCGCGGCGTTCGGCGCGAAGGGCTACCGGGTCGAGTCGGCGCGCGCGCTGGGACCGATCCTGGCCGAGGCGCTCGCCCACTCGGGTCCCGCGATCGTCGACGTGCCGGTCGACTACGACAACGCGAAGCTCACGGCCGGGCTCGGCCAGGTCATCTGTCCGATCTGAGCCCGGCGTGACAGGACGCACCATGGAAGAGCTACTGACGTGCGAGGAAACGCTCAGGCGGGTGCTCGACGAGCTGGGCCGCCGCGGCTACACGGAGCACTTCCGAGCTGTCGACGGCGGAGTCGTCGCGCTCGGTTCGGGGGAGTGGTTCGGCTCCAAGGACTTGACGATCCGGGGCTACTACCGGTTCGAGGGCACGTCAGACCCGGACGACATGGCGATCACGTACGCGATCGAGACCAGGACCGGCGTTCGCGGCGTCCTGATCGATGCGTTCGGCGTGTACGCGGATCCGACGACCGCCCGAGCCCTGGCAAACGTCCCGATCGTCGGCAAGTCGGTCCCGATCGTCGACATGTCAGCCGCCTGA
>Ga0126376_10001294_pt1 | contig 13393 bp, 18 predicted proteins | sample PanSoiMetPlot_15_FD_92760 | JGI IMG/M metagenome (GOLD analysis project Ga0126376, IMG submission 92760) | Tropical forest soil microbial communities from Panama - MetaG Plot_15 | ecosystem: Environmental > Terrestrial > Soil > Tropical forest > Bulk soil | place: Panama | collected 2016-02-17
AGCTCAATTCGTCGACGACGAGGCTCGGCGTCGCCGCGTCGTTCACGAACACCTGTATCCTCGGCCGTGCGACCTCGATGCGCGCGTGAAACCACGCGTCGCCATCCGGCTCGGGGACGACCGGCTTCTCATAGAGACCGGAACGTTCCGTGCGCAGCCGCTGCCACGTCCACTCGGGGTCCGAGACGTACTGCACCGCGTGCGCGTGGCGCGTCGAGTCGGTCGCGCGGAAGTTGAAGGGCCGGAAATACACTGCGTCGTGCGTCTGTCCATCGACGACGCGCAGCGCGATCCCGACGAAACTTCCCTGCACCGGCTGACTGCGTCCCAGGATGTCGACCTCGATCGTGCCATTGGCGAAGTCGTAGGTGTCGAGCCAGACGACGCCCATCCCGGGGGCTTCGCTGAGCTGCACAGCGTGCTTGCCTTTGATGTCGACCACGGCGGCAGTGCGGCCGAAGATCTTCCAGTGCGGGTCCGCACCCACCGCGGTGAGGTTGAGCGTGTCGACCGCCTGCGCCATCGCGTGGGTGGTGATACAGGCGAACGCCGTCAGCAGCGCGATTGGAGTTCTCATGACTTGGCTCTCAGCGAGACCGGACGAGATACGGTAACCGGCGAGCCCGCGGCGAGGAATACCGAGACCGGCTTCGTGAGACGAGCGGCGAGCGCCGGTCCGTACAGCGGCGCAAAATCGGCGGCAATCTCGTAAGTAGCCGCGGGCGCGACCTCCCACGGGGGATGCGCCAGGTGGTACTCGATCGTCGAGCCGTCCGACTGCCGTGTGTACCCCCAATAGTGCTCGACGATGAACTGCTCGACCGAGCCCTCGGCGGGAAGCGTGAGAGACTGCCCCGCGCGTGCGGACACAGTGTGCCATTTGCCTGAGAGCTGCCATGCGTATTGCACCGAGAGATGCGGAGCGGTCGCGACAGTGCTGCGCATCGGGAGCGCATAATACGGCTCGTTGTACAAGCGTCGCGCGAGTGCGGCGACCGCGCGGCGCGGCACGATCTCTCGGATGAACACCACGCCACGCCGCAGCTCCGTTCCCGATCGCCGGCGCACGTAGCAGCGCAGATTCACCTCTTCGAAATCGCGATGCAGCGGAATCGGGATTCCCAGCAGGCTGGTGCGAAGAAAGCGAAACGCGACGAGGCTGAGGTACGTGGTGCCATTCCAGGCGTCCAGCTCGGTGCCGCGCGGTACCAGTGGCTCGAGCAGTGCCGAGTCCACCTCATAGTTGAACATCACGAGATGACGCCACTGTGCGGCGAGAAAGTCACCCACGGCCATCGTAAAAGGAGGGTTGGCCGCGTGCCCGCATCACGAGATGGATCAGCAGCTCCGCCACCACGAACAGCGCGCCACCCATCCACCACGGCGAGGACATGTGGCCCCGCCCGACTAGGATGTCGCGCGTGGCAAGCGCTGCGGCGTAGAGCAACGACCCGCCCACGAACCAGTACGGCAAGCGCACGAGCGCGAGCCGCTGGGGGGAGCCGTCCACCACCGGGGCGAGCCGATTGCGGAACAGCAGCTCGACGTAATGGCCGCCGAGTGTGAACCACAGCGCCATGAGGGTGACGATGGGCAGCAGGCTAAGCTGCCGTCTGGCCAGGGTGACCCCGATGCCGATGGCCAGAGCGATCGAGCCGGTGCGCAGCGCGGTGGCGCGGCCGGGTTCCGTGAACGTCACTGCACCAGGCCGATCTGGCGCATGAACTCGTGATTGTCCCAGAACAGCCATTCGTGATCCATCGTGCCGCCCTTCCAGTGCCCAATCGTCGCCATGGTGAGCTTGAACGACTTGTTGGTCGGCGGAATCGTCTTGCCGTCTCCCGTGGGCATCGGGCGCGAGAAGGTACCCGTCATGACGCCAGTCACGGCGGTGTAGTCCCCGGAGCAGACGCGAATCGGGTGATCGGCGATGGAGGTGTTGGGCGCGTAGACGAACATCCCTTTCAGGTCGTCGATGTGCCGCGCGATGCCGTTCGTTTCGTGGCCGTCGGGCCAGGTGACGACGATGTCGGCGGCATGACTCTCCGACAGGCGAGTCCATTTCTGGTTCGTGAACACGTCGAAATCGAGCGTGTCGAACGTCGCGAGCCGCGCCGCACAGCGGTCGCCCTGCGGTTGGGCGGTCGCCGGCTCCCTCGTCCGCGCCGTCGCGGCAAACCCGAACAGCGCGATCACGAGGACGGCGGCGACGCTCGTCGCGCTCACGGTGGTCCAGCGGAATGCGTTCATGGCTGGTCTCCAGGGTTACGGTTGGTCTTGATGATCTGTCGCCGCGCCGGGAGTTCCCTCCCGCGGCTTCATCGTGTACTGCAGAGCGCCCGAAGGGCAGCGCGACACCTGCGCCGCGACATCCTCGGGCGACGCGAGCTCGGGGCGGATCCAGCGCTTGCGCGCGACGTCGAACACGAGGGGCAGCCCGCGGACGCAGACCCCGGAGTGCATGCACAGGTTGGGATCGAACGTCACGATGATGTCCGGCGTCTCGTAGATCTGCAGTCGTTTCACACGACGGTCCCCTTCACTGCCCACGCCCGCGCGGTGAGAGCGATCGTGCCGTCCGGGGCGGCCCGGAGCCGGCGCCGAAGGGTCTCGCGCAGCTCCGCCAGCCGCTCGGGCGTGAGGCTCCGGGCATAACCGGGAGCCGGTCCCTGGCCGCCGAGGAACGGCGACCAGTAGTCGTCGAAGTTCCGGAACACGGTCGGCACGTCGATCGAGCGCACCGCGACATCCTGCAGCTCCGCCAGCAGGAACAGCAACGCCAGCGGTTCGGGACGGCACGACGGAAACCGCTCGGCTTCATCGAGCGACCGCGCCGTCGGGTCCAGATCGACGGCGGCATCCCAGAAGCGACGAATCAGATCCATGCGCTCGGCGTAGTCCCACACATAAGCGGCCACCGTCCCGCCGGGTTTCACGCGCGATCGCATCGCGAGGACACCCTCCAGCGCAACCGGCAGGAAGTTGAGCACCAGGCCGGCGACGGCGGCGTCGAAGCCATTGGCGATCTGCGGGAGATCGGGAAGGTCGGCCAGCCCGAACCGGGCCCGCGGATCGGGTGTGTGCGACTGCGCGAACGCAATATACCCGGGCGAGCGGTCACAGCCGATGATGATGCCCGGGTTCGCACGGGCGAGGATCGTCTGCGTCAGCGCCCCGGTGCCACACCCGAAGTCGAGCCAGGACGCTCCCTCGGACAGGCCCAGCCAGTCGATGAAGTGCTGAGCCACCACCCTGCTCCAGCGGCCGATGTAGGGCTCGTAGGTCGCGCCATTGTCCCAGGTGTCAGGCATGATCCGTGCTACTCGAGCTTGGCGGCGTAGGCAATCAATTGCTCCGCCAGCTCGACCGGACGGCTGAGAGCGACGAGATGCCCGCCGGGCATGTCGTCGGGCTCGATGCCGAGACGCTCGCGAGCCACGCGGCGCTGAAACTCCAGCGGAAAGAACCGGTCGTCGCGCCCGATGAGCACGCGCGTGGGAACCTGCGGCCACCGCTCGAAGCGACAGGGCGATGCGAAGATCGTATCCGACTGGCGCGGCTCGCCCTGGGCCAAGGCCGCATCGATGACCGGCTGTGGCACATCGTGAAAGAACTCGATCAACGGATCGAACGGACCATCGCGCGGCTTCGACTCGGCGTGGCGGGTATTCCCCCACCACTCGCCCGGGGTCTCGCCGGGTGTGGGGATCATCGCGTTGAGAAGAACGAGGAGACCGACCCGCACCTGCTGGCACACGAGTGGCGCCACGAAACCAGCGAGCGACTGCGCGACGACTACCAGGCGGCTCGGATCCCGTGTGCCGATCGCGCGGATCACGGCCGCGGTGTAATCGGGCAATCCTGCCCCGTCGTCGGCCGCCGGGAGCGCTACCGCGACGGCGGCGTATCCGCGTTGCTGGAGCTCGCGGACGAGGAGGTGCCAGTACCAGGCGCTGCCGCCCGCGCCGGGCACCAGGATGAAGTCGCTCTTGGGTGGTGTCAGCGTGCCAGCTCGTGGCCGATGCGAATCAGGTTGCCCGCGGGATCCCGCAGCGTGAACTCCCGCATCCCCCAAGGCTCATCCGCCGGCGGGCTCAGGGATGGGGCGCCCTCGGCTGGAATACCCAGTGCCGCGAACTCCTGGTACAACTTGTCGGCGTCCCCCACCCGCCAATAGCAGCTCGTGCGATTCGCGGCAGGGGCGAGATCCTCACGATGCTCGAGATGGACGACCATGTCCCCGCGCCTCAGGATCTCGTAATGATCGTCGTTGAACCCGGCGGTAAAGCCGAGCGATTGGTAGAAGCTGCGCGTCCGACCCACGTCGCGCGCGGGGAGAATCGGTTCCGGGCCCGCTCTCATAGTCCATGTCTCCGGTTGTGGCTCAAATGCGCAACCATCGGCCCGGCTGGCCGCCTACAGAATCTGCGTCTGCTGGACGTTGCGATGCCGGCCGCAGGCGCTGGCCGCAGTGCGGGCAGTGACCGATCCAGATTCCCCCTGAGCCGGCGCCCTCGGCGATCGCGATCACCCAGAACCGCTGCTCCGGCCACCATTCGTACCGCACGTCGTACTCGCACGTCGCGACGTGCGCCCCGAACATCTCGCAACACGGCGCGAAATCAGCGGGGACATCTCGCGTGCCCTCCTTACACGCGGATCCATCGGTGTGGCGATTCAGCACGCCGTGCCTACGACTTCTTGGGCTTCCACAGGGCAGCATCCAGGATCGACCACAGATGGATCAGCCAGCCGAGCAGGAAGAACCAGAGGATCCCGGCGAGGACGAATTGGATGATGGCGATGAGGAGGCGTCCCTGCAGCAGCTGGCCTAAGCCCGGAATGAAGAAGCTGGCGAGCGCCGCGATGACATTTCCCGTTGATCCCTGCCCTGCCATGTGGTCTCCGGTGTGTCGATGGATCACCGCCAAAGCTAGCCGAGTGTGCTCTGTTCCTTCCAGGCGAAGTGAGTCTTCTCGAGCAATGCCTTGACGCCGGGACGGTTCACCTGTTCCACGCTCGTGAACGCGATGTAACGGTGCACCTTTCCCTTCCCCTCGAGCAGCCGATGGGGATCGGGCAGCTCGGTGCCGCGCACCAGTCCCAGCTTCACGCCGCCGCGGCTGAGAATGATGGTCGCGACCATGTCGCGGTACCCGGTCCCATACCCGTACCCGATGACGCGCGCGCCCGTGTCGGGAATCTCCTGCACCCGCGGCAGAACCGAGCGCACGAGCCGGCGCACCTTGAGGGCCAGCGCCCGGACCTCGGGGGAGAGTGGCGCCAACAGCGCGTCGACGGCAGAGGACCAGGATCTTGTCACGTCAATAGAGCTGCAAACACAGCGTCAGCAGGATGGCGATGAGCGCGATCAGAATGGCCAGGAGCGCGCGCTGCGACGGCTGACGCTGGTACTGGGCGTGACTTGGCAGCTCGAGTGCTCTCAGGATCTCCAGGGCCCTGGGGTAGTCGCTGTCATCGGTCACCGCGACCGTGATCATCGTTTGCGGGAGGCCGGCGAGATTGCGGTTGCTGACGAGCGCAGGAATGCCCTCGGCCTCGAGAGCGATCTCCAGGCTCTCGGCATGAGACAGGCTGGACGTTCGAAGGACATCTTTCATCTCGCGTCAGAAGTCGGGGTGCGCTCCCCCCAAGAGGATCACGAGGCCCACCCCTGCCGCCGCTACGATCGCACCGGCGAGCCCGACGGTACGGCCGGCGCTGAACTCCGGTACTGCGATAGCGCTGATCGTGTTGACGGGAATCGCGAGCCGCAAGCGTGGCAGCTCACGATTGCGCAACCCGCGGAGCGAATCCCCGTCGATCCGCGGATCGTGGACCATCTGCGAGTGGCCCGATGAATCGGTGACCAGGACGTCAGTCGGATGGTGCGCGGCAAGGAAGCCGGCTAATGCTCCGGAATCCGGAGACAGCGCGACCGGGCGATTGACGGCACAGGCGGAGAGGATCACCCCAGCCACGCCAACCAGTTGGATCGTGAACTGACCGGCTGGACGTGTCATGATAAGACGGACCATAGACAACACATACTCCTGCCAACACAATCAGTCAAAGGCCCAGAGGCTGGGGGAATTGCTACACAGACTGTGAAGTCGGCCGGGCACGATAGAACACACGAAAAGCCCCTGATTCATCGAACCCCAGCGGGTACAGGCCTGCCAGGTGCAGCTGGTAGAGTGTGTAAAACGGTGAACGGTCGAGTCGTTCCGGCCAGAGGAGCGCCCATTCCAGCGCGCGCCAATAGTTGGATTGGACATGCACCTGCATTCCCCAGCACGCGTCGCTTTGCAACTCTGGCGGTGGCGGCGATGCGATGAGTGACTCACTGACCAGGTTGAGCCTGCGAGGCAGCGGCCATAAGGGCGGCCGTACAAGATCCAGTGTCACCGCATCCTGCTCGATTCGGTCCAGCACGCTCTCCTGGAGTTTGACCAACAGGTTTCCCCAGGGCGTGATGGCCCATGGATCCCCCCAACTCCACGCATCGTTGACGGGCAGCGTCGGGGCGAACCGGTCAAAATCCGCGAGCTCACCCGTTACCCATAGAATTGGCCTCGTCGTCAGCCCGTCTTCCGGATACGCGTCGGCAAGGGACGCGAGATGGCTGGTGACGAGTGCCTGCTCCACCGCATCAGCTGGCCCCCGAGGTGGAAACCACGTGATCGTTCGCCCGGCGAGGACGATCTCACGAATGCGCGCTGTGCCGCGGCCGTAGTAACCGTCGTCGAGATTCTCTGGAGCCGGCTGGCTCGGGGGAGTTGCGATCACAACCGTGCCGGTCAATTCAATGGGGGTCAGCTCGGGCAACGGCACCGCCTGAAGTACGAGCTCGACTACGCCAACGGGGTCGCGGACACCGTCGAAGCGCAGGTCCCTTGCCTTGTCGGTGTCGTGCGGGAAAAGGACCGACCCTACCTCGCCGGTGTGCTTGACCACCTCAGGCTCCGCGCAGTGCTCGAGTGCCAGCCAGTTGATCTCGTCGCCGTAGATCGTGAGAACCCGGCGAGTCGTGATGATGTACGAGATTTCGACGGGCCAGAGGTAGCGCAGCCACGCCAGTGCGAAGACGATGGGAGAAAAGATCAGACCAGTGGCGTTCCCGGGCTCGCGAACGTTGTGCATCGCCTCGAGGGCCTGGCGAGATGCGTAGTGCAACTGTGCCGTCAACGCGCCGCGTGCGTCCGGACGTTGCGACCAGAGCACCTGCTCTTCGGGCCACAACTCGCGTGCGATTCGAGCGCCGGATATCTCGACCAGGACTACGTCACCGGTCGTCGTCTAGGCAAGCTCATAGCTCAACGTAAACGGATGCTCCAAGCCGTGCCCGACGGACGACGTGCCCTCACCCACGAGTCCACGCAGCTCTCCCGTCGCGGATCCAGGAACCACGGAATAGGACTCTTTTGCCTGACCGTCCTCGAAGACTCCGGTGCGTTGCAGTACGAACGTGCCGGCCTTGCCGTCGACTTTCCCGGTCACGCGCTCCAGTCCGATGAACGACGCGGTGCCGTCGCTGCGGTACATCATGAGGTAGTCGACCTGCCCCTCTCCCTCGATGTCGCCGGTGAAGGTCTTCTTTACGGTGGCCCGAGTCAGTTTCGGGAGGTCAGCGCCCTCGCTGTAAGGCTTTTCGTCCCAGTTCGTGATGGCGAACCGGGCATTCGCAGTCTTGCTCATCTCAGCCCCAGGGCTCGGGAGGCTGCGGTGGCTGCGGCGGCCGCGGCAGCGGTGCCGGTTCCCTCGGCTCGGGCGGCCTCGGCCTGGGTGGCTTCGGCAGATCCATTGATGGTCGCATTGCCATGTCCCTCACTTCACGCGCTCCGTCATGCCGCTCGATTCGCCGGCCAATCCCAGCGCGGCCCAATCATCGTGCGGCATCCAGAAGAACAGCTCGTTGTCGTCCAGATCCTTGATCACGAGTGTCGGCCGACCCCAATCCACACGCTCGGTTGCGATGCCTTTTGCGAGAATGTGCTTGCGAAACGGCTCGACTTGATCGTCGTCGAGACCGATAAAGACTCGTCCCTGGCCGGACCGGGCGCGGTGCCGAACATCCGTCTGGTTGAGAATCAATTCGAAACCGAAGAGACTGACCTGACACACCCACGTCCGCCCCTCTTCTTGATAGTTCCAGTCCACCGCGAAGCCCAGCTGCTGCTCATAGAAGTGCAACGAGCGCTCCGCATCGGCGACGAAAAAGACGCTTCTCGCATAGAAACTATTCATGGATCGCCCCCCGCACCGGTCTACCTGGTGTCGCGCCTTCGACGGCGTGCCCACCGGCGACTACCGATACCCCGTTCACGATCACGTGCGCGATGCCGACCGGCGGGAGCGAAGGCTCGCGATACGTGGAGCGATCGATCACCGTCGCCCGATCGAAGATGGTCAGGTCGGCATCCGCCCCGACCACGAGACGCCCCTTGTTGCGCATCGCCGGCACCTGCGCCTCGAGACGCTCGGCCGGCATGAGCGTCATCTTGCGGATGGCGTCCATCAACGAGAGGGAGTGGGCGTCGCGCGCGTAGCGGCCCAGCACCTTGGCGAACGCGCCGGTCGTGCGCGGATGTCCGGTGCCGTTCTGCCAGTAGGCGTCGCTCGCGATGATGGTGAGCGGGCTGGTGATCGCCGCGGTGACCATCTCTTCCGTATTGCTGTGGACGACAATCGGTCCGCCGATTCGCGTGTACCGGGCAAAGCTCTCGCGATTCAGCCGCTCGCCCGTCGGCGGCCATTCCAGCTCGGCGAGGCGCGCATCGCCAGCGCCGCGATACACGTCCTGGATCGTCGCGGACTGAATCTCGGTCATCCCGGCGGTATATGGATACGCCTCCGTCGTGACGTCCTGTCCGTGCGCTCGCGCCGTGTCGATCATCGCGAGCATCACCGGCGTCTCCGCAAGAGCCGAGCTGTTGAGGTGAACGACGTGCAGCGGGGCGTGCGTTTCGCCGGCCAGCGCCAACACTTCCTGCAAGCCGGCGACACCGGGGCGAATGTGGACGTGGACCGGTGTCCGTGTTCTTGCCGCGACCCGGAACACCGCCAGCAGCTCGTCGCGCTTTGCCGCGGGTGTGTAGGGGAATCCCGCGCCGATATCGACGGCCCCCTCCCGCAAACCGGTCTCGATGCGCCGGGCGATCTCGTCGATCTGCGCCGGCGTCGCGGCGCGATACGCTCCGTCGCCTACAGGCATGACGGTGCCGGAATCGTGCATCACCGCCATGCGCACTTTGATGTGACCGATGCTGACCCCGTAGTTGATGCGCTGGCCGGCGCTGCGCTCGGCGTACCAGGCGGGGACATCGGCCGTGCCGAGCTCGAGCTCGAGCGACGTCGTCACGCCGTCGAGCGATTCGAAGCGGTAGGTCTCGGGTGTCTGTCCGTGCGCGTGCAGGTCGATGAAGCCGGGAGCGACGACGAGGCCGCGGGCATCGACCGTGTCCTTGCCCACCAGCGCGTCCGTGGTGATGGCGGCGATACGTCCGTCCAGAATCCCGACATTGCGGACCGCATCGAGCTGCGACGCCGGATCCATCACCTGACCGCCGAGGATGACGCGGTCGTAGACGGTGTTCGCACTCTGCGCCGAGAGCGTAGTCACCTCCAGGAGGGCCAACAGGCTAAGCAGACGCATGGAACCGCAGGCAGACGGGGCTCGGCACCGCCATCCGCCAGCCGGTGGGGGTCAATGTGCCGCTCGCTTCGTCACGGGCGAACACTACGATGGAATTCGATTTCTGATTCGCCACCAGGAGCCACCGCCCGGTCGGATCGAGGGTGAAATTGCGCGGCCAGTCACCCTGGGTAGAGACTGTCTGCACGAGCGCGAGCGTACCGGTTGACTCCGCGACGGAGAACACAGCGAGGCTGTTATGCCCGCGGTTCGACACGTACAGCGCGCGGCCAGACGGCGCGATGTGGATGTCGGCTGGATAGTTCGTCCCCGTCCACCCGGCGGGCAATGTCGATTGCGTCCCCACCACGGACAACTCGTCGTGCCCGGTGTCGAAGTGCAACGTGGCAACTGTCGAATCGAGCTCATTGGCGACGAACACCAGCGGCAGACTCGGATGGAACGCGAGATGTCGGGGGCCCGCGCCCGGGCGCATGACGGCCGCGCCGGTTTCATTGGGGAGCAGCGATCCGTGGTCGGGGTCGAGACGGTATACGAAGACTCGATCGGCACCCAGGTCTGCCGCGAGCGCGAAGTGGTTGGAGGGATCGGCGAGGATGCAGTGGGCGTGTGGCCCGTTCTGCCGTTGGGCGATCGGTCCCTTTCCCCTATGCTGGATGATGGAGGTCGCTTGCGCGAGTGTTCCGTCGGTTTGTACGGCGAGCAACGCGACGTTGCCGCTGTCGTAGTTGGCAACCAGCACGACTCGGCCACTCTTGTCGACACTCACATAGCAGGGGGCGCTCCCTTCCGACGAAACGTGGCCGAGTTTGGTAAGACCCCCGCTATCACCGGCGATCGCAAAGGTACTGACCGTTCCTTGCTCGACTTCATTCACCGCGTAGAGCACGCGTCCATTGGGATGGATCGCGAGGAATGACGGATTCGGACCCGCGTCGACCGATCCCGCGGACGTGAGCTGCCCGGAGCCTCGATCCATGCGCAAGCGATAGATCCCCGCCGAGCGACTGGGGCTGGTGTACGTCCCGACGTAAAGCAGTGCATCGTCCACCAGAGGCTCCTCGCCCAGCGGAAGTCGTATGGATCGACGGCCGAGGCCGAAGGCCCCGATGCCCGCCGCGGCCAGAAAGTCCCGTCTCGAGGGGTCGCGCCGTTTGGTCATTGGACAGAACTGAATACGCGTTGCAACGTTTGGCTAGATGGCCGCCGCTCCCCAGACACAAACACACGATCTCCGCCGGGTCATCGGGTTCTCCGGCGGCATTGCGATCATTGTCGGCATCACGATCGGCAGCGGCATTTTCCGCACGCCCCCGACGATCGCCGGCCTGGTCCCCAACGCGCTCGTCATGATGGGGCTGTGGACGGCCTTTGGACTGATCAGCGTGGCCGGGGCGCTCGCCCTGGCGGAGCTTTCCACGATGCTGCCCCGGGCGGGCGGCGTCTACGTCTTCCTGCGGGCAGCCTACGGAGATGCCGCCGCCTTCGTGTTCGGCTGGCTGTACGTGTTGGTGACGACCCCCACCACCGTGGCCGCGCTGTCGGTCGTGTTCGCGGAATTCCTGCTCAACCTGCTCGGACTTCCGGCCGACGCCCGCGTCGTCCAGTCGATCGCGATCGCCGCCATCATCGCGCTGACGAGCGCCAACGTCATAGGGACCCGGGTGGGCGCCGCCGTGAGCCAGGTGACGACGCTCGTGAAGGTGACGGCGCTCGCGACGATCATCCTGGCTGCGTTCCTGCTGGGTCACGGCAGTCTGGCCAACCTCACCGAGGGCGGCGTCGTGCACGGCAGCGGGTTGGCGCGCGCCGTCGCCTCGGTGATCTGGACCTACGACGGCTGGATCGCGGTCAGCATGATCGCGGGGGAAGTCGTGGCGGCCGAGCGCCTGATGAAACGGATCATCATCGTCGGGATGCTGCTCATCGTCACGCTCTACATCGGGGCCAACCTGGCGTACTTGTACATGATGCCGATCGGCGTGATGGCGCAGCAGAAGGAAGCCATCGCGCGCACGGTGATGACGACGATCGCGGGACCCGCCGCCGGCGTCGTCGTCATGCTCGCCATCATGATGAGCGTTTTCGGCGCGCTCAACGGCAATCTGCTCGCCAAACCGCGCGTCGCCTTCGCCATGGCGCGCGACGGCCTGATCTTTTCGTTCCTCGGGAAAATCCATCCGCGCTGGTCCACTCCGTGGACGGCGCTCGTGATCCAGGGGCTGGTCGCGGTCATCATGGTCCTGGTGCTCAAAGATTTCGATACGCTCACGACCTATTTCGTCGTCGTCGAGTGGGCGGCACTGATCTTCGCCGTCGCCGCGGTGATCGTGCTGCGGCGGAAGATGGCGGACGCACCGCGGCCCTATCGTACGCCGGGCTATCCCTGGCTGCCGCTCATCTTCGTTTCAGGAACCGTCGTGGGGTTGTCGGCCATCGTCTGGGGAGCGCTGCAGGCCGGCAACGTTTCACCGATCTATGGGCTCGGCATCGCGGTGGCCGGCTTCCCCGTCTACTACTTGTGGAAACGACTGCAGAGGAGTGCATGAGAAACGTCGTAATGACCGCGCAGGCGCCCAAGCCGGTCGGCCCCTACTCGCAGGCGGTCATCGAGGGGGACTTCATCTTCGTCGCCGGACAGGGGCCTATCAATCCCGAAACCGGGGCGCTCGAGCTCGGCGACGCGCGCGCGGAGACGAAGCGGGTGTTCCACAATATCCGGGCGATCCTCGCGGCCAGCGGCTCATCCCTCGATCACGTGGTGAAGTGCAACGTCTACCTGCGCGATATCAACGACTTCGCCGCGATGAACGAGGTGTATGCGACGTTCTTTACGGCCCCGTTCCCGGCACGGACGACGATCCAGGCGGGCGCGTTGCCGGGCGGCATCGCCGTCGAGATCGAGTGCATCGCCAAGAAGCCACGCTAGTGGACGCGCTCGACCTCGACACCCCTGCCCTGTACGTCGATCTGGACGTACTGGAGCGAAACATCGCCCGCATGCAGGAGCGCTGCCGAGGATGGGGGGTCGCCCTGCGGCCCCATGTGAAGACCCACAAGATTCCCGAGATCACGCAGCTGCAGCTCGATGCCGGGGCGATCGGGATCACCGTGGCGAAAGTCGGCGAAGCAGAGGTGCTGCCGGGCGACGACGTGCTGGTCGCCTATCCACTGGTCAAGACGAAGCTCACACGCCTGCGCGCACTGGCGCAGACGCGTCGCGTGACGGTCGCGGTCGATTCGATCGACCTGGCGCGCGACCTCGAGGGGATCGCGACCCTGGTGGAGATCGACGTCGGGCCCGGCCGCTGCGGGGCGCAGTCTCCCGAGCAGGCGGTAGCGATCGCGCGCGCCTGCTCGAACTTCCAGGGGATCTTCTATTGGCCGTCGTGGCTCGATAAAGCCGGATTTCAGTCGGCGTGCGTGAAGATCGAGGCGGTGCTGGAGGCCCTCCACGCGGCCGGATTCGAGGCGCGGATCGTCTCGGGCGGCTCGACGCCCGGTGCCGCGAACACGCCGCTCGTCCCGCGCACTACGGAGATCCGCCCCGGCACCTACGTCTTCTACGATGCGAACAGTCTCACCGCTAAACTCTGCGTCGAGGCCGACTGCGCGCTGCGCGTGCTCACGACCGTCGTCAGCACCGCGGTCCCGGGCCAATGCGTGATCGATGGCGGGTCGAAGACGTTTTCGAGCGATGCGACGGTCGGCGCCGGCACGTTCGGCCACTTCGTCGGG
>Ga0126376_10001295_pt1 | contig 13393 bp, 10 predicted proteins | sample PanSoiMetPlot_15_FD_92760 | JGI IMG/M metagenome (GOLD analysis project Ga0126376, IMG submission 92760) | Tropical forest soil microbial communities from Panama - MetaG Plot_15 | ecosystem: Environmental > Terrestrial > Soil > Tropical forest > Bulk soil | place: Panama | collected 2016-02-17
CACGCTGCTCGCGATCGGAGGCGTGCTTACGCTACTGTTTGCGATGGGGATCGTGCGCACCGCGGTCCATTTCAAGGGCGGGCCGGCCATCGACCCGTCGCTGGTGGTGCAGGTCAAGCGGGCCGATCTCGATGTGACCGTGAGCGAGACCGGCAAGGTCGAGCCCAAGTCCAAAGCCGAGATCAAATCCAAGGTTGCAGGGCAAGTGTTAAAGGTCTACGTCAAGGAGGGCGAGCAGGTCCAAAGCGGCCAGAAGCTGATCCAGCTCGACCCGACCGACTACCGGCGTGAGGTCGAGCGCTCCGAGGCCGATCGGGCGCAGGCCAAAACTCAGCTCGAGTTTGCGGGCGCGCAGCTGGCCCGCCGCGAAAAAGCGTTCGAAGGACGCGGCATCTCGCAGGCCGAGTACGACACCGCCAAGAACGAGGTCGCGCTGGCGCGCGCGCGTGTGCAGCTGGCCCAGGTGTCGCTGGCCTCGGCGCAGGACAAGCTGCGCTACACCACCATCACCGCGCCCATGGAGGGGGTGGTCACCCAGCGCGGCATCGAGCCGGGCGAGGTGGTGACCCCGGGCGTGACCGCGACCTTCGAGGGCAAGCCGCTGCTGGTAGTGGCCGATCTGACCGACCTCAAGGTCAAAGTGAACCTGAACCAGATCGACGTGGCCAAGGTGCGTCTGGGTCAGGACGTGGAGGTGACGGTCGATGCGCTGCCGGGCAAGAAGTTTCGCGCCCACGTGAGCAAAGTGGCGCCCGCATCGGTGGCTGAAAAAGGCAAAGAAGTCGAGAGCTTTCCGGTCGAGGCCACGCTCGAGCGGGCGGACACGGGCGAAATCAAGCCGGGCATGACCGCGGACGTCAAGATCCGGGTCGATCGCAAAAAGGACGTGCTCGTGCTGCCGATTGAAGCCGTGGTCTCGCAAAAGGCCAAGCAGTTCGGGCGCGAGTGGGGGGTCGAGAGAAACTCGATCATGCTGATCGAGCAAAGCGGCAAGCGCGAGACCACGCGCAAGGTGGACGTCGAGGTGGGCGAGCGCAACGACCGTGAAATCGAGATCACCAAGGGAGCTTCCGAGGGCCAGCGCATCCTGATTCAGCCGGCCTCCTCGGAGCCCAACGAAGTCAAGATGTAATGTGGCTCGAGTACGTCAAGATCGCGCTCACGGTCCTGCGCGCGCACAAGTTCCGGGCCGCGCTGACCATGCTCTCGATCACGATCGGCGCATTTTCGATCGTTCTCATGACCTCGTTGGCCCAGAGCGGGCTGGCCACCCTGTCGCGCGGGATCGAGGAGCTGGGGGGAGCGCGCCTGATTGCGGTGTTTCCCGAAAAACCGGAGCGCGCGCGCCAGAAGCGTGAGTCCTACACGCGCGGGCTGACCCGCGAGGACCTCGAGCTGGCCTCCGAGCGCGTGCCCTACATCCGCGCCTCCACCATTCAATCCGAGATGGGTGAGAAGCAGGTGCGGCGCTCGGACGGGCGCCAGAAAGTGACCTCCCTTCTGGCCGGCAATCCGGGTTTCCTGGACACCTACAACATCAAGATCGAGCACGGACGCAACCTGTCGGAGGACGACGACGCGGGCCGCCGAAAAGTGTGCGTGATTGGCGCCGACCTGAAAAAGGCGCTGTTTCGCGAGGGCGAGCAGCCGCTGGGGCAGATGCTGACGCTCGGCGACACCAGCTACCGCATCGTCGGGGTCACGCGCAAGGTCAACCGCTTCGGGGTCAACTTCGGCTGGGACTGGAACGATTTCATGCTGGCACCCGACCAGACCCTTCTGCCCGAGCGGCCGGGCGAGGGATTTGCGGGCTGGATGATCATGCGCACCGACGACGCCGCGCACAACGACATGGCCAAGCGCGTGCTCAACGCGCTCCTGGAGTCGCGCCACCGCGGGGTCGACGATTTTCGGCTGTTCGACTTCGCGAGCGTGCTCGAGCGCTGGTACCAGATTTTCACGATCATGGAGGTGATCGTGGGCCTTCTGGCCGGAATTGCGCTTCTGGTCGGCGGCGTGGGGGTGATGAACATCCTTCTGGTGTCGGTGCGCGAGCGCGTGCACGAGATTGGGCTGCGCAAGGCCATCGGCGCCACCGCCGGGGCGATTCGCGCGCAGTTCGTCATCGAGGCCACCGTGATGTCGCTTCTGGGCGGCCTTCTGGGCGCGCTGGGCGGGGCCGGCATGGCGATTCTTTCGGGTCAGCTGATCGCGCAGTTTCAGGAGACCTGGGTGGGTGTGGTGTCGCGGGGTGCCGTGGTGGCTGCGCTTTTGGTGTCGGCGCTGGTCGGCATGGTGTTCGGGTACGTGCCGGCGCGGCGCGCCGGGCGGCTCGACCCGGTGGAGTGTTTGCGGGCATGAACCTGCTCTTGATCCTCGGCGACGTCTGGCAGATCTTCCGCAGCGACCGCGCGCGCTTTCTGCTCACGCTCTCGGGCATCGTGATCGGGGTGGCGTCGCTGGTCATGCTGTCAGGGCTGCTCCAGGGCGGCCAGGAGGCGCTCAAGCTGGCCTCGCAGCAGGCGACCGAGGACCAGCTCATCAAGGTGCGGCCGGCCGAGGTGCCCGAGAAGCAGCGCAACCGGACCACGCGGCCACTCGAACGCAGCGACCGGGACGTCTTGGCGGAGACTGCCTCGCTTCACGGCGCACCGGTCGAGACCGAGCAGCAGATCCACACGGAGGCCTATTACCGCAAGGCGCGCCAGTGGGTGACGGTGGTGGGCGCCGCGCCCAGCACGCAGGCTCTGTACGAGCTCAAGGTCGAAAAGGGGCGCTTTCTGTCCGAGCTCGACGTGCTTGCGGGTGCGCGTGTGGCCGTGGTCGGGCGCAAGGTGTACGAGGACCTTTTGGGCTCGCCCGCCACGCTGGACGGACTCAACGTGACCGCGCAGGGCGAGCGCTTCGCGGTCGTGGGTGTTCTCAAGCACCAGGCGTCGCTGGGGGGCAATCAGGGGCCCTGGACCTGGGATGGCCGGCTTCTGGTCCCCCACAGCGCGTTTGCGGCCGCCTACCGGGCTGGCCGCAACGTGGACCGCCTGTTCGTGCGCCTGGCGCTGACCGAGGGCTTGGGGCCCAAGCTCGCCGAGGCGCGCGGCATCGTGCGCGAGACCGTGAAGCGCCGCCATTACGGGGTCAAGAACTTCCAGATCGAGGGCGAGGGCGAGCAGGCAGCCAAGGAGGAGCTGATCATGAGCATCATCCAGATGCTGATGCTGACCACGGCCGTGCTGTCGCTGGTGGTGGGCGGCATCAACATCATGAACATCATGCTGGTTAGCGTGACCGAGCGGACCCGCGAGATTGGCATCCGGCGCGCGCTCGGGGCCGCGCGTCGGACCGTGCTCGTGCAGTTTCTCGCCGAGAGCGCAGTGGTGGCGGCGCTGGGCGGGCTGATTGGCGTTGTGGCCGGGCTGGTGGTGACGCGCACGGCGGCGGCCGCGCTTAGCCTGTGGCTGGGACAGTGGAAGTTCCACGTGGTCGGGTGGGCGCTCGCGAGCGGCCTCGGCGCGGCGGCCGCGGTCGGGATCCTGTTCGGGCTCTATCCGGCCTGGCGCGCGGCGCGCCTGGATCCGTCGGAGGCGCTGCGGTTCGAGTAGCCGGGCGGCGAGGGATTTACGGCAATCCGCGCGTGCCCACGCCCGACAGCGGCGAAGACGCGGGCGTGGTGCTGGACTGGCCGCTGCAGGAGGAATCGAACAGGGCTCCGCTCGCGTAGCAGCTCGAGACGTGCACGCTGCCGCCAAAGCACTGGCCCACGTTCACGCCGTTCTGCGTGAGGTTGCTCGACTCGAACTGCGTGTTCATGGAGCCCTCGACCATCAGCGCGTACTGGTTGCCATGGATGTTCGAGTTGCTGATGGTGGCATTTACGCCCTGGTTGAAGTGGAACGCGCAGTGCGACTGCGTGACCTCCATGTGGTCGAACACGGGCGCCGAGCCAGTGCCGTTGAGCTGGATCATGTCGGAGCCCGAGTTGGCGGTGTCTACCAGCACGTCGGTCAGGTGGGGCGAGCTGTTGGAAACCACGATCGGGTCGGCGCCCTGCGCGCTGCCGAGGCCGTGGAAGCTGCCGTGGTCTATGGTGCCGTCGGCGGCCAGGTAGAGCATGTTCGACGAGTTGTCGATCTTGAGGTGATCGATCGTGTAGTGCGAGTTGGGATTGGCGCGCAGCGCGGTCGAGGCGTTGTGGATCTCGGCGTAGGTCACGTTCGCGGTGCCGCCCCCGGCCAGCACGATGCCGACCCACTGGCCGGCGCCGCTGGCAGCCTGCGACTGGAACTTGACCCAGGAGCCGTTCGTGCCCTGCACCGAAAGCGTACCCTGGATGGTCAGGGACTTGCCCGGGGCCGCGTGCAGGGTGGCGCCGGCGTTGAACGTCAGCGTCACGTTGGGCGCGACGATCGCGTGGTCGGTGAGCGTGACGTCGCCCGAGAACGACTGATTGCTCGTCACCATGCCCGAAAGGGTCTGGCCGGTCGTGCCCCCGCCGCCGCCCGCGCCTCCGCCCCCGCCGCCCCCCGAGCCGGCGCCCCCGCCTGAACCCCCTTCATACGTGCCGGCGCCACAGCCGATTGCAATGCAGGCCGCAAGAAGTCCAACGATACGGGTCATAAGTTCACCTCCTGCTTTCGGCATGCCAAGAGTAACCTATTGGAAGTACGGATGCCAACCGGGGATCTTCCCCCCAAGCGGGGCCTTTCAACCATGAATGATTAGAATAGATTTGTGCTCGCGAAGCTCCTGCAAACCATGTCCCGACATCGCATGCTCGCGCCCGGCGACCGGGTGCTGGTGGCCTGCTCGGGGGGCCCGGACTCGCTGGCGCTCCTGCATGCCCTGCGTCGGCTCGCGCCCCGGCTCGGCATTCGGTTGCGAGCGGTCTACGTGGACCACGGGCTGCGGCCGGCCGCAGCGGCCGAAGGCGCGCGCGTGGTGGCGGCGGCGGCGCGACTGGATCTGGCCGGGGAAGTGGTCGCGCTGGGGCTGCGTACCAAGTCTATGGAGGCGGCCCGTGAGGCCCGCTACGCGGCCCTGGAGCGGCTCGCGGATACGCGCGGCGCCACCAAGATCGCGGTCGCCCACACCCTGAGCGACCAGGCCGAGACGGTCCTGATGCGGCTGGTTCGGGGCGCGGGCGTGCGCGGGCTTTCCGGCATGCCGCCCGTGCGCGGGCGCATCATTCGGCCGCTCTGCGAGGTCTCGCGCGCCGAGGTGGTCGAGTTCTGCCGCCGCCAGGGCCTGCGCCCGGTCCGCGACCCGACCAACTTAAAGCCCGAGTATCTGCGCAACCGGGTGCGGCACGAGCTTCTGCCGCTTTTGCGACGCGAGAACCCGCGCATCGAGCGCGCGCTGGCCCATCTGGCCGAGCACCTGCGCCAGCTGGACGGCGCGATCGTCGACGCAGCGCGCAGGCTCGACCCCAGCCAGGTGGCGGCTCTGCGTGCGGCCGGTCCGGCGGTGCGGGCGCGCGCGCTCAGCCACGCGCACCTGGTGGCCATCGAGCGTCTGCTCGAAAGCTCGGCCGGGACCGCCGAGCTGTCCCTGCCCGGAGGTGTGCGGCTGGAGCGGCGCTATGGCGAGCTTTTCTGGGTGAAGGAGGAGATCCCGGTCGGCGCGCCCGGCCAGTATCGGTTCGGCCTCTGGCGGGTCGAGATCGCGGAAACCGACCGCCCCGAGGGAGCCTTCACCTTCGACCTCGATGCGGTGCCGCTGCCGTGGACGCTGCGCGCGCCCCGCGCCGGCGACCGCATGCGTCCGCGCGGCCTTTCCGGCTCGAAAAAACTGCAGGACATTTTCGTCGACGCCAAGGTTCCGCGGCCCGAGCGCGCCCAGGTGCCGGTGCTGGTGTGGGGCAGCGACATCCTGTGTGTGGGCGGACTGCGTGCCTCCGAGCTGGGGAGGCCGCAAACTGCGTCGCGGCGCCTGCTGCGGGTCGTGTTGACCCCACGCGCCCACGTGTAATAATGATGCTAGAGCTGAGGTGAAGTTTGCGACAGTCTCATAAAACGATTCTGCTCTGGGTGCTGCTCATCTTGATGTTTCTGAGCGTTTACAACCTATTCCAGGGCCAGAAGAGTGACGACCAGAAGGTTTCCTTCTCGGACTTCATTGCCCGCGTCGACAAGGAACCGCAGCACATCAAGAAAGTCATCATCAAGACTGCGGGCAGCCAGGGCGCGCCCGCGGAGTTCTCGGGCGAGTGGACCGACGCCACTGGCGCCACCAAAAAGTTCATCACCACCGGCATCGTCGGCGAGCAGACCCTGACCAAGCTTCAGAACTCGCACATCCCCTTCGAGGTGCAGCGCGAAAACGAGAATCCGTTCTGGCAGTCGTTCGTGATCTCGTGGCTGCCGATGATCTTCCTGTTCCTCATCTTCTTCCTGTTCATGCGCCAGCTCCAGTCGGGCGGCGGCAAGGCCATGAGCTTTGGCAAGTCCAAGGCCAAGCTGCTTTCCGATCACCAGAACAAGGTCACCTTCAACGACGTGGCCGGGATCGAGGAAGCCAAGGACGAGGTCGAGGAAATCATTGCCTTCCTCAAGGATCCGAAGAAATTCACCAAGCTGGGCGGACGCATCCCCAAGGGCGTTCTGATGATGGGACCGCCCGGGACCGGCAAGACGTTGCTCGCGCGCGCGATCGCGGGTGAGGCTGGTGTGCCCTTCTTCTCGATCTCGGGCTCGGATTTCGTCGAGATGTTCGTGGGCGTGGGCGCGAGCCGCGTGCGCGACCTGTTCGAGCAGGGCAAGAAGAACGCGCCTTGCATCATCTTCATCGACGAGATCGACGCGGTCGGGCGCCACCGCGGGGCCGGCCTGGGCGGCGGCCACGACGAGCGCGAGCAGACGCTGAACCAGCTTCTGGTCGAGATGGACGGCTTCGAATCGAACGAGGGTGTCATCCTGATTGCCGCCACCAACCGGCCCGACGTGCTCGATCCGGCGCTTTTGCGGCCGGGCCGCTTCGACCGCCGCATCGTGGTGCCGCGGCCCGACGTCAAGGGCCGGCTCGGCATCCTCAAGGTCCACACCAAGCGCGTGCCGCTGGCGACCGACGTGGAGCTGGAGGTGATCGCGCGCGGGACGCCCGGCTTCTCGGGCGCCGATCTGGAGAACCTGGTCAACGAGGCCGCGCTGGCGGCGGCCCGGATCGACAAGGACAAGGTCGACATGCTCGACTTCGAGCTGGCCAAGGACAAGGTCCTGATGGGCTCGGAGCGCAAGTCGATGATCATCAGCGACCGCGAGAAGCGCACCACGGCCCATCACGAGGCCGGGCATGCCCTGGTGGCCAAGATGCTTCCGGGCGCCGACCCGGTGCACAAGGTCACCATCATCCCGCGCGGCCGCGCCCTCGGCGTGACCCAGCAGCTGCCGACCGAGGACCGGCTCAACCTGACCCGTGAGTTCGCGAAGAATCAGATCGCGATCCTGATGGGAGGCCGGCTGGCCGAGGAGATCATCTTCGGTGAGGCCAACGTGACCACGGGTGCGGGCAACGACATCGAGGTCGCAACCGATTTGGCGCGCAAGATGGTGTGCGAGTGGGGCATGTCCGAGAAGATGGGCCCCCTGACGTTTGGCAAGAAGGAGGAGCAGATCTTCCTGGGCCGCGAGTTCGCACAGCATCAGGACTACAGCGAGCAGACCGCGATTGACATCGACGCCGAGGTCAAGCGCATCGTGCTCGAGAACTACGAGCGGGCGCGTGGCATTTTGCTGGCGAACCTCGACAAGCTCAAGGCGATTGCGGAGGCACTGCTCGAGCACGAGACGCTGGATGCCGAGGACATCGACCGCCTCCTGGCCGGCCAGGGCATCGAGCGCAAGCCGCCCGCGCCGCCGCTGCCGGTCGAGGCCAAGGAAGCCAAGAAGGAAAAGCGGCCCAGCCTGTTCGCGCCGCGCCCGACGCTGAAACCAGACCCGGAAAAGGCATGAAGCTTAACCACAGAGAACACGGAGAACACAGAGGGTCTGAAAGGGACCCTCCAAAATCTCTGAGTTCTCTGTGTTCTCTGTGGTGAATTCTCCCTTGAATCCCCTCCGCTTCCGCGGCGCCACGTTCGATGGGGCGCGGCCCTGGATCGTGGGCGTGCTCAACGTGACGCCCGACTCCTTCTCCGACGGCGGCCGCTATGTGGAACCGGAGGCCGCGCTCGCCCAGGCGGCGAAGCTGGAGCGCGAGGGCGCCGACTGGATCGACGTGGGCGGCGAGTCCACGCGGCCGGGCGCGCCGGTCGTGGAGGCAGCCGAGGAAAGGCGGCGCGTGGTGCCGGTCATCGAGGCGCTGGCTGGTCGCACGCGGCTGCCGCTCTCGATCGACACCTACAAAGCCGAGGTGGCTGACGCGGCCCTGGCGGCCGGCGCCGAAATCGTGAACGACATCTCGGGCGGGCGCCTCGATCCGGACCTCTTGCGGGTGGCCGCGCGGCGCGAGGCCGCGCTCGTGGTCGGGCACCTGCGCGGACAGCCGGGCACCATGCAGGAGCACATCCACTTCGACGACGTGTTCCTCGAGGTGGCGGAGGAGCTGGGCGAGCGGGTGGCGGCTGCCCAGGCGGCCGGCGTCGCGCGCCTCATCGTCGATCCCGGGATCGGGTTCGGCAAAAAGCTCGCGCACAACCTCGAGCTGGTCCGGCGGGCCGGCGATTTCCGGCGGGCGCTGGGCCGATTCGTGATGGTCGGCGTGTCGCGCAAGCGCTTTTTGGGTGAGCTGGCGACGCTGCCGGAAGCGAGTGAGCGCCTGGTGCCGAGCGCGGTGGCGGCGGCGCTGGCGGCGGGGTACGGGGCCAACTTCCTGCGTGTGCACGATGTCGCGGCCACCCGGCAGGCGCTGGCCGTGGCGGCCGCGTTCCAGGCGGCCGATCGGGAGGAGGCCGGGCTGTGAGCGTGCCCCTGCACTGGCTGCATCGGGTGCTGGCCGGGCTGACCGCGCGCGACGCCATCACCACCGCCCTCGACATCGCGATCGTCTATTACCTGATCTACCGGGCCCTCCTGCTCATCAAGGGCACCCGCGCGGCCCAGATGCTGATCGGCCTGCTCCTCATCGGCGGCGCCTTCATGCTGGCCAAGCAGCTCGAGCTGGCCACCGTGTCGTGGCTGCTCGACAACTTCGTCAGCTACGGCATCCTGCTCGTCATCGTGATTTTCCAGCACGACATCCGGCGCGGCCTCATGCGGGTCGGGCGCAACCTGTTCGCACCCGCCCGCCTGTACCAGGAGTCGCACGTATTTGAAGAAATTATCCAGGCCGCCATGCAGCTGGGCCAGAAGAAGATCGGCGCGCTCATCGTGCTCGAGCGCGACGCCGACCTGTCCGAGTTCATCGAGGCCGGCATCGAGATCGACGCCCAGGTATCGCGTGAGCTCCTGGTGTCGCTGTTCGTGCCGTCGAGCGAGAACGTGCTCCACGATGGGGCGGTGCTGGTGAAGAACCTGCGCATCGTGCAGGCGGGCACGGTGCTGCCGCTGTCGGCCAACCCAAAGCTCGACAAGGCGCTGGGCACGCGCCATCGCGCGGCCATCGGCATCACCGAGGAGACCGATGCGGTCTCGATCGCGGTCAGCGAGGAGCGCGGCACCGTGTCCCTGTGCTTTCACGGCAACATCGCGCGCGAGCTGGACGCCCAGACCTTGCGCAAGGCGCTGCTCGGGCTGTTCTACCGGGAGAAGCGGCGCCGCCGCGCGCGTGCAGCCGCCAGCGGAAAGCCGGTGCCGGGCCAGCCGGAACCGGCGCCCGGCGCCCCGGCCGGCCCGCAGCCCGAGCCCAAGGTGACCGAGGTCATTGACGGGCGGATCGAGTCGCGCTAAGTGCGAGGCCGTGAGAAAGCCCCTCGCGGCGGGCCTGGTCTGGGTGCTCTTGGCGCCAGCTTGTTACAACGCGCATGGCATTCGGCCCAGCGAGCTCCCGCGACTCGACGGGTATCCGGCGCGACCTATCGAGGTGCCAGACACCGCGGGCCGGACGATCACGCTCGATCGCAAGAGCAAGATTTACCTGTACCGGGTAGGCGGCGACCGCGTGGGCGGGCGATTCGAAGGGATCGATGTGCGCGGCGGCCGCCTGATTGGCCGCATCGACGACGGCCAGGCGGTGGACCTGAAGCTGGGCGAGATCCAGGAAGTCAGCGTGGACACCTACAGCCGCGGCCAGACCATCGCGGCCATCGTGGTCGGTTCGGCGCTCCTGGTGGCTGGCATCGTGATCGCGCTCGCGGTGAGCCTCGAGCAGCCCGGCTATTGCGGCCGCAACGTCTGCTCGCCATAACGGCCGTGCTATAGTCAGCCCGGGAACCGTGCTCCGTCGGACCTTGCGTGCGATTTTTCTCGAGAACGCGGCGCTCAAGGCGATCTCGCTCCTGCTCGCAGTCGCACTGTTCGTGTTCGTGCGCGGCGACCGTCCCACCGAGGCGGTGGTCGACGTGCCGATCGTGTATAAGCTGCCGACCGACCGCGTGCTGATGTCGACTCCGGTTGAGCGGCTGCGTGTGGCCGTACGTGGCCCCTGGACCAGGATCTCGCGCTTCGACGAGCGCGACCTGGAGACGCCGCTTTCGATCGACCTCGCGCACGTGACCGCGGGGGAGTTCACGTTTGCCGCTGACCTCTTGCATGTGCCGCGCGGCATTCGGGTGGCCGCCATCAGCCCCCCGTCGATGCACCTCGAATTCGAGCCCCGGGTGACGCGCACGCTTCCGGTCGAGCCCCAGCTTCACGGACAGCCCGCCAGCGGCTGGAGAGTCGCCCACGTGAGCCTCCACCCCGACGAGATTGTGGTCACGGGCGCCCAGAGCGTGGTCGAAGGGCTGGCGGCGGTCTCGACGCTGCCGCTGAGCCTGGCGGGGGCGCACGGCACCCTCGAGCGTACGACCGACCTGGAGCCGCTGCCGCGCCACGCCGAGTACGTGGAGGCGCGACCGGTGCGAGTCGAGGTGCAGCTAACGCAGTAGTGCTAAGATAGCCCGCATGTCAGCAGCCGAGCGCGCCCAGCGCCGCCAGCTTTTCGGGACCGACGGCATCCGTGGCATCGCCAATCAGGAGCCCATGACGCCGGAGACTGCGCTCAAGCTGGGGCGTGCGGTCGCGTACCAGTTCGGGCTTGGGGGGCGCTCGGGCCGCATCGTGATCGGCAAGGACACGCGCTTGTCGGGCTACATGTTCGAAAGCGCAATCGCAGCCGGCCTGTGCTCGATGGGCGCCAATGTCATGCTGGTCGGTCCCATGCCCACGCCCGGCATTGCCTTCATCACCTCGACCATGCGCGCTGACGCGGGCGTCGTGATCAGCGCCTCGCACAATCCCTACCAGGACAACGGGATCAAGATCTTCGCGCGCGACGGCTTCAAGCTGCCCGACGACGACGAGGCCGAGATCGAGCGGCTGATGCAGTCGCCCGAGCTGGATCGGGCGCGTCCGCGCGGCGAGGTCGGCAAGGCGCGCCGAATCGACGACGCCATCGGGCGCTACGTGGTGTTCCTGAAGGCGGTTTTCCCGCGCGAGCGAACGCTCGACGGGGTGCGGGTGGTGGTCGATTGCGCCAACGGCGCCGCCTACAAGGTCGCGCCCGCGGTGCTGTCTGAGCTGGGCGCGCACGTGACCGCCCTGGCCGTCAAGCCCGACGGCAAGAACATCAACAAGGGCTGCGGTGCGCTACATCCCGAGCACACCTGCAAGGCGGTCCGCAAGTACGGCGCCCACATCGGGATCGCGCTCGACGGCGATGCCGATCGCGTCATCTTCTCGGACGAGCAGGGCCGGGTGGTCGACGGCGACGCCATCATGGCCATGCTGGCCACCCGCATGCTGCGGGTGGGCCGACTGTCCAAAGCCACCCTGGTCACGACCGTCATGTCGAACCTGGGGCTCGAGCGGGCGCTGGCGGCCGCGGGTGGGCGCCTGCTGCGCACGCAGGTGGGCGATCGCTACGTGGTCGAGGAGATGCGTAGAGGCGGCTACAACTTCGGCGGTGAGCAGTCTGGGCACCTCATCTTCCTCGATCACATGACCACCGGCGACGGCATGGTGGCCGCTTTGGAAGTGATGGCGACCATGATCGAGAGCGGACGGCCGCTGAGCGAGCTGGCGCGCGGCATGACCCGCTACCCGCAGGTGCTCGTGAACGTGAAAGTGCGCGAGAAGCGGCCGCTGGAGTCGCTGGAGGAAGTGGGCGCGCTCATCGTGCGCATCGAAAGCGCGCTGGGCGCCGACGGGCGCGTGGTGGTGCGCTACAGCGGCACCGAGCCCAAGGCGCGCGTGATGGTCGAGGGCCCCAACGCGGACGCCATTCAGAGCTACGCCGACGACATTGCGCGCGCGCTCGAGCGCGCCTGCGGCTGAACGCCAATCAAATCAACCACAGAGAACACAGAGAGCACAGAGAAAGGAAGGGGCCCAGGTTGAGGCGAGGCGGCCGCTCCCGCAGGCCGATGAAGCCTCTGTGTTCTCCGTGTTCTCTGTGGTGAGAGGGTCACTCGCCCCGGATGTCGCCGCCAGGTGACAAAGCGCACAACGTCGATTGACCGACGGCAAGCCCTCAAGTAGGCTCGGCCCGGGGAATCGGAAGGGTTTCATGCTTACGCCTCGTCGATTCGCTTGCGCACTCGCGATTCTCGTAGCCGCCTGTAGCGACAATACCAACAGCAATGAAAACAATTCCCATCTGCCAGAGGGTGGCATCGGCAACTGTGGCACCATGAGCTGCAACGCTCCCCAGGTGTGCTGCAGCGGGACTTGCGTCGACACCACGCGCGATCTCGCCCATTGCGGCGGCTGCGGCACGCAGTGTCCGAGCGGCCGCTCCGACACCTGCTCCAACGCGCAATGCACGTGCGGCAGCGCGGCCGTGTGCGACGCGAGCAAGTCCTGCTGCGGCGCCGCCGGCTGCAAGGATCTGCAGACCGATACCGCCAACTGCGGGACCTGCGGGCATGCCTGCATGGCCGGGGAGATCTGCTCGGGCGGAAACTGCATGACCTATCTCTGCAACGGGATGCCCTGTCAGAATCTGTGCTGCAGCAATCAATGTGTCGATACCAGCACCGATCCCAACAATTGCGGCGGCTGCAACATCCGCTGCAACACCGCCATCGGGCAGACCTGCCAGCGCGTCGGGGGCGGGCTTCCGCAGTGCGTGACTCTGTGCGGTGGGGTCATGTGCATGATGGGCCAGGGCTGCTGCGGAAACACGTGCGCGAATCTGCAGCTCGACATGAACAACTGCGGCGCCTGCGGGCGCGCGTGCAACCCGCAGACCGAGTTCTGCTTGCTGGGCTGCTGCGCGAACGTCAACACGTTTTCGTGCGGCGACGGCGGCTTCCCGTTCCCGGACGGCGGCTTCCCGTTCCCGGACGGCGGCTTCCCGTTCCCGGACAGCGGCGTCCCATTCC
>Ga0126376_10001296_pt1 | contig 13384 bp, 20 predicted proteins | sample PanSoiMetPlot_15_FD_92760 | JGI IMG/M metagenome (GOLD analysis project Ga0126376, IMG submission 92760) | Tropical forest soil microbial communities from Panama - MetaG Plot_15 | ecosystem: Environmental > Terrestrial > Soil > Tropical forest > Bulk soil | place: Panama | collected 2016-02-17
GCGCGCGTGATCGCCACGACCATCTCCACGGCGAAGGCGATCCCCCAGATCCGCGTGAGGATGCCCAGGATCACGAGCGCCCCCCCCACCGTCTCGAGGCCAGTCACGATGACCGCGAAGACGCCGGCAAACGGGATTCCGAGCGAGTGGAAGAATCCGGTGACCCCGGGGATGCCCATCTGCAGCTTCATGATGCCATGATGGAGAAAGACTCCGCCGACAGCGAGCCGCAGGGGCACCGCGGCATAGCCGGACCATTGGTTCATCTGCGCTCCGAGTGGGTGGGAGGGGCCGAGGGGGCCTGAGGAGCCGGCGTGCGGTGCCGCGCGTCGGTGCGGACGTCGCGGGCGTCGAGGCGGCGGATGATGACGTCGAGCCCGCGTTGCGGCTGCGCCTTCCCGACAGCGGCGACATCGGCGAAGCAGACTCCCGTTTCCGGGAGGGCGTGGATGGCGACGTGGCCGCCATGGCACGCCAGCGCAATGACGACGCCGTTGGGGCCGGCCTGTGTGATCGGTGGGGCAGCGGGGTGAAGGCCGGCGGCATTGGCGGCGGCGAGGGACAGCGCGCCCAGCGCCTGCGCATCGCTCAGGCGTCCGGGGGCGATGCCGCCGAGGTCGGCGAACACATGCTCGCAGCTCGTCGCTAGCACCGGCCCGTCAGAGTGGTGAGCGGAGCAACGAACGTTCCGCGGATCGGCAGCCGGCCGAGGGGATCGGTGTAGAAGTCGGTGCGCTGCCCGACGAACGAGAAGCGGCCGCTGATCGCGAATCCGCCCGTCACCGGAACGACCTGAGTGACGGTCACCGATCCTCCAGGACGTGACAACGCGACGATCGGCGTGGCCGTCGCGATCGTCGACCAGGTCGCCCAGTTACGAGGGGGCCGGCACACCGGGTCGAACCCCGCGCTCGGCAGCTCGGTCCTCGAGAGGGAATCGATCGGCGAAGTTCCCGGCGCCGAGAGACCGGTCCGAATCGTCACGATGGCCGCCTCGGCCGTCACCGTGCCCTGGGTGATGAACGCGCGCAGCCGGAACGTCAGCGTATCCCCGACGCGCTGATAATTCGTCGCCTGGGTCTGGACGCTGACCCGCCGGATGACCGTGCCGAGAATCGAGTACGATCCGACGCCGCCGGTCGTGTCGCTCAGGGTCAGGACCCGTACCGCCCCGGTATCGGCGACGGTGTCCGGTCCCAGCGCCGCGAATACCTGGAACGGCAGCGGTCCGCCGGTCGTCTTGGCGCTGTCCCTGCCGGTGGCGGAATCGATCGCGAAGACGGCGTTGGTTCCTCCGATCGCCTTGAACCAGATGGCGGGAACGCCGGCTGCCTGGTGCTCGACCTGCACCGGCACGGTGAAGGTGTCGCCGGGCATGAAGTAGAGGGTGTCGAGCAGCAGGGAGACCTGGAGCGCACGCGACACGACCACCAGGGCGGCGCCGGTGTGGCCGTGGGCGGTGGCGAGCGCGAGCGCGAAGCCGGGCTTCAGCGCCGCGATCTTGCCCGTCGTCGCGTCTACCGAGATGACGGTGGCGTCCCCGCTCTGCCAGGTGACGGTGCCGGCGGGCTGCGGTTGGCCGTCGTCGCCGAGGTAGGTGACGGTGAGCGGGCCGAGGCTGTCCCCGACGAAGATCGAGTCGAGGACGGGATTCACGAGGACCTGGGCGAGACTGGAAGGGCCGCTCGAAGGGTTACAGCTGCTGCCCCCGGCCAGGGCGAGACCCATCCCGAGGATGAAGGCGAGGCGTTTCACGCCTCAGAACATGGACATGGCGAGGAACGACCGGAGGTTGTCGTTCGTGACGCGCAGGCGCGATGAGAGCAGCCGCACGACCGACCACAGCACTTTGTAGGCGACATCGCGGTTGAAATCGAGCAACAGCTCGAAGTCGGAGCGGGAGATGGTGATCAGCGTGCACGTGCTGTTGGCGATCGCGTCGGTGGACCGCTCGGAGCGATCGAAAATCGACATCTCGCCGAAGTTGGCCCCCGGTTTCAGGACCGCCAGCGCCTCTTCCCCGGAGCCGGGAATGGTGCGCGAGATCCGCACCTCGCCGTCGGAGATGATGAAGAGCCGGTTGCCGGGCTCGCCTTCCTTGAAGATGTACTGCCCGCTGGTGAACTTCTGCTCCCGGCAGACTTCCGCGACGCGGGCAAGCTCCCCGTCGTCGAGGTCCTGGAAGATCGCCGCCTGTTTCAACAAATTGAGGTCCACGCGGTGAAGGTACCGGACCGGTGATGGCCGCACAAGTGAAACCGCGCGTGGGCGCGGCGGACCTGCTCACGGTGTTGCGGTTTCCGCTCGCGGCACTGTTTCCGATCGTGCACGGCACACTCGCGCGGCTCGGGATCGTCGCCGCGGCGGCGGTCACCGACCTGGGCGACGGCTGGATCGCCCGGCACACCGGCGGGTCGCGCTGGGGACCGGTCCTCGATCCGATCGCCGACAAGGCGTTCATGGCGACGGCCTTCATCACGCTCGCCTCGCACGGAGTGCTCCACCCATTGGAAATCACCGCCGTCCTGCTGCGCGACATCGTCGCGGTGCTGGCGTTCACGGGGACAGTGGTGCTGCGCCGTCCGGTGGCGCTGCCGGCGCGCGCGGGCGGCAAGGCGGTGACGGTGCTGCAGGTACTCGCGCTGCTGGCGCTGCTCGCGAAGTCGCCGCTGTCGCGTCCGCTCGCCTGGGCCACGGGAGCGGTGTCGGTGTATGCCATCTGGGATTACGGACGCGCCGCGACCCGGCGGGACAGTGTGCCCCCCGTGCCATAGAGGAGACATGTGGATGGAGCGGAGACAGAGTACGACCGGTCCGACCGCCGCGGTCACCGTTCGCTGGCGCGAGAAGCTGGTGTTCGAGGGTGGCGCGCAGGGGCGGCCCGCCGTCACGGTGGACGGTGACTCCAAAATCGCGACGTCGCCGGTGGAGCTGTTGCTCGTGTCGGCCGCGTCATGCACCGCCGCCGACGTGGTCGACATCCTTCAGAAAATGCGTGTCGACCTCCGCGGGCTGCAGGTCGAGGTGCTGGGAGCGCGGCGCGATGAGTATCCGCGTCGCTTCACGGCCATCCAGTTTCACTTTCAGGTGTCCGGCGCCGGGGTCGATGAGACGAAGGTGCGGCGGGCCGTCGACCTGTCGCTCGAGAAGTACTGCTCGGTGATGAATTCGCTCGCCCTCGACATTCAGGTCGGCTACGACGTCTCGCTGGCGTAGCGGCGCGGCCCGGTCCGCGCTCGTTGCCGTGCTCGGCGCCCGGCCGCTCGGCGGCCAGGCGCTCACCGCCACCGAGCTGGGAGTCGGCGCTCTCGCCACCTGGGCCCGCCGCGACTTCTACGGCGGCGGTGTGGAGCTGGCGCTGCGGCCGTCGAGCGACGGACGCATCGCATTCTCCGTGGCCGGCGGCTCCGTCGACCGCCATGCCGGGATGCGCGTCGAAGCCACGGCCCAGTTTCTCGTTCTGCCGTCGGCGAAGACGGGTCTGTCTCCATACGCCGGGGTGGGCATCGCCTATGTCGGCTCGCAGGCCTACCGCGGGACCGGCGTGCTGGTGGTGCTCGTGGGATGCGAATCGGCGGCGGGGCGGCGGCGCAGCTGGTTCGGCGAGCTCGGCTTGGGAGACGGGGTGCGCCTGCGCGTGGGATGGCGCTGGCGCCGGTTCCCCGGGTGGTGGACCCCCTGAACACAAACGGGCGCCATGCGGCGCCCGTTCAACCATCAAGGAACGGCTTGAGTCGTCACGCCCCGGCGCCGACGGGTGCCGGACGGGCCACGACAGGCCGGCAGTAGCGCTCGCCGAGGGTGCGCAGCTGCCCGAGCTCCTGGTCGGTCAGGTCCGGGTAGCGGTCGGCGAGGTACAGCATCGTATCGTCGAACCACTCCTTCTGGTGGTCGGCGGTCGCTTCCAATACGCCACAGCGCAGAATGTGGGAATACAGCTCGTCGCGGGCCTGCTCGAATGCCGTCGGGATCACCACTTTGCGGGGCTCACGGGTTTTCGCCATGCGCAGCACACTCCTTCGGGATTGGGGGCGGATTTGGCGCGGGCAATCTAATAACGCCAGCCGCCTGAAAGCAAACACACGTTCTGCACAAGCTGTTCCCTGGCACCGGTGGTATAATGCGGTGTGAGCATGCACGATCAGGTCTACGGTCCGGAGCGGGAGCGACAGCTTCTGGACCTGCTGCGGGCATTGGCCGCCCGGATCGCGGAATTGGACCGCGCCGGACGGCTGCTCGATGCCGCTCCCGAGCTACAGCAGCTGCTCGGCAATGCGCGCAGCGAGTTGTTTCATTATGAAGTGCGGCGTACCTACGACACTCCGGAGATCGCCGAGAGTCGCCGCATCGTCGAGGAATCGGTACGACGGCTGCACGAGCTGGATCTCGACCCTCCTCCCGACGACGATGAACCCTGGCGCAGGAGCCCGGACGAATGAACCGCTTCTACCTGTTGCTCGTGCTGGTCGCGGTGGTGGCGGGCGTGCTGATGTGGGTCGGGTCGCGGGGCGCGTCGGGTGACGTGTCCGCCACCTCGGCCGGCGCGCCTGTGGTCGTCACCTCCGCCGACAGCGCGTTCCAGGGCTACGTGCTGGGCAGCGCGACGGCGCCGGTCGAGGTGGTCGAATACGCCGACCTGCAGTGCCCCCATTGCGGCGAGTTCGCCAACGTCCAGTTCCCCACGATCCGGGAGCAGCTGATCAACACCGGGCAGCTGCGGTGGCGGTTCCGGGATTTCCCGTTGAATTTCCCATGGTCGCGCCTCTCCGCGCTCGCGGGACAGTGCGCGGGCGAGCAGGGGAAGTTCTGGGAAATGGAAGACATGATGTTCCAGCGGCAGTCGGCGTGGGGCTCGAGCTCCCGCAACCCGACGACGGCGTTCCGGGATCTGGCGCGCGGCGTCGGCGCCGACCTCGACAAGTACAACGCCTGCATGGACAGCCAGCGGTATGCGGGCCGCGTCGAAGCGAGTCACCGCGAAGGGGTGGCCCGCGGCGTGACGGGGACTCCCACGTTCTTCGTCAACGGGAGGCAGCTCGATAACAACCGGTTCGGCAACTCCGATGCCTTCCAGCACCTGGTCGACAGCCTGACGGGTAAGGGTCGTCGCTAGTGCGTCGCCGCCAGGCGATCGCGCTCCTGGCGCTGGTCGGTTTCTGCATCGCGCTGTACCTCTGGTTCTACAAGATCGGCATCATCGGGAAGCTGCAATGCGGCTCGGGGAGCTGCGAGTTCGTGCAGACCAGCCGCTACGGCGCGCTGTTCGGCGTGCCGGTGGCGTTCTACGGAGTCGCCGGATACGCGATCATCTTCGCCGTCGCGATCGCGGGGCTGCAGCCGTCGCAGCTGACGCGCCGCTGGCCGGCCACCGGGCTGGCGCTGCTCTCCGCCGCGGGCTTTCTCTTCACCCTCTATCTGACCGGCATCGAGCTGTTCGTGCTGCACGCGATCTGCCGCTGGTGTGTGGGGAGCGCGGTGGTGATGACGGTGATTGCGGCGATCGCGGTGCCGGAGGGGATCCGGGTGAAATAGAAAAGGTGGTCAGTGGCCTGTGGCCAGTGGCTTGTGAAAAACACCGACCACTGGCCACGCCTCTCTTCTATTCCTGCGACTCGTACTGGTCCTTCAGCTTCGCCACGACGGCCGGATCCGCTAGCGTGGTCGTATCCCCCAGCGTGCGGCCTTCCGCGATGTCCTTCAATAGTCGCCGCATGATCTTGCCGCTGCGCGTTTTGGGGAGATCCGCAGTGAAGAGGATGTCGTCGGGCCGCGCCAGCGCGCCGATTTTCTTGGCGACGTGTCCCTTCAGCTCCTCGCGTAGCGCATCGCTCGACGCCTTCCCTTCCTTCAGCGTCACGAACGCCGCCAGCGCCTGACCCTTGAGGTCGTGGGCGCGTCCCACGACCGCCGCTTCCGCCACGGCAGGATGATCGACGAGGGCGCTTTCGACTTCCATCGTCCCGATGCGGTGGCCGGCGACGTTGAGCACGTCGTCGATGCGTCCCAGGATCCAGTAGTAGCCGTCGGTGTCCCGTTTGGCGCCGTCGCCCGGGAAGTAGATCCCCGGCCAGCGGCTCCAGTACACCTGCCGGTAGCGCTCGTCGTCGCCCCAGATGGTGCGCAGCATGCCGGGCCACGGGCTCGTGATCGCGAGATACCCGCCGCCGACCTGCACCGGTTTGCCCTCACCGTCGAGCAGCTGGGCGTCGATGCCGGGGAAGGGGATCGTCGCCGAGCCCGGCTTGCAGGTGACCGCTCCCGGCAGCGGCGTGATCATGATTCCTCCGGTCTCGGTCTGCCACCAGGTGTCGACGATGGGGCAGCGCCCGCGCCCGATGTTGGTGTGGTACCAGATCCAGGCTTCCGGGTTGATCGGCTCGCCGACAGTGCCGAGCAGGCGCAGCTTGGACAGGTCGTGCTTCGCCGGAAGGTCGGTCCCCCACTTCATGAAGGCGCGGATCGCCGTCGGCGCGGTGTAGAACACGGTCACGCCGTGACGCGCGCAGATCTGCCAGAAGCGGTCCTTGGCGGGGGAATCGGGAGCGCCCTCATACATCACTTCGGTCACACCGAGTGCGAGCGGACCGTAGACGACATACGAATGCCCCGTCACCCATCCCACGTCGGCGGTACACCAGAACACATCCGAGTCGCCGAGGTCGAAGACCCACTTCGTGGTGGCATAGACGTGGGTGAGGTAGCCACCCGTCGTGTGCAGAATGCCTTTGGGCTTTCCGGTCGTGCCGGAGGTGTACAGGATGTACAGGGGATCTTCGGCGTCCATCGGCTCGGGGGGGCAGTCAGGCGACGCCTCGGCCATCAGATCGTCCCACCACAGATCCCGCCCCGCCTGCATCGGCACCGCCTGCCCGGTGCGCTTCAGCACGACGGACTTCTCGATGCTCGGCGTCGCGGTCAGGGCTTCGTCGGCGTTCTGTTTCAGGGGAACGATGCTGCCGCGGCGGTACCCGCCGTCCGCCGTCACCAGCACCTTCGCCCCCGCGTCGTTGATGCGGTCGCGCAGCGATTCGGCGGAGAAGCCGCCGAACACGACGGTGTGTGGTGCACCGATGCGCGCGCAGGCGAGCATCGCCACGGCCACCTCGGGTACCATCGGGAGGTAGATCGCGACGCGATCGCCCTTCCTCACGCCGAGCGACTTGAGCACATTGGCGCAGCGCTGGACCTGGGCCAGCAGCTCGGCGTAGGTGATACGGCGGACATCGCCAGGCTCGCCCTCCCAAATCACCGCGACGCGATCGCCCCGTCCGGCCTTCACGTGACGGTCGAGACAGTTGGCGGAGACGTTGAGCTTCCCGCCCACGAACCACTGCGCATGCGGCGGCTTCCACTCCAGCACGCGATCCCACGGCCTGATCCATTCCAGCTCTTTCGCCCAGTCCGCCCAGTAGGCTTCGCGATCCTGGCGGGCGCGCTCGTAGATCGCGGTGTCCTTGACCCAGGCGCGCGCCCGGCAGCCCACCGGCGGGGGGAAGCTGCGCTGTTCGTCGAGCAGGGTTTCAATACGGTCGGTCATGGCGTCCGGTATCCCATTAGTGAAGTCTGCCATCTTGCAGCATGCCCCGGGCCACGCGTCCTGCACGGTCGACGCGGACGGCCGCCACAGCGGCGAGTTGCAACTTCTTGCGGACACGGCGCTTGTCAAGTGACGCCGGGTGGCATCAAAGTGGCTTCCTATCTCTGCGATGTCACCACCACTGTGGGAGAAGACGCTCGCGGCGCCACAGGCGCTGGGACTTGATTCCCGAACGCTGTTCCGCCGGGAGGCCGCGGCATTGCTGGACGCCCTGCCCGAGGGGAGCGGGCGGCTGGTGATCGACCTCACAGCGACCGAGGCGGTGGATAGCGCCGGACTGGGGGCGCTGATGTTGATTCAGCGCCGGGCGGCGGAAAAGCGGCAGACTGTCTGCCTGCGCGGCGCGAACGAAGAGCTGCGTTTCCTTTTGGTGCTCACCAAGCTGGACGACCTGTTCGAGCTCGAAGCGGGGCGCGTGTAACCGGGCTGCGCCGTATATTGGCGGGACATGGCCGCCGCCGGTCCCAAGCGTAAGGTTCTCTTCATCGAGGACGAAGCCGCTTTGCAAACCTCGTACGCGCGCTTCTTCAGCGCGCGCTACGACATGGCCTTCGCCCGCACCGGGGCCGAGGCGATGCAGCAGCTGGAGAGCTTCGATCCCGAAGTTCTGGTGCTCGACCTGCGGCTCCCCGACACCGACGGCATCGCGCTGCTGCAGCGCATTCGCCAGAAGCGCGCCACCATCCCCGTCGTCGTCACTACGGCCTATGTCAGTATGGAACCGCTGATGCACGTGCTGGATCTCGGGCACAGCGCCTACCTCGTTAAACCCTTCGACCTGAACGAGCTCGCCGCGCGCATCGATGCTGTGGGCGCGTGAGCTGTCCCACGCCTTCGGCGCCATCCGGGCGCTCGACGGCATCAGCTTCACCCTCGATCGCGGCCAGACGCTGGTGATCTTCGGCCCCAATGGGGCCGGGAAGACGACGCTGCTGCGTGTGCTGGCGGGGCTGGTGCGTCCTTCGCGCGGCAGCGCCGGTGTCGAGGGCGGGCGGCGGGCGATCGGGTGGATCGGCCATCAATCGCAGCTGTACGGTCATCTCAGCGTTCGGGAGAATCTGCGATTCTGGGGAACGCTGTACGACGTTCCGGCCGGGGAGCTGGAGCGCCGTGAGGGCGAGCTGCTCGCGCGGCTGGGGCTCGAGGCGCGCGCCGGCCAGCAGGTCCGTACCTTATCGCGCGGCGAGACGCAGCGCGCCGCGATCGCGCGGGCGCTGATGCACGATCCCCCGGTGCTGCTGCTGGACGAGCCGTTCACCGGTCTCGACCGGCTGGCCGCGGAAGAGCTGGGGCGCCTGCTCGGCGAGCTGGCGGCGCGCGGGCGCGCCACGGTGCTCGTCACGCACGACGTGAAAGAGGGAACGGAGCTGGCGAGCGACGTCGCGTTCATGCGGAGCGGCCGGTTCGTGGCGTTCGGACCGCGCGGCGGGCGCGACGCGGCGGCCCTCACCGCGGCGTACCGCGAGGCGGTGGCGGGTGGCTGAAATCCTGCGGCATGCGTGGCTCATCGCCCGCAAGGATCTGCGGCTCGAGTTCCGCTCGCGCACGGCGCTCGCGTCGGCGTTCGTGTTCACGGCGCTGGTGCTGGTGATTTTCGAGCATGGGCGCGATCCGACCGCCGTTCCAACCATCGATCTGGCGCCGAGCATCCTATGGGTGACGTTCAGCTTCGCCGCGATGCTGGGGTTGAACCGCGCGTTTCAGGCGGAGCTCGAGAATCAGGCCCTGGACGGACTGCTGCTCGCACCGATCAGCCGCACCAGCCTGTTCTGGGGGAAGTTCGGCGCGAACCTCGTCTTCGTGGCGCTGGTGCAAATCGTGGGTGTGTTGCTCTTCATTCTGTTCTTCAACGTTCCCGTGTGGCGCGTGTGGCTGCCATTCCTGCTGGTCTGCGCGCTCGCGACGGTCGGCTTCATCGCCGTTGGGACGCTGTTCAGCGCCATGGTGGTGCGCACCCGGTTCGCGGAGCTGATGCTGCCGGTGCTGCTGTTGCCGTTTCTCCTGCCGCCCCTGATCGCGGCGGTGGCGATCACGGTGAAGCTCTTCGCGGGGCGTCCCTTGAGCGAGAGTGGAGGGTGGCTTAGGTTGCTCGCCGGATACGACCTCGCATTCGTCTCGCTCACGACGCTCCTGTTCCCCGCAACGGTGACCGAATGACACTGGCCCAACGCGGTCGCTGGATCACTCTCGGTGCGCTGGTGCTGCTCGCCGGCATCTACGTGCGCGCGCTGCGCTTCACGCCGGTGGAGCTGCACCAGGGGCCGGCCCAGAAGATCTTCTACCTGCACGTTCCCGCCGCCTGGTCGGCGATGCTGTCGATGGGCTTCGTGGGACTCGCCAGCATTCTGTTTCTCATCATGAAGGACGCGCGGCTCGATCGCTTTGCCGCCGCCTCGGCGGAGGTGGGCACGACGTTCTGCTGCGTCATGCTGACGACGGGACCGCTATGGGCGCGGCCGATCTGGGGGACGTGGTGGACGTGGGACGCGCGGCTCACGCTGACGCTGATGCTCTTCTTCCTGTTCATCGGCTATCAGGTGCTGCGCGGTGCGGTCACCGATCCCAGACTGCGCGCCAACTATGCAGCGGTCGTCGGGATCTGCGGGCTGATCCTGCTGCCCTTCATTCATCTCAGCGTGTACTTGTTCCGGACGCTCCATCCGCTCCCGATCGTGCTCAAGCCGTCGGCGCCCTCCCTCCCGGCGTCGATGCTCGTGACGCTGCTGCTCTCGTTCGGGGTGTTCACCCTGCTGTACGTGGGATTCGTGATGCAGCGCTACGCGCTGGGGGAGACTGGCGATGCCTGAGGGTGTGGCGGAGAACGGTGGTTACATGATCGCGGCGTACATCGTCACCGCAGTGATCCTTCTGGGCTACAGTGTACTGCTGGCCAGAAGGACCAGGAAAAGCACTTCTAGACGCACAGACGTACAGGGGTAAACAGATACTGCGAGTGAACGGGTAGTCCTATTCACCCAACCCTGTTCTCCCCTGTGCGTCTGTGCGTCTAGTCTTGCCGTTCTCCCCGGTGCGTCTGTGTGTCTAGTCTGCCGTTCTCCCCTGTGCGTCTGTGCGTCTAGTTGTGGCCTGTCCTGCAACCTGGAGCTTCAACTCCGTCCTCATCGCAGCCAACTGCCCTGCGCCCCCGGGCACCTGCTGCGCCCACAGGGAGAGCGCCTGGTCCGCCGCCGCGTCGTCGCCGGCCTGGTACAGCGCTGCGGCGTTCTGCCGCATTGCGTCGGGGCCGGCCCCGGCGGCGTAGGCGCGCGAGAACCGTTCGGCGGCCTCCGCGTAGCGCCCCGAGCGACGGAAGATCTCCCCGGCTGCCAGCGCCGCGTCAGGCCGCTCGGCCAGCGTCAGCGCCTGCTCGAAGGCGGTCAGCGCTTCCGGATGCCGGTACACGGCGAGCCACGCTTCACCGAGCAGCATCCACGCTTCGGACTCATCGGGAAACCGCTCGGCGGCCTGCTGCGCCAGGGCGCGCGCGCCCCAGCGGTCGTCCCGCTGCCGCAGCAGGTCCGCCAGCAGGCGGAACGACGGGATCAGGGAGGGTGTGACGGCGCACGCGAGCCGGTGCCAGCGCGCGGCGCCGCCTGCCGTGGTGGCGTGGGTCGCACGCTGGGCCGCGAGCCCGGCCAGTGATCGACGCAGGGTGGTGAGCACAAACTCCCCGAGCGGCGGGAGGTCAGCCCTTTTCCGGGAGCAGGAACAGCTTCCACACCAATCCGGCGGCCGCGCCGCCGATGGCAGGCCCGATCCAGTACACCGCCTGGGCGTGGAACGTCCAGGCGATGAGCGCCGGTCCGAACGCCCGCGCCGGATTCAGTGCCGCCCCGGTGAGGCCGCCGGCGACGAGCGCGGACACGAAGATCGCGAGGCCGATGCCGAAGCCGCCGATCTTGGGTGCGTGGGACGAGATCGCGGTCCCGAAAACCGCCGAGACGAGGAAGAAGGTGAGCAGCGCCTCCAGCCCGATCGCCTGCACGAAGGAGATGGTGAGAGAGAGGCGCGGCGCACCGACGGTGACGGCGCGGACGGAGGCGGCGTTGAACAGCAGACGGACAAGCGCCGCGCCGACGATACCACCGACGAGCTGCGCCACGACGTAGCGGCCGAGCGTTTTGGCGTCGATCTTCCCCGCCACGAAGACGCCGAGGCTGACCGCGGGATTGAAGTGCGCGCCCGAGTAGTGCATCAGGGAGCTGATCAGGACGGACATCCCGACGCCGTGCGCGAGTGCGATCCCGAGGCTCGTGACCCCGCCGTTGGTGACCGCGTTGGCGACGACGCTGCCGGCACCGATGAAGACGAACATGGCCGTGCCGAGAAACTCCGCCAGCAGCGGCCGGTATTTGAGGTTCACCAGAGACCTCCGAAAGAGTGTGCGGGCGCCAAAGCTATCCGCGTGATCAGGCGCGCCGCAACACCAGCGTGGCGTTGATGCCGCCGAAGCCGAACGAGTTGGTGAGAATCGCGCCCGGGCGCGCGGCGCGCCCCGCACCGGGGAGGCAGTCGAGGTCGCAGGCTGGATCGGGCTGGGTGAGGTTGATCGTGGGCGGGAGCCACCCGTGCGCCAGCGTGAGCGCGCAAATCGCCGTTTCGATGGCGCCGCTCGCACCGAGGGCGTGGCCGTAGTAGCCCTTCGTGCCGCTCACCGCGAGGCGGTAGGCGTGGTCCCCGAACACCTGTTTGATCGCCATCGTCTCGGTCGAATCGTTGAGCGGCGTGGACGAACCGTGAGCGTTGACGTAGCCGATCTCGCCGGGCGACACGTCCCCGTCGGCGAGCGCGATCTGCATTGCGCGAGCGGCCTGGCGCGCGTCGGGCCGCGGGGCCGTCATGTGATAGGCGTCGTTGGTGCAGCCGTAGCCGACGATCTCGCCGTAGATCGGCGCCCCGCGCGCCAGCGCCCGGCCGCGCTCCTCGATCACCACCACCGCCGCTCCTTCGCCCATCACGAAGCCGTCGCGGTCCACGTCGAACGGCCGCGACGCAGTGGTCGGATCGTCGTTGCGCGTGCTCATGGCGCGGATATTGGCGAACGCCGCGAAGGTGAGCGGGGCGAGCGGCGCTTCCGCCCCGCCGCAGATCATGACGTCGGCCAGGGCGTCTCGCACCGCGTGGAATGCTTCTCCCACCGCGATCGTCCCCGAGGCGCAGCTCATCGCGTTCGTGGCGTTCGGTCCCGTCGCCCCGAATTCGATCGCGATGTTGCAGCTGGCGGCGCCCGGGAACACCGCCAGCGCCAGCGCGGCATCGAGCCCGCGCGGCCCTTCGCGCATGAAGTTGCCGACCTGCGACTCGGCGAACGCCACCCCGCCGAGTGCCGACCCCATCATCGAGCCGATGCGGTCGGGGTCCTCGCGGGCCGGCTCGAGGCGCGCGTCGGCCACGGCGAGGCGGGCGCTCGTGACGGCGAGCTGCGAGAAGCGGTCGAGCCGGCGGGCGCGCTTTGCCTCGAGAAAGTCCTGCGGGCGGAAATCGGGGATCTCGGCCGCGATCTTGGTGCGGAACGGCGTCGGATCGAAGCGGGAGAGCGTGCGCACCGCCGACGTGCGCGCCTCGAGACCGGTCCACAGCCCGTCCGCGGCGGTGCCGATCGGCGTCACCGCCCCGACGCCCGTGATCACAACCCGGCGCTTCACGCGCTCGGTCATGCGGCCTCCGCCGTGGCGCGGATCCCCGCCAGCGTGCGCGACGCGATGCCGTGCACGAAGACCGGCCCGATGACGAGGTTCGCTGCCAGGCCGCCGACGAGCGGCCACGCAGGTCCGCTCCACTGATGCA
>Ga0126376_10001297_pt1 | contig 13380 bp, 7 predicted proteins | sample PanSoiMetPlot_15_FD_92760 | JGI IMG/M metagenome (GOLD analysis project Ga0126376, IMG submission 92760) | Tropical forest soil microbial communities from Panama - MetaG Plot_15 | ecosystem: Environmental > Terrestrial > Soil > Tropical forest > Bulk soil | place: Panama | collected 2016-02-17
AATGTATTACGGCAACACCTTCCAGAACATCCCATTGTTCATGGAGCAGCAGAGCAACGACACCATCTTTCAGACGGCGTTCTCAATCAGCGGCAGCGACGAGGTGCCAGGTACGGGTATCCCGTTGAGCAGTTGGCGCTACGGTGTGGACCCGATGCCAACAATTCCCGCGGCTTCACACGACTTAGCTGGTGGCGCCACAGGCCGCCTTATGGACCCGAAATATCGCAACCCGGTCACTCAAGAGTGGAATGCCGGGTATGCTTGGTCGCTGACACCAAAATCAGTAATCGAAGCGGAATACGTTCACGTGCTCAGCTTGCATGAGAACAAGACCATCAATCTCGATCCGAAAACTCCGATTGATCCTACGAACATAACGACTCGCAGCCTGACAGAAGACGCCACGGGAGCACCGGTTTGTTCGGCAGCATCGTGCGGTTTCTACCGGCCGTTCGATGCCGCATTCAAGGCAGCCGGCGTGCCGGTATTGGGCAGCGTGCGCAACGAGGAATCGATCGGTCGTTCCCGCTACGATGGGTTGAACATCAGCTATCGCCAGCGCGGATTCCATAAAGTCGACTTGATCGCCAATTACACACTATCCCGTGCGGTTGGCTATGACCAAGACGGCGGTTCGTTCCGCTACTATCCTCGCGACCCGCGGAACCCGTTTTCGCCATTTGAATTCGGACCCTCGTTCAACGATGAGAGGCATCACGTTACCATTGCGGGCACCGTAAACCTGCCTTGGGGAATGTCGTTTTCACCGATCCTGCAGGCCGGTTCGGCGCGGCCCTATCTTGTGACCTCGTCTTTCAACGAGCTCAATCTGAGTGGCGGCAGCTCGGCCGGAGCGGTTATCGTTCCGAACAGCGATCCGACGAATTTCACCGCAATGGCGGGGACAAGCGGCGCTGCCAAATTGGCCGCGGTGCAGTGCTACTATTCCAATAATTGCCACATTGTCCCGTACAACTCTTTGCGTGGCGACCCGTACGTTAATGTGGACGCCCGCCTGGCCAAAGACATCAAACTTGGCGAAGGGCGCAAACTGCAACTAGCCTTTCAAGGCTTCAACCTCTTTAATCATGCCAATTACGGCAACAACTTCGATAACGTAGTCCAAGACGCTACATTCGGCAAAGCGATCGGGTTCATTAATCCTACGAGCAGCGTGCTGCCCCGCGCGTTCACCGCCGAGTTCGGAGCGCGCTTCACGTTCTAGGCGAAGCGAAAGCAGATTCAGAAAAAAAAGGCCGGCGCAGTTCGCGCCGGCCTTTTTTGTTTTTGATAGAGAGGAGGTCCGGCGGCGCAAAGACGTACTATACTGCCGGTCAGGAGAATAGATGCGCAGCAAAGTGCAAAGCGGACCAAGGCCCGAGACGGAGTTTTTGAAGATGCTCGGCGAACGTGTGAGGGCCGAGCGTACGCGGCGAGAGATGACGCGGAAGGAGCTGGCGAAGGCCGCTTATGTTTCGGAGCGATTCCTGGCGCAGATTGAGACGGGGCACGGCAATATCTCCATTATTCGACTGCGACGGATCGCGCACGCGCTGGGAATGGGTGTGGAACGGCTAACGCAAGAGAAGAATGGCGATGTGCCGGAGATGGCTGGATTGATCGGCTTACTGGAAAAACTGGAGCCGGACGAGCAGCGGCGAGCGCAGGCACTGCTCGTCGAGAAATTCGGCACGCGAAATGAGGAAGAGCGGCGCGGGCGGATCGCTTTGGTCGGAATGCGCGGGGCAGGGAAGTCGACTCTCGGCGCATTGTTGGCGGAGCGAATGGGGGCGCCGTTTATCGAGTTGGATAGAAAGGTTGAGCAGGAAAGCGGTACAAAACTGAGCACGATCTTTGACTTGTACGGGCCAGCGGGATTTCATCGGTTGGAGCGGGACGCGCTCGAGCGCGTCCTGGAGACGCAGGAGAGATTCGTGCTAGCAACCGGCGGAAGCATCGTAAACGAGCCGGCGACGTTTGGGAGGTTGCGAAGCGCGTGCTTTACTGTGTGGCTAAAAGCGAAGCCGGACGAGCATATGCAGCGCGTGATCGCGCAAGGGGACAAGCGGCCAATGGCGGGAAGCCAGTGGGCGATGGCGGACTTGCGTAGAATTTTGGTGGGACGCGAGCCGCTTTACGGACAGGCTGACGCGACCGTGAATACAAGCGGGAAGAGCGTGCGGCAGGCGATGGCCGAGCTGGTCGCAGCGGTCGAGGCCGGCTGAAGCCGTCGATTGCGCTACATGCAGTATAGTGCGTAGTGATGTAAATCACAGGATATATAGTACACTTAGGGGACGGCAGATTTCCGAAGGGGAATTCGGCAAAATGGCAGAGGTAATGGAAAAGCAGTTGGTGTTGTTTGATGCGGCGCCGGAGACGTACCGGCATTGGAAGCTGCAGGTTGACGGGCGCGTGGCGACGCTGCGGATGGACGTGAACGAAGAAGCGGGGCTGCGGCCCGGATATAGGCTGAAATTGAATTCCTACGACCTGGGCGTGGACATCGAACTGCACGACGCACTACAGCGAATTCGATTCGAGCATCCGGAAGTCGCTTGTGTGGTCATTTCGAGCGCGAAGGAAAGGATGTTTTGCGCGGGCGCGAACATTTACATGTTGGGACTGTCGTCGCATGGATGGAAAGTGAATTTTTGCAAGTTCACGAATGAGACGCGGAATGGGATGGAAGATTCGAGCCGGAACGATGGACTTAAGTTTTTGGCTGCGCTGAATGGAACCACGGCGGGCGGCGGGTACGAATTGGCGCTGGCGTGCGACGAAATTTTGCTGGTGGATGACCGCTCGAGCGCGGTGAGCCTGCCCGAGACACCGCTTTTGGGCGTTCTGCCAGGAACGGGCGGGCTTACACGAGTTGTGGATAAACGAAAAGTACGGCGAGATTTGGCAGATTTGTTTTGCACCAATGCAGATGGAGTGAAAGGCGAGCGCGCGAAGCAGTGGGGGCTCGTGGATGAGATCGCCGTGCCGGCGAAGTTCGCGGCCTTGGTGGCGGAACGTGCGCAAAAGTTGGCGGAGTGTTCGAGTCGCAAGGGTGACGCAAGAGGGATTCGCCTGAATCCACTGAAGCGAAAGATGGATGATGGCGGATATCACTACGAGCATGTAGATGTTGTGTTCGATCGCGGGATGCGGACGGCGATGGTAAAGGTGAAGGGACCGCGTGGACTGCAGCCGAAGACACTTGAGGAAGTTTTTGCGCTTGGTGATGCCTGGTGGCCGCTGGAAATGGCGCGGGAATTGGACGACGCGATTTTAATGTTGCGGACAAATGAGCCGGAACTTGGGTTGATTTTGTTCAAAACGGAAGGCGAAGTTGCAGCGGTACTGGCGAACGATGAGGTGATGTTGAAGTACCGCGGCGATTGGTTCGTGCGCGAAACGGCTGGAATGCTGCGGAGGACGTTTGCGCGGCTGGATGTGAGTTCGCGCAGTCTGTTTGCGATGATCGAGCCGAGATCGTGTTTTGCAGGGACGCTGTTCGAATTGGCGCTGGCAGCGGATCGAACTTACATGTTGGCCGCCGCGGAAGACGAGGGGATGCTGCCGAACATCGCTCTTTCGGAGATGAATTTTGATTTTTTGCCGATGGTAAACGGCGAAGGTCGTTTGGAAGCGCGATTCCATAATGACGGTTCCAAGTTAGATGAGCTGAAGAAGCTGATTGGGAAACCGCTGGCCGCAGACGAGGCCATGGAAGCTGGGTTGGTGACTGTCGCGCCGGACGATCTGGATTGGGAAGACGAAATTCGCATGGCGATCGAAGAGAGAACGAGTCTTTCGCCGGATGCGCTAACGGGAATGGAGGCAAGTTTACGATTCCCGGGTCATGAGAATCTACTGACGAAAATATTTGGACGACTTTCAGCGTGGCAGAACTGGGTGTTCATCCGTCCGAACGCAACGGGCGAGCAAGGGGCGCTGAAAGTTTTTGGAAAAGGATCCAAAGCGAAATTTGATTGGGAGCGGGTGTAATCGTGGAATCGAATTATCAAGACAGGATTCCGAACAACGTGGATTTGGGGTCGAACCGGACGCTGCAGCGCGCGCTGGAGCACTGGCAGCCGGAATTCTTGAATTGGTGGCATGGATTGGGGCCGAGCGACTTCAACGCGGCGGAAGTCTATTTGCGGACCGCGATTTCGGTGGATACGAAGGGCTGGGCGACGTTTGATTATGTGAAGATGCCGGAGTATCGCTGGGGGATTTTTCTGGCGGAACCGGGACCGGACCGGCGCATCGGATTTGGCGACAACTGTGGACAGCCCGTGTGGCAACAAGTTCCGGGCGAACACCGTTCGACGCTGCGGCGATTGATTGTTACGCAAGGTGATACGGAGCCGGCTTCCGTAGAGCAACAACGATTGCTGGGGCACACGGCGCCATCGCTTTATGATTTGCGGAATTTGTTTCAGGTGAACGTGGAAGAGGGGCGGCATTTATGGGCCATGGTGTATTTGTTGCACGCGTACTTTGGCCGCGACGGGCGTGAGGAAGCGGAAGAGCTGCTCGAGCGACACTCCGGCGATGCGGACAAGCCGCGAATCTTGAGTACGTTTAACGAACCGATCAACGACTGGCTGAGTTTTTACATGTTTACGTACTTCACCGACCGCGACGGAAAGTTCCAGCTAAAGTCGCTCGCGGAGTCGAGCTTCGATCCATTGTCGCGGACGTGCCGGTTCATGTTGACAGAAGAAGCGCACCACATGTTCGTGGGCGATACAGGAATTGGGCGGGTGATCAAGCGGACGATTGAAGTAATGACGGAACTTGGCACCGATGATCCGACAGCGGTACGGAAGGCAGGCGCGGTGGACCTGCCGACCGTGCAGAAATATCTGAACTTTTGGTTCAGCTCATCGCTGGATCTGTTTGGCGGAGATTCTTCCTCTAATGCCGCATCCTATTTTGCGAATGGATTGAAAGGCCGGCCCGATGAAGAACGCTACGAAGACCACGTGGCGACGGAGCAGAGTTTTGGCTTGGATCTGCCCGATGGAAAGGGCGGCGTGCGGCAAGAAGAGATTCCGATGCGGAATGCAATGAATGAAGTCGTACGCGAATCGTATGTGCGAGACTGCGAAAAGGGATTGGTGCGCTGGAATAAGTTGCTGGAAGACGCAGGTTATCCGCTTCGGATGACGCTGCCGAGCACTCGGTTTCGGCGGACAGTGGGAAGCTGGGCAAATGTTCCGACGGACACGACCGGGAAACCGATCAGCGCCGAGGAATTTGCGGCACACGAATCGGAATGGCTGCCGACGGAAGGCGATCGTGCATACGTGCGGAGCCTGATGCGCGGCGTTTTTGAGCGCGGGAAGATGGCGGGCTGGATTGCGCCGCCGGAACGCGGGATTAATACCAAGCCGACAGATTTCGAATACGTGATGCTGCACTAGCAAGCTTGGCGTCGTCCATTACGAATCGAAAAGCGGATGGCTAAGGCTTGCCTCGATTTTGGCAGGCAGGCGAAAGACGCCCTCGGATTGACACTTTCCTTGTGATAAGTTCTCCCGCCATGAAATCTACAAAAGCACTGAAACGGTTCGTCGCTGCAGTTGTCTTTGCGTGCGGGTGTTCCGGCACGGTTTCCGCGCAAGCGAAATGGGTGGCGACATGGGCGGCGTCACCAGAAGCGGATGCCGACGAAGCTGCGTTCGAGGCTGATGAGCTGCGTTTCGGAACCCTTCGGCAGATTGTGCATTTGTCGTTGGGGGGAACGCGTTTGCGAGTGCGTTTATCTAATCGCTATGGGGAAGGGCCGTTGCATGTGCTGGCCGTGCATCTAGCGAAGGGAGCTGCAGCTGGTTCGTCGAAAATCGTGTCCGGCACGGACAAGGCTGTGCTGTTCTCCGGAAAGGCGGAGGTGATCGTTCCACAAGGAGCCGACTATTTCTCCGATCCTATTGATTTCAGGGTGCCGGCGCTTTCGGATCTGGCAATTACGCTACGCGTGGGTCCGGCTTTCAAGAAATTGACGGGGCACCCGGGATCGCGCGCAACATCATTTCTAGCGACCGGAGATGCGTTGTCGGCGGACGAACTTTCCGATGCGAAGAAAATTACCCGCTGGTACTTCATCGCGGGGGTGGACGTGGAAGCGTCGGCGAATGCGTTCGCGATTGTGGCCCTCGGCGATTCGATTACAGATGGGCATGGTGCGACGACAGACGGAAATGACCGCTGGCCGGACGTGTTTGCCAAGCGGCTGCAAGCGAATGTCGCGACAAATAAGATCGGCGTAGTGAATCAGGGAATCGGCGGAAACCGGCTCTTGCTCGACGGAATCGCGGCGAATGCGCTGGCGCGCTTCGATCGTGATGTTTTGACCCAGCCGGGAGCGAAGTGCGTGATCGTGATGGAAGGGATCAACGATCTGGGAATGTTGACGCACGAAAAGGAAGTGACGGACGAGGAACACAGTAGAGAAGTGCAGCGCATCGAGGGTGCATACGAACAAATGATTGCGCGGGCGCACGCGCAGGGAATCAAAGTCATTGGAGGGACGCTTACCCCGTATGTGGGATCGGCCTTCTATCATCCGAACGAAAAGAATGAATCGGACCGGCAAGCGGTGAACGACTGGATTCGAAAGCATTTTGACGCAGTGATTGACTTCGACAAGGTTGTGCGCAATCCGGAGCATCCGGAGAAGTTAAAGGCGGAGTTCGATTGCGGGGATCATTTGCACCCGTCACCGGCTGGATTCGCGGCGATGGCCGAGGTGATTCCTTTGTCGCTGTTCGCGAACTAGCGCGGAGGCGTGTGCACTATTTCGGCGTAGTCAAACGCAGCGTGGTCGTCTTTAGCGGGAATTCCTTCGATTCGAATCTCATCGCCGTGGTTGATGTGAACTTCCGGAGTGCGATGGCGCGTCGACGAGTCGCCGCCGATCTTTGTGGCGGGGAGTTGCAGATTCGCGGTCCATTCGTCTACGAGCTTTCCCGCGACGAACATGCGATATTTTGATTCGCCGTTTCTTGTGTCGAAGTATTGGACCGCAAGTCGGTATCCACCGGATGGCCATTTCCACTCGAACTCCGTCGAGCAAACTTGTGCGGAAACACATTCGATCGCTTTGCCGCCGGAGGCGTTTTCCCGAGGCGTGATGTCCATAGGAGCGTAGCCGGTGAGCTTCATTGATTCGGCTTCGATGCGATCAGGGTGATGGCCCACTCGGCCCTCCTTGTCGGGGATTCCGGTGAGACGGAAAAAATAATCGCAGATTGCATCGCGCCAAACGATTGCGTGGCCGGATTGGTATTCGAGACGAGTGAGCGTTGCGGAGTAGCGCTCATTGTCGATGCGGCCTTTGAGGGTTTGCCACTGCTTGACATAGGCCGCTGCGCGTTCCACTCCTTCGTAATGCGAATCGTAAATGTATTGAATGACGGTTTTGCCGGAGCGCAGAACGTGCGCGTAGGGAATGTGATGAAAGAAGAGAAGGAGGTCTTCGGGAGTGGTTTCGTTCGATTCGTAGACGCCCGCGACTTGCGGCGGATATTGCGCGACGTAGGCAGTGCCGGTCGCGACCGTGCGGTCCATGCCGACGCCGTCGTGGTCAGCACGATGCCATTGACCCCAGCCGTTTTCCTCGGACGATTCGATTCCGGGACCGTAATGACTGCCGAGGATGTCGGTGAGCGTCTGCATGCCGAGTGGGCCGGTGTAGAGCTCATAAGTGCGCCACGAAGAAAGCAACATCGACGAAATCGTGTGGACCACTCTCGGATCCCGGCTGAAGGTAAGCTCGGTCCATTCGTTAACTATTTGCTCTGAACTTAGATTCGGATTCCATGCGAGGCGCGCGTAGCCGTATAAATTTGCCATCGCGAGCGGGTGACCGAGCCAATTGTCATTGAGGCCGACATTGACGACGGCGACGAAACCCCCAGTCGCGCGATGAAATGTTTTCCCCGCGACAAGATCTTTGACTGGAGAACTCTCGCCGTTTGCACGCAGGTCGAAATCCAACACTTCTTTCCACATCGGGATTAGAAAGCATAGATGTCGCTGCTGGCCGGTGTATTCCTGTGTGACCTGGAGTTCGACGGCTTCGTTCGTTTTTTCGAGGCCGCCGAAGAGAGGAGAAACGGGTTCGCGGACCTGGAAGTCGATCGGGCCGTGCTTCATCTGGATGATGACGTTGTCTTCGAACTGGCCATCGAGTGGGTGGAAATTGTCGTAAGCGGCTTTGGCACGGTCGTTTTTCGGATCGCGCCAATCGAGATGGTGGTCGTAAACAAAGGCGCGATAGAAGACTAAACCCTGGTGCGGTTTGAGCGCACGAGCGATGACGTTGGCGGCGTCGGCAGGAGTGCGGCCATAGAACGAAGGGCCGAGCTGGCCTTCGGAGTCGGCTTTAACGACGAAACCACCTAAGTCGGGGATCACCGCGTAAAGGGCGTCAACTTTTTTTCGCCACCATTCGTCCACACGAGGATCAAGAGGATCGAAGGTATCGAGGCCACCGATCGTTTTAGGACTACTTACGCTGACGGAGATGGAGAGCTGGATTCCCCATGGTCGAAAGATGTTCGCGACGCGGACAAGTTGTGGGAGGTAATCATCGTTGAGAAGATGCGGGTCCGCATTGACGTTGTTGATGGTACAGCCATTGATTCCGATAGACGCAAGGATGCGGGCATAAGCGGAAACGCGGAAGAGGTCGGCGCGAACGCTGCCGTTCTCGAAAAAAATCGAACGGCCCGCATAGCCACGTTCGATGGAGCCGTCAAGATTGTCCCACTGATCGACCCAGCGGATCGGAGCGTAGGGCTGCTGGACTTCGTTCAAGTGCGCAAGAGATTCGCCGCGAGCGATTTTGCTGAGAAGAGCGAAGACGCCGTAAAGCACGCCGCGATCGCAGGCGGCTGCGATGATGAGTGAATTTTTACCTTTGAAGCGAGCAATGGCGAGCCAGTAGCCGTCGCTCTTCAGCGAGTTTGGCAGATGCAAGTCGGGGGCCGATCGTCGGAGCGCCGTGGTGGTCGCCAAAATGATTGCAGGTTGGTTCGAGAGAGAACTTGCAGTAGAGAGCGTTTTGCCGAGCGCGGCTTGGGTGCCGCGCACAAGTTCGTCTCGGGCCGAAGCAAGAAGTTCCGATTCATCCAGTACAACAATGGTCGAGGGCAAATCGCCGTACCGTTTTGCGGTTTGCGGATCGAGGCGCGCGTAACGCAGCCAAGCTTCGGCACCGGTTTCGCCGCGCGCCTGAAGCGTAAATGCGATTGTGCCTGCGGCTGCGAGAACAAATCCGAAGAGTCGGGCACTCCTAAATCGCGGCAAGAAGGACTCCAGCTAAGCAGAAGCTGACTTTACTTCCGACGAGGATGGGAGCGAGAGTCCTAAATAGGATTCCGCGTTCCCAAAGCAGATATTTCGAATCATCGTGCCCACAAGTTTTTCGTCGCCCGGAAGATCGCCATTTTCCATTTCGTCGCCACACAAATTGCAGAGGACGCGACGGAAATATTCGTGGCGCGGAAAGGACATAAACGACCGCGAATCTGTGACCATTCCGACGAAGCGTGAGAGGAGGCCGTTGTTGGAGAGGGCATTGAGCTGCCACTCGATGGCTTCTTTTTGATCGAGGAACCACCAGCCGCTACCGAACTGAATTTTCCCGGCCATACTGCCGTCTTGAAAATTCTGCATGGCGCTGGCGAAGACATAATTGTCGGCGGGATTCAGGTTGTAAAGAATTGTTTTTGGGAGCGCGTTCTGTTTGTCCAGCAGGTCCAGGTAGCCACAAAGAGACGAAGCTTGCGCCCAGTCGCCCGTGGAATCAAAGCCAGCGTCGGGGCCAATCGTTTGCAGGCCGCGCGATTTCGTGTTGCGTAGCGCGCCGAGGTGAAGCTGTTTAGCCCAGCCGTTTTCGGCATCGAGGCGGCTGAAGAAAACCATCAGGAACGATGCGAACTCCTCTTGATCATCTTGCGGTACTGCTTTGCCACAGAGAGCGAGATCGTAAATGACGGCGGCTTTGGATTCATTGCAGGGATTGGCGTAGCAGCGGTTTAGGCCGTGATCGGAAAGGCGACAACCGGCTGCGTGGAAGACACCATGCCGATTCTTTAGAGCATCAAGGAAGTTCTTGAATGTGGAAAGGTCGTCGTTTGTAGTAGAGCGAAGGCGATCGAGCCATGACAGGAAGATTTGCGGGTCGTCAACGCGAAGGGCGTTGTCCGGGCGAAAAGTTGGATAAACACGGAAGCCGAGAGATTGCGAGTTGATCTGTTTATGGGCGGCGAGGTCGTCGCAGGGGTCGTCGGAGGTGCAAGCAGCTCGCACCCGGAAGTTTTGAAGGATGCTTTGGGTTGAGAGCGAATCGGTTTGAAGCAGCGAATTCGCGCGGTCCCAGGCGGATTTTGCGTTCCGCTCATTCAACAGTTCCGACATGGCGAAGTAGCGTTTCAGTTCGAGATGGCTCCAATGATAAAGCGGGTTGCGCAACGTATACGGGACGGTCTGCGCCCAGGCGAGAAACTTTTCATAAGGCGCGGCGTCACCGGTACAAAAGCGTTCGGCGATGCCGTTGGCGCGCATGGCGCGCCATTTGTAGTGGTCGCCAGAAAGCCAGATTTCAAATAGGTTGGCGAACTTGCGGTTTGCCGCGATGTCGGCCGCAGAGAGATGCGAATGGTAGTCGAGGATTGGTTCGCCTTCCGCGTAGTCATGATAGAGCTTCCGCGCGGCGTTTGAATGCAGCAGGAAATCGTCGTGGATGAAATCCATTACGGTTTTTCGTTACCCCGGTACCAACAAATTCAAGGAACTATGATAGCCGAAGTGAATCGGCCGGAACGTTGGGGCGCGCTTGAGTTACTATCGAGCGCCCGTGAGAATATCTATAGTCAACTGGTCCAGCCGCTCGTACGGTAGCCGTTTTTTCATTATGGCATCTTTGTCGAAGACGTGACCGAGAAGCGTTTCGGCGTTGCCCTTGGAATATTTGTTGGTTTTCGGCAGATCCTTCGGGCCGGAATTGATCTCCTTCAGAATGCTCTGAATTTCCTTGTCTGCGTTCCAGCGTTCCGCCTTTTCTTTCATGATCAAGTAAGTGCGCATGCAGCCACGCGCAAAATCTTTTACGCCTTCGTAGTCTTCGGTGCGATAAGCGTGCGCGTCGAAATGACGCGGGCCCTCATAACCGACGTCTTCCAAAAACTTTACGAGAAAGAAGGCGGACTTTGGATTGGACGAGCCAAAGCGATAATCCTGATCGTAGCGGCCAGGCGCTTGATCGTTGAGATCGATGTGAAAGAGTTTGCCGGCTTCCCAGGCTTGCGCGACGCCGTGCATGAAGTTCAGTCCGGCCATTTGTTCGTGCGCGACTTCTGGATTGACGCCCACCATTTCTGGATGATCGAGCGTAGGAATGAAGCCGAGATAGTGTCCGGTCGTAGCCATGTAGATATCGCCGCGCGGCTCGTTCGGTTTTGATTCGAGGGCGAAGCGATACCTATAACCCCGGTCGCTGTTGTATGTGCAAAGAAAATTCACGGCCTCGCGGAGGCGCTTGACGGCCTCGTCAGCGCGCCGGCAGGAATCGGTTTCCACGCCTTCGCGGCCGCCCCAGAGCACAAAAATCTTCGCACCGAGTTCCGCACCGAGGTCCATCGCCCGCATCGTTTTTTGGAGTGCGTACGCGCGAACTTCAGGATCGTTCGCGGTGAAGGCGCCATCGCGAAATACCGGATGAAAGAAGAGAGAGACAGTAGCCATGGGAACGACGATGCCGGCATCTTTACAGGCCTTTTTGAAGTCACGAACGATGATGTCGCGCTCCGTCGCCTTCGCGTCCATGGGAACAAGATCGTTGTCGTGAAGGTTGACGCCCCAGGCGCCAACTTCGCCGAGCATACCGGCGAGGTCATTGGGAGACTGAGGCGGGCGGACAAAATCACCGAAGGGATCGCGCCCGCGGTTGCCAACGGTCCAAAGCCCGAAGGTGAATTTGTGCTCGGGTTTGGGTTGAAACTGGGCGGGGCTCATGAAGGTCTCCGGGGTCGAGAATTGAAAAAGAAAATGAATGAAGGCAACGGCATCGATTTGAGAACGCAAAAATCTTTACCGTTAACGTTAACGGACGTGTATAGTACCACGCGCTAGTGCGAAAGCAAGGGCGATCATTAGAAGGAGGCGGCGTGAGCGTGAGCAGGGCAAGAGGGAACAAGTGGATTCGAAGGGCGGTCCCGGTGTTGCTTACGGCATTGTTTGTTTTGGGAATCGCGGCTGCGAGTTCGGCGCAAGGCGTTCCGCCATACAAGAACCCGAAGTTCTCCCTGGAGGAGCGCGTAGCAGATTTGTTGGCGCGGATGACGCTCGAAGAGAAGCTCGCGCAGATTGATAGCGCCTGGGAAAACGCGGGATTCGTGATTCCCAGCCAGCCATACTTCGTCGACAAAAATGGGAATTTCTTGCCAGAACAAGCAAGGATCTCGCTGAAGAACGGACTGGGACAGGTCTCTCGGCCAAGCGAAACCCCGGGTGGCAATGGCGGCCCGCGCGAAATGGCGGAACTGACGAACGCAATTCAAAAATGGATGAAGGAAAACACGCGGCTCGGAATTCCGGCGATGTTTCATGAGGAATGCCTGCATGGCCACGCCGCGCCGAAAGGAACGTCCTTCCCGGCGGCGATTGGACTGGCTTCGACTTGGGACCCGGCGCTGATTCGCGACGTCTTCACTTCGGTTGCGTCGGAAGTGCGAGCGCGCGGTGCACAGGAGTGTCTTGCGCCGGTGCTGGACTTGGCACGCGACCCGCGCTGGGGGCGCACGGAAGAGACATTCGGCGAAGATCCGTATCTCGTGACGAAGATCGGGCTCGCGGCGATTCACGGATTTCAGGGAGATGGATCGCAGATTGACAAGTCGCACGTCATGGCGACAGCGAAGCATTTTGCCGTTCACGGGCAGCCTGAGGGTGGCACGAATGTCAGCACCGGAAATTATTCGGAGCGCGTAGTGCGGGAGTACTTTTTGAAGCCGTTTGAAGCGGCGGTGAAAGAAGGCCACGTGCAGACGTTGATGGCGTCTTACAACGAGATTGACGGAATTCCATCGCATAGCAACAAGCATTTGCTCGACGACATCTTACGCCATGAATGGGGATTCGATGGTTTGGTGGTGTCTGACTATTTCGGAATCGATGAACTGATCCGAGTGCACCACGTGGCTGCTTCAGCCGACGCCGCGGCGAAAATGTCCCTGGAGGCGGGCGTCGACATCGAACTGCCATTCACCTCGGCTTACCCGACGCTGCTGGAACAAGTAGAACAAGGAAAGGTTTCGATCGCGCTGATCGACCGCGCAGCGGCACGGGTGCTGCGGGCGAAATTTATTGCTG
>Ga0126376_10001298_pt1 | contig 13378 bp, 13 predicted proteins | sample PanSoiMetPlot_15_FD_92760 | JGI IMG/M metagenome (GOLD analysis project Ga0126376, IMG submission 92760) | Tropical forest soil microbial communities from Panama - MetaG Plot_15 | ecosystem: Environmental > Terrestrial > Soil > Tropical forest > Bulk soil | place: Panama | collected 2016-02-17
AGGCGAATGCCGACGCCGAGAAACAGACCAGAGAGGAAATCGTTGACCCGGATGGCGAGGGCCATGATGTCGTCAATCTCCTGGGGCGTTGCCCAGCCGAAAGCGGTGACATGCTCCTCCGACACCATCGGATCGCCGAGTGCGTCGTTCTTGTAATAGAATTCGATGATCGAGCGCGGCAACTGCGTTCCCTCCTCGATGCCGAGCCGCTGCGACAACGAGCCGGCGGCGACGTTGCGCACGACGACTTCGAGGGGAATGATCTCCACCTCCCGAATGAGCTGCTCACGCATGTTCAGGCGGCGGATGAAATGCGTGGGCACGCCGATGTCGTTGAGGTGCTGGAACACGTATTCAGAGATACGGTTGTTCAGAACGCCCTTTCCTTCAATCACCTGATGCTTTTTCGCATTGAAGGCGGTGGCATCGTCCTTGAAGTGTTGAATCAACGTTCCCGGCTCTGGTCCTTCATAAAGAACCTTCGCCTTGCCTTCGTAAATACGGCGACGTCGGCTCATTGGAGTGTACCGTGGCTTGAGGAAATCCATGATGTGCCGTGGCTCCGTTTCCTGTTCGAGGTTCCGCGGCGGCGGATGATCGGGTGCAGCGCTACTCAATCAACCGTGCGCTCAACTTCCGCACCTGCAAGCTAGCGCACTCGCGTCTAGAGTACAATTGACATAACCTCGCCGTTGCGTTCCCGCAACGGCGATCTTTTGAATTCAAAGGAGTTGTCTTGACGGACGCGTGTCATTATGCAAGGCGACGATCAGTGCGGATTTCGAATTGGCAACACAAACGGGGCGACATATGAGCACCTTCGACAAGCGCGAGGAAGGTTTCGAGAGTAAATTCGCGCATGATGAGGAACTTCGGTTCAAGGCTCGTGCGCGCCGCAACAAGCTGGTTGGCCTGTGGGCCGCTGAGAAGCTCGGAATGGCCGGCGCAGCCGCCGAGGCTTACGCCGCAAATATCGTCATCGCCGATCTCGACAAGCCGAACAGCGACAGTGTGTTCACCGCGGTACGCAAGGACTTCGACGAGAAAGGCGTGACGCAATCCGACCATCAGATTCGCCGGACCATGGATGAGGCAATGGAGAAGGCGATCGCGGAAATCCAGAGCGGGCGATAAGCCGCTGGGTCGAGCTGGACCCTCGCGCCCATGTGACGCCCATCGACGAGAAGTTAGCTGACGCGCGACATATGCCCGCGGGGCGCTGTAGACTTCAGGTGCCGGGGCAGTTGTACGTTGCGGGCGCTGAATCCAGTTCTGGCAATCGGCCAAGCCGCTACCGTGAGTCGGATTGACTGAGAAGTTTGGCAAGTGCCGTCCGAAGTGGCGCGTGACATATCGGTTGAGGCGATCCGCCGCCGCATGTGACGAAATCGCCGACCTGCGGGCGCAGGTCCACGTTGCCGATCCATCCGAGAACGATGCGCGGCCCCAGCAGAAGGCGGCTGTCGGCCACTCTCACGTTGCGGCGGTACGCATCGGCTCGGCTTCAGTTCGCAGCGAAGCGTGCGCAGCCTCGCAGCGCCAATCGAGTGCCTCTTTCCGGCTATCCGTGAATGTCCCCTCGAAGGGGATGACAGCAAGATCGACCTCGCGTGCGAGCCGATTGCACTGTGCAAGCCTCTAACGTCGCAAGGCTGCCAAGGAAGGGGTAACATGCCCATCAGATCCTGATCCCGCTTCGCGATCTTCTCCCCAAGATCGCGACAGCCGGACAGCCTTAACGGTTGGACGTTGCACTTGTGAGTTTCGCTGTCTTGATCTCAACCTTCTAGGCGACCCCGGACAAGACCTGACCATCAGCTCAAGAAGGTGCGCTGACGAACCGGAAACCTGCTCCCGCGGTCGTCGCCTGCCACCACGTCGGCTCCTCAACTCGACGATAGAATCCAGAATTCAAATTGCATCTAATCTAGGCGCGCCTTGAAAAAACTGACGATGGCTGTAAAGCACCGATGTCGGAAATGGAACATCCGATTACACGCTTAACGATCAGGAACGATTTCTCCATTCAGGAATTGTAACGGCAACCGGCCGCCATCCCCTCCCCCGCGCGCGTGGCCGGCCCAGCCGAGGCGCAACTGGCCCTTTGTCAGTTGCGCCTCATTTTTTCTTTCGCGCGGTTGGAGGTGGTTGGAAAGGTAATAAGCACAACTAGGGAGGGCTTTAAGAGATGGTAATGGTAATTGGCGAGGGGCCGAACCGGGTGAACAGTCCTCGGCAAAAAAGCAAGTTCCCGACGGTTTGCAGCCGTCAACCCATCGCGCGCTTTCTGCGCTGGACCGCGTTGCGTTCAAAGAACAGCGCCTGGCTGACCAGCGCGGATACCGTGGATTGCTGGTACGGCTTGGAAACAAGAAACGCTGGTTCCGGCCGCTCGCCGGTGAGGAAGCGCTCCGGGTAGGCGGTAATGAAGATCACCGGAACCTCGAACGTGGTGAGGAGGTCGTTGACAGCTTCCAATCCCGAGCTCCCGTCGGCAAGCTGAATATCTGCGAGGATGAGGCCGGGGCGCTTCTTTCTGGACAGCGTGATTGCCTCTGCCCGCGTTCGCGCAATCCCGATGGTGCGGTGGCCGAGGCCCTCGACGATGTTTTCGAGATCGAGCGCTATTAGAGCCTCATCCTCAATGATCAGTATATCCGTGGCAATCTGGGCCGCGAGTTCACGCCCGGATTGCTCCACGAGCTCCTTAAATGTCTGCCGATCGACATTGAGAATCGTGGCGGCTTGTTCCTCGGAGAAGGCTTCGAGCGACACCAACAAAAAGGCCTGCCGCGGCATTGCCGTGATTTGAGCGAGTCGACGGTCCGCCGGTGTCAAATCGACGACCTGCTCAGCGCTGCCACCTAACCTGATTGAGTTCCATATCTTAGAGAATGCCTTGAATAACTCAACCTTTGATTGAGACATCTCGCTAACAAGCTGCGGTTCCCGCACCAATGCTTCAATTGTCGCAGTGACATAGGAATCGCCTAGAGCCTGGTTTCCGGTTAAGGCGCGAGCATATCGGCGCAAATATGGCACATGCTGAGCGATAGTTTGAGATTTCGACACTGCTTCGGACACTGTTTGGTTCTCCCCGTTCAACGGCGCGGCGCTACCTCCCTTAAGTACTGGCTGCGAAAAAAGTTCCGGGACGCGGAACCGATTTATGTCACGCACGTTGGTTAGTATTTTCCAGGAATGCGAATGCACAGGAACATACGCCGCGGGCGCGAGGAAGACGATGAACACAGACAACCCATCTCCACGAATAAGAACCATGTACGTGCAAAGATCTGAAAAAAATCCTGTGGTTAAGCTCGGCCCCGATATCAAGGCAAAGATTGGGATGCAGTTGCGACAGATCTACGGCGAGATTGTCGACCAGGGAGTGCCCGACCGCTTCGTTGAACTGCTTAAGCGTCTTGATGACGCGAATTGCGAGGGCAGGTAATGGGTCTGCGGAAAAATGTACGGGAAGCGATGCTGGAGGCGGTCCCCAGCTTGCGCGCGTTCGCGATCTCGTTGTGCGGAAATGTCGACCGTGCTGATGATTTAGTGCAGGAAGCACTGCTGCGGGCGTGGGCCAACATGGGTTCTTTTCAACCGGGCACTAACATGTCCGCGTGGCTGTTTACCATATTGCGTAATCTGTTCCGCTCGGAATATCGCAAGCGTCGGCGCGAGGTTGAGGACGTCGACGGTTCCTATGCCGAATCGCTCACGTCGCTGCCTGAGCAGAATAGCCGCCTTGAGATCGTCGAGTTTCGCAACGCGCTCAAACTGCTGCCGTCCGAACAACGTGAATCGTTAATTCTAGTGGGCGCATCCGGGTTTTCCTACGAGGAGGCCGCTCAAATCTGCGGATGCGCCGTCGGTACCATCAAGAGCCGGGTTAATCGCGCAAGAAGCAGGCTTGCTGAGATTCTGTCGATCGATAGCGCCAGCGATTTCGGTCCCGATCGGGAAACTCGCGCGGTCGCAAATTCGGACATCGTCCGCAACGATCGGTCTTGATCGCCAAGTAGACCGATTTTGGCGAAACTCATCAGGCGAGGAGTCGCCACATAAATTGGCTTGGCATTCCGGCCGCCACCGCAGGTGGCGACCCTTCGTCCCGCTTGCGGCCGGCCACGGATTGGGGGCTCGCCGCAGAGCCCTCCATCGGCCCCGGCCGGAGACCGGCCCCAGGCGGCCCCACACACAGCCCTCCGACCGAATAGATTGGTCTTGCGATCAACCCGCGTAGGCGACCCGCTGCTGCGCTTCCGCCTCGGCGGGGGTTTTGGGCTGCGCGGGGAGTTGAAGCACTGTCGCCCTTTGGCCAGCCTCTACGCTCGTCAGAAGCATCACGTGGCCGTCAGGAAACTCCAGTGCATCGTGATGGGTATTCAGTATTTCCTTGTTGATTTGCCGGAAAATCGCGGTGTGTTGGCGAACCGGCTTCCGCCTCCAGCCCAGGAAGACGCGGCGGGCCACCGGCAGTCCCTCGGGAAAAGCGATTTCCGTGCCCGGTAGCAGGCACACCGCAACGCTGGGAGTGTCGAGGTCCGCAAAGCCTCGAGTCCCGGTGCGGAAATCGCGCGTAATGAGTTGATCGCCCACCGTGGCGGGCCGCGAGCTTACGTTTTGCAGGCTGTAGTCACACATATAGGGCATCCCTTTTGGCAGGTGGCCCCCTCGAAACGCGCTCAAGCCAGCGATTGTTCCCCCCTGGCCGAATGCGCACGGCCGGGTCGCGCGGGCTGATTTCGCTTCAGATTACCTTGTCGGTAGAGTCGCAACATAAGCGACATTTTGCGATCGTCTTTCAAAACGAACTTTGAAACTGATTTCTACCCCGACCGCGTGGTCGCTTATTGCCTGGGTCCATCATCCACATCGTCGAGCCGCTTGAGAATCTCAATGCAGCGATCCGGGATATCCTGGTGCATGACCTCGCTGTAGATTACGCGCAATTGCTGCCCGACTCTTTTCTTGATATCGGGTCCCAACTTAATGCTCGGATTAGCATCCAAATCTGGCATTTCTCTCATAATCTTCTGCCTGGGGTTGATCTTCTGCCTGGGGTTGGCCTCCCATAAGGCGGAGGGGAGGGGCATTGTTCTCTGCCGGGATGACGCGGTCTGTTGATTGCGTTCTCGTGGTAGCGCAAGCCTACCTTAACAACGCCAATGGCTCCTCTACAGTCCGAGATCGGACTGAGGAGCCACCAGCAGCGTCCCCGATTTTGCTTTCGGGGTCGGCGCTACGGTTCAGGGCAACGACATGAATTCTTCACTCTGTTGCCTGAGGGGTTCGCCCTCCGATTTCGGTTCCGATGTCGACGCCACAACAGGAAGTTGCAACACCGTCGCACGCTGGCCCGCCACAAGTCTCGTCAGGAGAACAATGCGCCCCGATGGGAACTCCAGCGCATCGTGATGTTCATGCGGACGGTCGGGGTTGATACGCCTAAAGCGTGCCGTATTTTCCCCCATCTTCTTGGTCGGGAAAAATCCGAGGGCGTGGTCGCATTCAACGTCGCGATCGAACACAAGCTCTGTCCCCGGGGCCAGGCAGACCGCCAGCTGCGGGTTTCCCGCCTCCGCAAATCCCCGTGTAATGGAATTGCTGAATACGGTCGACACCAGCTCGTCGCCAACCTTGGCGGGACGGCTTTCCACGTGCTCTAGACTGTAGTCGCACATCATATCGCTCCTATTGCCCATTCGCTGATCGGGAAATTCGCTTGGTGGAGGTTTCGTTCCGTGAAAGCCGCCATGTTTTGTCGTGCGGAAGGGCCGAGAATTGGCTTGAACAGCTCCACACGGCGACGCCAGTGCAGAGGAGTTGGCTCCGATCGAAGGTAAAACGATCCGGCTCAGCCAGCGCCGCGGTTCGGGCGTGAAAACGCTTCCGAGCAACCCTTATGTCGCCTGTGGAACCTCTAGGTCCTGGCTAAGTTGATGACGCATGGAGTTGGTCGAGGGCCGATCACGCTCGCGGCTGATTTCAGCGCGGAAGTAAGGAGGACAACATGACGCCCTCCGCAATTTAGCAACATTACCGAGGAGAAAAATCCGATGGATCCGATCGAGCAGGCAGCGCGGGCCTCTGAAAGGACCGCCAACGAGTTCGCTGAAGGCGCATCCCGTGTGAAAGATGCGGCTGCAAGAGCAAGTGACGAAGCAATGCGCGCGAGTGTTGAGATGATGCAACGCAACGCCGAAACCGTGCAACACACGCTTCAGTGTGGCGCGAAACTGGCGGCGCGGATGACGGAGCGCACCGCCGACCAATTCGGCCGCGCTATCGGCTTTTCGGGCGAAGGCGCTCAGACGGCTGCGCAAAAATCATCCCGCAATTTGGAGGCCATTGTCCAATCGGGCACCGTATTGACGGAGCTCACACAACGTCTGTGGGAGGAGTGGGCAGAACTGGCGCGCGCACGCATGGACCGCGGTTTTGATCGCATGGAAACATTCCTGCGGTGCCGCACTCCACAGGACTTCGCCGCGCTGCAGAGCGAGTTACTGCGCGACAACATCGAGACATTTCTCGGTTACGCGCGCAAGGCGGGAGAACACTCTGCGCGTCTCGTCGACGAAGCCAGACGGCGGTTTGAAACTGCAGCCGAGGGCCGCAGGGCCGCCTGACGGGCGCGACAGCGCGAGGTATCGCTTCGGATCCCAAGTCGTCGCCACGGCTTGTCCCGACGACGAGAGCACGGAGCGAGCGAATCGCGTGGCCGGACAACCAAGCCCGGCCGCGACCCAGGAGTGAAAGCAAGGTCACGTGGCGGATGATTGCATGCGGGTTGTCGAATCCGTCCCGACTGCGCGGTTTCACAATCCGGGTCCGGGTATGAAACAGCGTATATTCTGAAGCGGGTCGAGCCATACCATCGGACGTCCGGCTTTGTTGGGCTCGCTGATTACAGCGTCCTCCGGAACCTCCGTCCACACTCCATTGACCGGAACCCAATATCGGGAATCGCGTATGTCATATTCGGTCTCTCGTCCGTCGGCATCGGAACAGCAGAACCCCTTGCCGCTTTTAAGAGAGTCAAACCACTGTTTGAGCGGGCTGTTGGCGTATCGCCCATCGTCGCGGGCCATGGCTGCGGTGGTCAACAGAAGCAAGATAAATAGCGCAGGGCGCATATGCGACTTTCCTTTCAACCGCCCCGCGTCGCGACAACTCATGCCCCGGGTTTTGGTTCTTCCCGCCTGGGTGGCGGCCGAAGCCCTATACCTTCGGGAGAATCGCCGTGACGAGCCCGATGACTGGTGGAGGCGCGGTCCGATCAGCCCGATGTCAAGGCCCGATCCGCAAACGCTCCGATCTTAGCAATCGCCTTCCTGGCCTCGGGCAATACCGGTGCGAAAAGATGCCATCCATGCGTCATGCGCGGCCACACCTCGATCTCGACGCGGCACCCTCCTGCCCGCAGATTTTCGGCCATGCGCACCGCGTCGTCGTGTAGGATTTCGTCACTTCCCACCTGGATGAGGGTCGGCGGCAATCCCGCCGCATTGCCGTAGAGCGGGGACGCATACGGATTTCGCGGGTCGACCCCCGCGAGATAGCATTCTGCAAAAAGGCGGGCCTCTGCGGCGTTTAACATCGGATCCGATTTCGCGTTGAGCGACAGCGACGCGCCGGTCAGAGCGAGGTCGGTCCACGGCGACAGCGCAATGGCTGCCGCGGGAAGGTCGAACCCTTCATCGCGTAACCTCAACAATAACGCGAGGGCGAGGCCGCCACCGGCGGAATCGCCCATGATCGCGGTGCGTTGCGGATCTGCCATGTTGGCCAGAAGCCATCGATAGGCCGCCTGTACGTCATTGAGCGCCGCCGGGAAGGGGTGCTCCGGCGCGAGCCGGTAATCGACCGCGACAACATGTGCCCTTACGGCTGTTGCAATACGCCAGGTGAAATGACGGTAGATTGCGGGCGAACCGGTCACATACCCGCCGCCGTGAAGAAACAGCACATGGCGATCGGGCCGGGAGGCAGGTGTTGCGACAAACTCGCCAGGAACGCCACCGGCGTCGATCGCTAACACCTCGGTCCCCGCCGGAGAACTCGGAACCCACCTTGCGGCTGCGAGGATGTCTTGTCGAGCAGCAGCGACTGTCGGGTGAGGGCGACGTTTGATGAACCAGCGCAGGCCCAGGCGCACCAACTTTGAGCGCAGGCTCACCCGGGGTTTTCCCTCATCAGGCCCCTCCGTTTATCCGCTCCCCTCTCTACCGGCCCCCAGCTTTGCGGGGAGGGGAGGGAGGGGAGCGGACATCGACCGACGGGCGGGGCTGATGATGCCGACCGCGTTCGAAGCCCACTGAATCGCCGCCACCAAGCCCCAACTCAGGACCAAAGTACCGGAAAACACAATCGTCGCCTTAACAACCGCGCTCACTGCAAGTCCCAACATAACGAATTGCAGCCACACCGAAAACAGATAGTGTACGAGGTACATGCCATAGGCCTTGTCGCTCAAGGCGTCGAGCACCCTCACATGCCGATTGGCAAAGTGAATAAATACTGCCAGCATGAAGATGCAGCCGGCGGCGCAGCACAGAACGAAGCATGCCGCCTCGATGATCCGCACAAGCAGTAACGGGGGCCCATCCCCGGTCATAGCCATTCCGGCGAATGCGAGCCAAAGCGCAAACGCTGCGATAGCCGCCCCCCCTGCGGCTGTCCAATGCCGTGCCAGCCATCCGTTCGGGGCGAGAAACCCTCGCTCGATTCCGTAAGCCCCGAGGCCAACGCCGGCGAGGAAATAGACGGCATAGAGCGGCGGTCGACAGAGCTGGAACGAAAATGGTCCTACATGAAACCACGTCCACGGCGTGAATGCCAGCGCGAGCGGGACATAGGCGAGCGCGGAGACAGCAACCAAAACGATCACAAATGACACCGGGTGCAGTTCGCCGACAAAGCGGCCAAGCGCATCGCCTGATCGGCGGGCGAACCGGTATAGCGCAGCAACACCGAGGTCGAACACCAGCAACACCCACAGAAACCACGGTGGTCCGCTTGGCCAAAACGGCAATGCAAGCCAGTGCTGCCAGTACGCGGCCAGAGTCGGATCAACAGCAGTAACGCGGTAAATCGGATAATGCGCGACCGGCATCAGCAGGCCGACCGTGAGCGCGAAAGGCAGCCCCAGGCGGATGACGCGGTCAACCAGGAATGTGCGCGCGCCTTTGCGACCAAGACTAGGCCACACGAACAGCCCAGACAGGAAGAAGAGGAGAGCGATGAGATATGTATCCTGGTGCGCACAGAACACATCGAAGCCGAACCAGCGGTCGCTGTCGATGATCGGGATGCTGCGCCATCGAAAGGGCGGGTCGTCGAAACGGAACGGAGAGGTTGGCGAAGAGCCGAGATAGGCCACAAAAGAGTGGACCGCTAGCACGATGACGATTGCAAAGGTGCGCAGATTATTGACTGCAAGGCTCGGCGTGAACATCGCTCTAGATCATTTCTGGTAACGTTGGGCGCGTGACGCTTCGCCTCTCCCCGCCGGGGAGAGGTCGGAATGGGCGCTGCGGAGGCTATTGTGAGGCCGTCTCCCCCTCACCCGGATCGCGTCAGCGCGATCCGACCTGTCCCTTGCCGGGAGAGGTGAAGGGTGACGCCGCAACGTCTTTGATTCAACCATATCGAAATCTGACTCTAGGTCAGCCTTTGCTGGCGCGGGGAGGGCCCATCAGAGCCGGTTGAAACAAGACTGCGGCCGCCATTGTGCAAGTGAGCGCCAGTGCCATCAGCTTGCCCATGCTGGCCGTGCCAGGATCACTCGAGAGCCACAGGCTGCCGAAGGCCGTCGCGGTGGTCATTGCACTGAACACGACGGCGCGCGTCAGGCTCGATTGGAGCAGCGAAGTGAGGCCGGCCCGCCATGCGAGGATGTAATAGATCTTGAATGCCACCCCGATGCCGAGCAGCAGCGGCAGCGCCATGATGTTGGCGAAGTTGAGCGAAATGTCGAAAACGACGCACAGCTCCAAAGTCACCACGCCTGCGATCAAGAGCGGCACGAGCGTCAACAGTACGTCGCCGACGCGCCGCAGCGCGATCAACAGCAGCAGGGCAATCAGGCTCAACGCGAAGGCGCCGGCTTCGATAAAGGAGCGCACCACGGTGTTACCAGCCTCGAACAGCTCGACGGCGGGACCGCTTGCCTGTGGTTCTGCCGCCAATACAGCTTTCACGAAGTTGCGGACCGTCTGGCGATCATCAGGATCGCCCTTCGGCAGAACCTCAATGCGCGCGCGGCCGTCTGCGGCGATCCAATCGCGGGCAATCTCGGCCGGAATGGTTTCGCGGGAAATGCGTTCCGGCTTCAGCGACGCTCGCAGGAGGTCGAGCGTGAACCGAAGCGGCTCGGCAAAGACCCGTTCAACCCGCTCTCGATCGATCGCGCTGCCTTTCGCAAGTTTCGCCAGCAAGCCGGAAAGTCGTCGCGCGGCATCAGGCCCGGGCCCGGGCTGATCGCCGGCCGCCCGGGCAAGCGCGTCAGCAGCCCCCAGAAGAGCCCTCACGCGGTCCTGATCGTTCGGCGGGGGGATCGTTTTGCCGGAATTGAGGGCCCCGTTGAGAGCCGCACCGGCATCATTGATAAGCTTGAGTTTTGCGTACTGATCGTCGGGTATGAAGGTGCTGAGCGTCCGCACCTGTGCGACCTGCGCAAGCCCGGAGATGCGGTGCGCTGTTGCGTCTGCTGCCTGCAGATCATTTGCGACGATGTCGATAGCGTTGGCGCCGGTGGAGGGGTCCTTTCTCAGCCCATAATATGTTGCCACCGACTCGATGGTGGAGTTCCGCAGATGCATGGGATCGAAGTCGAACCGAAGGTACAACAGCAGCGGGGATGCCAATCCAACGGCCAAAACAGTAAGGATGACGACCGGCACGCGATGCCGGTCCAGAAACCGGTCGACCGGCGCAAGGACCGCAAAGCCGATGGGATGGGCCTCTGCCGGCGGTTTGATGATGGCCAGAAGCGCGGGAAGCACCGTTACGCTGATCGCAAAAGCGATCAACATGCCGACGCCCGCAATGACTCCAAGCTCGGCGAGGCCACGGTAGTCCGTGGGCAGGAAAGAGCAGAAGCCCACCGCTGTCGCAACTGCGGCCAGCGTCAGGGGCAGAGCCGCTTTCCCGGCGGCGCTCCGCAAAGCGTCCCGGAGGCCCGAATGGTCATGGCGCTCTGCGCGATAGCGGACACTGAACTGGAGCCCGAAGTCGACGCCGAGGCCGATGAAGAGCACAAAAAAGGCAACTGAAATGACATTGAGAGCGCCGACCAGAAGCAGCCCGACGGCGGTCGAAATCGCTAGCCCAATCGCGAGGCTGACCACAACGGCCGCAACGATCCGAAGCGAATGGAGGGCCAACCAGAGAATCAGGAACACCCCGAGCACCGAAACGGCAATGTTGAGAATCGCGCTCTGCTTGAGCGTGCCGAATTCATCATCATCGATCGGAATCTGTCCGGTTTGGCGTATCGTTATTTTGCGGTCGCCCAATTTTAGATCGGAAGCGAGCCGTGAAATCAACGCGGTAGCGGCATGTCCAGGCTGAAGTGCAGCGAAATCGAGCACGGGCTCGACCTGGAGAAAACGGCGCGTATCAGCGTGCATCGCTGCTGCGCCGCTCGCCAATGCTTGCCATGAAAAGCTTGCGGGCTTACCGGCCTCGATCGCCTCCAGCGTATTGGCGGCGCTCGCTAGCGGCCCGGCCATGTCGCCGAATTCAACAATTCCGCGTTTGACGCCGATGAGAGCCATGGAGATCGTGGCGAGTATTCCTCGCAGGCTCGGATCCTCCGCCAACGTGCCGATAAGGACATCAGCCTGCCCGACTGCGCTCGTGAACCGCGCAACTTCAGCGGTCGGCAAAAACAGCAAACCGTTCTGTTGGAAAAATTTGCCGCTGCCGGGATGACTGACGGTCAGAAATCGTTCTCGATGTGTCAGGAGAGCCCGGGTAAGTTCGGTCGATGCCCATTCGGCGAGCTCTGGCGTGGGCGCGTCGATGACAACGATAATGCCAAACTGGGGAAACTTGCTCATATACTCGAGCGCTCGCTTTGCCCATGGCAAATCTGGAGATATCAGCGCGTTTATGTCGGTCTTCACGGCGAAGTGTTTCGCCGCATAGAGGCCGGATGCGGCCGCCAGGGCAATCGCCCATCCCAGGATCCACCACGGGCGCCCAATGCATAAATCAACGGCGGCGGAAATCGCTGACGTGAGCGTGGGCTGCTGAGCAACGCCATTGCGAGTTGCGATGGGCCGGAAACGCGCACGCGCTCGCTTCATCAAGATATTGATTGCCACGGTCGAACGTTTCACGAGTTTGGGAAGGTGCCAACCGGTGCCGGTGGCCTTGATGTTGCGCACAATAACGACCGCGAGGGCCGAAAGGTTCCCACGGACGGTCCTTTGCGTGGCGGGTTCGGATCGGCGCAGCCCTACCCCCGTCTTCACGTTGATTGCGATAATCGATACGTTTGAACGCCTTGAGGCTGGTCGATCGCTTCAACCAATCTGAAAGGACTCGAGTATCAAGCCCAGTCATACGTTGGAGCGGCACGCACGCGTCATCCAACGTTGCCCTCGTAGGGGGCGACCTTTGTGGTCCCCTTTTCCGGGTGAGGGCTCGGGCGAGGGTATTAACAGGGCACGATCGGGGCCAATCGCAGGCCGTCCATACGCTGTTGCCAGACTGCCGATGGTCTCTGGCTAGATTTCCTTCTCGCTAAGCTCACCGACGTCCGCGCCCATGGTGAAGCCGAAAATGAACTCCGTATCGAAACTTGGTGCCCGCGCCGCTTGTGGGGACCGCTCTCGAGCGCGAGCGTTCCAATGAACGGCCGCCGACCGCGGCGGGGAGCGCGAAGGCCTCAAGTGAGGGTTCCGCACCCTGCCCGCCCTTCAGGACAATCCGGATCAGCCATGGAGGCGTTGAGGGCGCGGACCAGTTCCACCGACGAGACTCCCGCACCGATTCACGGCGAATTGGCGTTCAAGGGGCGGAGGAGATTTCACTACCAAGGCGACCGAGTCCCCTTCCATCTTCGCGTCGACCCTTCCTTTGCCCGGGGCGGCGGCGTTCAATCAGGCTATAACTAACCAAGCCGACGATGTTCGCGGCCCCAATGCAGATAATGACGAACGCCGTTTCGCAATAGACATTGTGGTCGGGTATCATGGCAAACGCGCGCCCGATGGCCGACAGGACGAGAACATGGCTCAAGTAAATCGAATAAGATGCGTTGCCAAGAACGACCAGCCAATGTGGCGCTGTCAGCTTGCTCCTGACCTCTATCCAACGAGCCCATAAACGATCGAGGCGCAGGGCATGCCAACCAAAA